>Ga0310696_10005741_pt1 | contig 14891 bp, 11 predicted proteins | sample AusTroGonzalo_MG_4_FD_203885 | JGI IMG/M metagenome (GOLD analysis project Ga0310696, IMG submission 203885) | Bovine rumen microbial communities from tropical cattle in Woodstock, Queensland, Australia - Gonzalo_02 (v2) (version 2) | ecosystem: Host-associated > Mammals > Digestive system >...
TAAGATCACATATACTCCGGAAGGTTTGGCGTGGCTCGATTCTTGGGGCTCGTTAAGATATGCGACGACAACAGCTTTTGTTGCAACGGTATACAGCAGATGGGAAGGCTGCCCTTCTGATAAGGTCTCAACATACTGGGACTTCGCAGTATCTCAGACTGACTATGCTCTGGGTTCATCAGGCAGATCTTATGTATGCGGATTCGGTGAGAATTATCCTGAGCATCCTCATCACAGAACGAGTCAGGGATCTTACTGCGATAATATGAATGAACCCGGTGAAGCACGGCATACGCTCTACGGCGCTCTGGTAGGCGGACCTGATTCTTCCGATAACTACACAGATACTGTAAGCGACTACTGCATGAACGAAGTTGCATGCGATTACAACGCAGGATTTACGGGTCTTCTTGCAGCAATGTATTCAGAGTATCACGGACAGACACTTATCGACTTCGGAGCAGTCGAAGAAGTGCCTGGTGACGAGTACACAGCTGAGTGCAGTCTCAATGTCGACGGCGATAACTTTGCAGAGATTAAGGCGTTTATCTATAACAAGACTGCTTGGCCTGCAAGAACTGCAGAGAATCTCGAATTCAGATACTATGTCGACTTAAGTGAGATCTACGAAGCAGGCGGGGATGTATCGGGAGTCACCGTCACTACTAACTATATGCAGTACGGTACTGCTGACGGCCTTAAGGTCTGGAATGAAGAGAATCACATCTACTATCTGTCGGTAGTATTTGATAACAACTTAAGACCGGCAGGGCAGTCACAGTGCAAATCCGAGATTCAGGTCAGAATGACCAGTCCTAACGATGAATGGGATAACAGCAACGATTATTCTTATACGACTTCTGTTGTTCTGCTCGAGAACGATGAAGTGGTATTCGGCGTTCTTCCTGATGAAGAAGGATCAGGCTCGGGTGATTCTGCGGGCGGCGCTGTTGCAACGGATAGTACCACTGCAACAACTACGGGTTCATCCTCAGGTTCTTCTGGCGGTTCTGCATCTTCAGGCGATCTCAGCATAACGATGAATTATAACGACAGTTCCATGTCCGTTAATTCGATATCGGGAACGCTGGATATTAAGAACACAGGCAGTTCATCCATCGATCTTACGAACCTCACGATCAAGTACTATTTCACAGATGACGGCTCCATGGTGTTTGACTGTTATCACGCGGCAATCAATTCCGCATCAGGGCAGTATACTGCGCTGACAGATAACGTCTCAGGCACATTCGAATCGTGTTCGGGCGAAGACAGGAATATGTGTCTTACGATAACTGTAAGCAGCGGTACGATTGCAAGCGGAGATACGTTTACGGTCAACTTCAGCTGCCACAGATCAGACTGGGCTAATATGGATCTGTCTGACGACTGGTCAAGAAAGAGCGTTGAAAACATAGAGGTAACCGTCTGATGCCTGTCTGCGTATCTACAGAAGTAATGAGAGCAAGTGACAAGTGGACTATCGAGAACCTTGTCCCGTCCAAAGAACTGATGGCAAGAGCCGGTCAGGCGATTTTCGAGCAGGCCGAATGGAAAGGCCCTGTAGGCATCGTATGCGGAAAAGGCAATAACGCAGGAGACGGTTTTGTCGTTGCATCGCTTCTTAAGGACCACGGTATCGAATGCGAGATCGTTCTGCTTTACGAAGACGCGTTCTCAGAGGACGGCAGATACTTCTACGACAAGTGTGTGGCAAAAGGTGTTCCGACCGTTTCTGAGGGTGATTATGAGCGTTACAACACTATCCTTGACTGCATATTCGGAACGGGATTTAAGGGCGAGGTTAAGGAGCCTGCGAAAAGCGCCATCGAGAGCATCAACAAGTCCGGCGCATATGTTGTCAGTGCAGATATCAACAGCGGCCTGAACGGCGACACGGGATTGGGTGATCTGTATGTATTATCGGATCTTACGGTGTCGATAGGAACGTTTAAGTATGGTCATTTCCTGGGCAATGCTGACATCGCAATGAAGAATAAGGTAAACTGTGATATCGGAATAAAGATAATAGGTGAGACGAAGGAATTGCCTTAAAGGGGAGAAAAGAATGAAGTTCGAAGCAAGAGAGATAACATTAAAAGACGGCAGGAAATGCGTCCTGCAGCCGACCGCACCGGAATTCGCAGAGCAGATGATCGAATATCTGAAGGTTACTTCAGGTGAGACAGACTTCCTGTTAAGAAATCCGGATGAAGTTAATTACACGCTTGAAGATGAAGCAGCAATCCTCACAAAGCTTATGGAAGATCCGTACGTCATAATGATGTGTGCTGTTGTTGACGGCAAGATCGCAGGCAACGGAAGTATCGCGGGTATCGGCGTCAAGCGTAAGATATCTCACAGATGCAATATGGCTATCGCGCTTTATAAGGAATACTGGAATCTCGGTATCGGCCGCGCCATGATCGATTACATGACTGAGCTTGCGAAGAATATCGGATGGCATCAGGTCGACCTCGAAGTTGTCGCAGAGAATGAACAGGCTCAGGCGCTCTATAAGAAGTGCGGATTCATTGAGACGGGCAGGAGACACAATGCGCTTGCATTCGACGACGGCACTTATCACGACGAGATACTGATGTATAAGACACTTAACTGATCAGGTGATTATATGGACAAAGGTACGTATTTGAAACTCATAGAAGATGTGATTAGTAATGGCAGGTATAAGGCCGACTGGCAGTCTTTGTCCGGACATAAAACACCTTCGTGGTATTACGAAGCAAAGCTCGGAATCTTTATCCACTGGGGTATCTACAGCGTGCCTGCATATGCTTGCGAATGGTATCCGAGATGGATGTATAATCCCGGTTCGCGTGAATATGAATTTCATAAGAAGACCTTCGGTGATCCAAAAGACTTCGGGTACAAAGATTTTATTCCGATGTTCAAGGGTGAGAGGTTCGATGCTGACGAGTGGGTGAAGCTGTTTAAGAATGCGGGTGCAAAATACATAATGCCCGTGTGCGAACATCACGACGGTTTTGCAATGTACGATTCTGATCTTAACCGCTGGAACTCTGCGAAGATGGGACCGATGCGCGACGTCGCAGGCGAGATAAGAAAAGCATGTGAAGATAACGGCCTCGTATTCTGTGGATCTTCGCACAGAGCAGAGCACTACTTCTTCATGAATATGGGAAGAACTATAGACTGCGATGTTAACGATGAAGAATACAGAGATTTCTATGGCCCTGCTTACCTTTGTCCCGAGCTCTCTGACGTTAAAGTCTTCGAAGCCTTGGAAGATGCATATTCGCCTGCAAGACCTTCTGAAGAATGGCTCGAGGACTGGCTGGTAAAGACCTGTGAACTTATCGATAAATGCAGACCGTTGATCCTCTATTTTGATACATGGATCCATAACGCTGCATTCAAGCCTTACTTAAAGAAAGTCTGCGCATACTACTACAACCGCGCTGATGAGTGGGGAGAAGAAGTAACTATCAACTTCAAGCACGAAGCATTCCCGCCGACGGTCGCTACATACGATGTCGAGAGAGGCGCGCTCACAGGAATAAATCCGATACCGTGGCAGACGGATACTGCGATCGGAAGGATCTCATGGGGCTATATCGATGACAACGAGTTTAAGCCTTCAAGACAGATAATCTGCGACCTCGTTGATATCGTCAGCAAGAACGGAATGCTGCTTATTAACGTAGGTCCCAAAGCTGACGGAACCATCACTGATGAAGAGACTCAGGTGCTTAATGAATTGGGTGAGTGGATGAGCGTTAACGGCGAAGGAATTTACGGTACTGTTCCGTGGAAGACATTCGGCGAAGGTGAAGTAAATAACGTTGCAGGTTCCTTCCGGGATAACGATGAGAAGATATTCACATCTGAAGATTTCAGATTCACGTATAAGAACGGATATCTCTATGCTTTCTGCATGAGACCTGAGTCAGAGTCTTTTACTATCAAGTCTCTTAAACTTAGCGAAAAATACGATATCGTTCTGGGCTCTGTTGATGTATTGGGTGACCTTGCTGTTGCAGATACAAAGCGCGATGGTGAAGGCCTTAAGATCGCTCTGGATAAGAAGCCTGATACAGATAAGCCTGTCTGCTTCAAGATCGAGATAATGTAATTTACGGGAACAAACGTCTTGATTTCAACTAAAACAGATTAATAAAGGCTGCCGGAATCTCCGACAGCCTTCTTTTGTTTTTTGTCTTTGTGTTCGAGAATTACTTCGCTACGATATTTGCGATTCTGCCCTTAACGTAGATGAACTTAACGATCGATCTGCCTGCAAGAGCGCCAGCGAGTCTGTCGTCTGCGTTAACGATAGCTTCTACTGCAGCCTGGTCAGCTTCAGCGGGAATGTTGACCTTGAACTGAACCTTACCGTTGATCTGAACTGCGATCTCGATCTCGTCCTTAACGAGAGCGCTCTCATCTACTTCAGGCCACTTCTGGTTGTAGATAGAATATTCGTTGCACAATACTTCGCACCAGAGTTCCTCTGTGAAGTGAGGAGCGAAGGGTGCGAGGAGGAGAACGAGCTTCTCTGTTGCATATCTCTTGAACTCAGGCTTAGCTGATGCATCCTGGCTGTACTTAGTGATTGCGTTCAAGAGCTCCATCATTCTTGCGATAGGAGTATTGAACTGGAACTTCTCGATATCAGCTGTAGAACTCTTGATAGCATAGTTAACAGCGTAGTTGAGTTCCTTATCTGCAGATGTCATGTCAGCCTTAGCGGGAACGGAACCAGCCTCTGCATCGGCGCAGCAGTCGGATACGCAGGTTTCAATTCTTCTGAAGAACTTTACGATAGCCTGAAGTCCTGAATCAGCCCAAGGACCGCCCTCGATGTATGCAAAGCCGAATCCCAAGTATGTTCTGAATACGTCTGAACCGTACTTGCTGATGTAGTCGTCAGGTGCAACTGTGTTGCCTCTGGACTTACTCATCTTCTGTCCGTCAGGTCCTAAGATAGTTCCTTGGTGAACGAGGCTTGTGAAGGGCTCGTCGAAGTCGAGCATGCCCATGTCACGCATAGCCTTTGTGAAGAATCTTGCATAGAGCAGGTGCATGCATGCGTGCTCAGCGCCGCCTACGTACTTATCTACAGGACAGAACTTGTTGATCTTATCCTTGGAGAACATCTCCTTGTCGTTCTTGTTATCGGGATATCTGAACTGATACCAGGAAGAGTCAACGAATGTGTCCATAGTATCGGGATCACGTCTTGCATCGCCGCCACACTTGGGGCACTTGCAGTTCATGAATGATTCGCACTTAGCGAGCGGGCTCTCACCGTCGGGTGTAAACTCAACGTCGTAGGGGAGAAGAACAGGGAGTTCTTCTTCGGGTACGGGTACAACGCCGCATGAAGGGCAGTGAACCATCGGGATGGGTGTTCCCCAATATCTCTGACGAGAGATGAGCCAGTCACGAAGTCTGAAGTTAACCTTCCATTCGCCCATGCCGATCTCAGCAAGCTTTGCAACGATTGCCTTCTGAGCATCGTGCATCTCCATACCGTCGAACTCGTCTGAGTTTGTGAGGTAACCCTTCTTCTCGCAGTAAGGAAGCTCAGAATCAACACCCTTCTCAGGCTGGATAACGCGGATGATATCAAGGCCGTACTTGTGTGCGAAGTCGAAGTCTCTCTCATCGTGTGAAGGAACTGCCATGACAACGCCTGTACCGTAACCTGCTACAACATAGTCTGCAGCCCAGATCGGAACTCTTCTGCCGTTTAACGGGTGGATAGCATAGCTTCCTGTGAATACGCCCGTCTTCTCACGTGTTGTGGACATACGGTCGATCTCGCTGACTTTTGCTGTAGACTGACGGTAAGCTTCAACTGCTTCACGGCACTCGTCTGTTGTAAGCTTTGCGCAAAGCTCTGACTCGGGTGCGATAACGACATATGTGATACCCATGAACGTATCAACTCTTGTAGTGAATACTTCGAGCTTCATGGGAGAGCCGTCTTCTTCTGTAAGGCGCTCGCCGTTCTTCTCAACGTAAAGAGCTACCTGAGCACCTTCGGATCTGCCGATCCAGTTCTTCTGAAGCTTCTTGGTCTTCTCAGGCCAGTCGAGCTTCGGCAGATCGTCCAATAATTCCTGAGCATACTCTGTGATCTTGAAGAACCACTGAGTCATGTTCTTTCTGACTACTTCTGTATGGCATCTCTCGCAAGCGCCGTCAACAACCTGCTCGTTGGCAAGAACTGTCTTGCATGAAGGGCACCAGTTAACGGGTGCGTTCTTACGGTAAGCAAGGCCTCTCTTGTAGAGCTCGATGAAGAACCACTGGTTCCATCTGTAGTAATCAGGCATGCAGGTCTTAACTTCATAGTCCCAATCTACTGTTGTGCCCATAGCCTGGAGCTGCTTTTCCATTGTATCGATGTTCTTCAGTGTTGAATCCTGAGGATGAATACCTGTCTTGATAGCATAGTTCTCAGCAGGGAGTCCGAATGAATCGAATCCCATGGGGTGGAAGAGGTTATAACCCTGCATGTGCTTGAACCTTGCCCAGGAGTCAGTCAGGGAATAGTTATACCAGTGACCTAGGTGGAGGTTAGCTCCGGAAGGATATGAGAACATCTCAAGGCAGTATAGCTTCTTGCCTTCAGCGTCCGGATTAAACTTGTAGAGCTCTGATTCAGCCCATTTTGCCTGCCACTTCTTGTCCGTCTCAATTGAATAACTCATATAAAAGACTCCTATTCTTATAAAATGAACACCTAATTATACTCCGATGTTTTCGAAAATTGCATATAAATATTCGAAAACTGTGTCGGGAGAACATAAGAATCAAACCGCTTTGCTATTTGCGGAAAATCGCTTGAAATACCGTAAAATCGCCACAAAATGAAATAAGAATGTCACTTAAAATAGGGCGTGCCGTAATTGATTTTTATAAAGTCGAATGTAATAATAAATTGAATTTTTACCGATAAATACGCCAATTTGACGGCGTTTTCGAATATATGAGGTGAGATTAATGGGTTTAGGTATGGAAATAGGTGTCGATCTCGGCACCAGCAGTGTTCTTGTTTATATCAGAGGTAAGGGTATCGTTCTCAAGGAACCCTCTGTTGTTGCAGTTAACAGCAAAACAGGTAAGGTTCTTGCAGTCGGTGAATCCGCTTCTCTTATGCTCGGACGTACTCCCGGTATCGTAGAAGCTATCAGACCTCTCCGTGAAGGCGTTATCTCTGACTTCAGAGCTACTGAAGTTATGCTCAAGGCATTTATCGGCCGTGTATGCACAGGTCTTCGTGCCACATATTTCAAGCCCACAATCGTTGTATGCGTTCCTTCCGTAATCACTCCTGTTGAACAGCAGGCTGTTGAGAATGCCTGCCGTCACGCAGGCGCTAAGGACGTATTCCTCATCAGAGAGCCTATCGCTGCTGCAATCGGCGCAGGTATCGATATCACTAAGGCATGCGGTTCAATGGTCGTTGATATCGGCGGCGGTACTACAGATATCTCTGTTATCTCACTCTGCGAACCTGTTGTTGACGCATCTTTGAAGGTAGCAGGCGACAAGTTCGACGAAGCTATCATTAAGCACGTTAGAAAGAGACATAACATCCTCATCGGTGAGAAGACAGCAGAGAAGCTCAAGATCGAGATCGGCTGCGCTTATCCTAGAGATGAAGAGCTCACATTGGACGTTCAGGGAAGAAACATCATCACAGGTCTTCCTTCAACAGTTACTGTATCTTCCACAGAGATGCTCGAAGCATTGGAAGAGCCTATCACACAGATCTTTGAAGCTGTTCATAACGTACTCGAGAGAACACCTCCGGAACTCATGGCTGATATCTCACAGAGAGGTATCGTTATGACAGGCGGCGGTGCTATGCTCTACGGTCTTGATCACATGCTCTCTAACAGAATCGGTATCGACGTATACCTCGCTCAGGATCCTGTGTCCTGCGTTGTTATCGGAACAGGTAAGGCGCTCGATATGATGGATAAATTTGCGGCATTAAGTGATAACTAAACCTTCTTTGATTGACTGAGACAATTACAAATGTTATATTATGCGCGTCGGGAACATTACCCGGCGCGCATGTTTATTAGATTTGAATTTTTCCTTTCAACATAGAAGACAGATATCCCTTGTACATTGAGATAGATATCCCTTTTGCTGAATATTGATAATAGGATTTTTGCGGGAATTTTTAACGGAATTTTTTAACTGAAAGGCGTTTATGGACGATTTAGACAACATTAACTCCAAGACGGATTCTGACTTAAGACAGATAGCCGTCGCGTTCGGTGATTTCACACCTGAAGAAGCACAGAAGAAGACAAGAGAAGAACTCATTCTGGCAATCACAGGAGCTAAGGATATCGGCGATCTATCTGAAGATCCTGTACCGGTCAAGCCTGTTGCCATGCCCGAACCCACAAAGACTGAGGGTGACAACATTACTCTCGATGAACTCATCGAGAACGTAGGCAGGACTGCCAGATTTGAGACAAACGACTTAGCTGATGCCCTGATCAAGGCAGAGCGAGAAGAGGAGAAGAAAGTGGCTAAGAAAGAAACCGCTGCAAAAGAGAAGGAAGAGATCAAGGAAGCAGTTCCTGAAGCTCCCGTAGAAGCGAAGAAGCCTGCTGCCAAGCGCACCAAGAAGACTGCGAAGGCTAAGGCAGAAGAGGCTCCCGCTGCTGAAGAAGTCAAGGCTGAAGAGCCCGCAGCCAAGGAAGCTGAAGAAGCTCCTAAGAAGGCTGAGAAGAAGACTTCCTCAAGAACCAAGAAGACAAAGAGCAAGAAGGCAGAAGAAGCTCCCGCAGCAGAGGAAGTTAAGGCTGAAGAGCCCGCTCCCGTTGAGGTTGCAGCCGCTGAGCCCGTAGCAGAAGAAGCTGCAGCTCCTGAGGCAAAGGCTGAAGAACCTAAGGCAGCTGAGCATAATCAGGGTCAGAACAAGCACGGCAGATCCAAGAGAAGGAAGATCACATTCGGTCCCGGCCAGGATACCAAGACTGTTGAGACAACAGATGAGGCTCCCGCTGAGGGCGAAGAAGAAAATCCCGAACTTAATCTCCCCGTTGAGATCGAGATCGAAGGCGTTCTTGCCATCAACAACAACGAAGGCAACAAGAACGATTTCTGCGGCTTCGTACACAAGAACAATTATCTGCCCGGCGAAGAAGACGCTTATGTCCCGGGACAGTTCATCAAGAGAATGGGACTTAGAAGAGGTGACTATATCAAGGGCTTTGCAAGTCCCAAGCGCGGCAAGGACAGATATGCTCCGCTTAAGAGAGTTACCGAAGTTAACGGAATCCCCGTAATTGAGGGCGATTATGAGAACATCAGAAGACGCCCGAAGTTTGAGAGCCTTACAGCCATCTATCCTAACGAGAGACTGGATCTTGAAACTGATAAGGAAGATATCTCCACAAGAATCATCGACCTGTTCTCACCTATAGGTAAGGGCCAGAGAGGTATGATCGTATCCCCGCCGAAGGCAGGTAAGACGATCCTCCTCCAGAAGGTCGCAAATTCAATCACAGCAAACAATCCTAACTGCGAACTGATCGTTCTCCTCATCGACGAGCGTCCTGAGGAAGTTACGGACATGCAGAGAAATATCCAGGGGGAAGTCGTTTATTCAACATTCGATAAGCGCCCCGAGAACCACGTAAGAGTAACAGAGCTCGTTCTCGAGAGAGCAATGAGACTTGTTGAGCTCGGCAAGGACGTCGTAATCCTCTTGGATTCCATGACAAGACTTGCAAGAGCTTACAACCTTACGATCAATCCTACCGGCAGAACCTTGTCCGGCGGTCTTGATCCGGGATCACTCTACGGACCTAAGAGATTCTTCGGTGCGGCAAGAAACATCGAGAACGGCGGAAGCCTTACGATCCTTGCAACCGCGCTCATCGAGACAGGCTCCCGTATGGACGAAGTTATTTTCGAGGAATTCAAGGGAACAGGTAACATGGAAGTTACTCTGGACAGAAAGCTTGCCGACAGAAGACTTTTCCCTGCGATCGCAGTCGACAAGTCCGGTACGAGAAGAGAAGAACTCCTCCTCTCCCAGGAAGAACTCGATGCTGTATGGCTCATCAGAAGGAAGATCGCCGAGGCAGACACGATCACGGCTACCAACGCCGTCATCAACTTCATGGAGAAGACGACGAGCAACAAGTCTTTCGTACTTTCCGTAAAGAAATCCTTTGCGACCGATTGACAACCGCATACTATTCAAGTAATATAGCAAGGCTAACACGAAGAATCCGGTATGACATACGTGAGATTAGGATTACGCGTCATATCTTTGATTGAGAGGTGAAAGGTAAAATGAAAGAAGGAATTCATCCTAAGACGCAGGTCGTTACAGTTAAGTGCGCATGCGGCAACACATTCGAGACTCTTTCTACAAAGAGTGATCTGAGAGTTGATATCTGCTCCAACTGCCACCCGTTCTATACAGGTAAGCAGAAGCTCGTTGACACAGGCGGACGTGTTGATAAGTTCAAGAAGAGAATGGAAAAGGCTTAATTCTCGAATTTGACAAAGATTATAAGAGGTTGTCTTCGGGCAACCTCTTTTGTTTTCCATTAATTTGCCTTTTGTTTGTAACACCACAATACTTATTATTTGTTATACTCACAATCAGAATGAAGAATTATGCTCGTTTGGGGGACATATATGTCAGAGAATAACGACAACATGAAGATAATCACGGAAGAGCAGTTCAAGGAGATCCCTATCGAGGAGCTTCCTGTTGAGGAAGTTGCCCAGGAGATCGCTCCTGTTGAAGAAGCAGAAGTAGCAGCTCCCGCTGAACCTGCGAAGACTCCTGCCAAGGCTTCGAAGAAGAAGTCCAAGAAAAAGCCCGAAGTCTTGAAGAAGACTACGATCGGCGGTCAGGCACTCATCGAGGGTGTCATGATGGTCGGACCTTCCAGAACTGCCATGGCTGTCAGGAAGGGTGACGGCACCATCGTTGTTGAAGAAATCAAGCAGAGCGAGAGGACCACATATTTTGAGAAGGTTCCTTTTATTCGCGGCTGCATCAGATTCTATAAGATGCTCGTTACAGGTACTGGAGCTCTCATGAAGGCTGCCGATATCTCTGAGGAGGGCAAGCCTGAAGATACCAAGGAAGGCAAGAAGAAGTCACGTCTCGACGAGTTCACCGAGAGACACTTCAACCTCATGATGACTTTCTCTGCTGTTATCGGCATCATCCTTGCTGTAGGACTTTTTATCCTCGCACCCAGACTTGCGATCGAAGTAGCAACCAAGTTTATCCCTGAGGCTTTCTTAGAGCTTACATGGGTAACTGTTCTTTTGAATGTGGCTGAAGGTCTTATCAGACTCCTCATATTCCTCTTGTATCTCGTATTCGCTTCAAGCCTCAAGGATATCAAGAGAGTATGGCGTTATCACGGTGCTGAACATAAGACCATCGCCTGCTATGAGGCAGGACTTCCGCTTACGGTTGAGAACGTTCTTAAGCAGACACGTTTCCATCCCCGCTGCGGAACTTCATTCCTGTTCAATGTTCTTGCGATTTCCATCATTATCTATACGGTTATCGGAATCTTCACGGGCACACAGCCCATGTGGGTCAACATGGTTATAAGACTCGTTGCAATTCCGTTTATCTGCGGTATCTCATTCGAGATCTTGAGATTTGTCGGCCGTCACGACAGAAACTGGCTCTGCAGACTTATGAGCAAGCCCGGTCTCTGGCTCCAGAAGTTCACGACTGATGAACCCGATGCTGCAATCGCTGAGGTAGCTATCGCTTCCATGCAGGCAGTTATCCCGGAGAATAAGGATGAAGACGTCTGGTAAAGACGAACTGCTGGACTTATTGCAGCAGGCAGGTGACGATGAGGCCACTATAGACCTCAGGATCCTAAGAGAAGAATTTGAAGGTAAGGCATTGGAAGATGCCGTTAAGAGGCGCGCTTCAGGCGAGCCTCTTGCTTATATATTGGGATACCGTCATTTCTATAAGGAATGCTATAAGGTGTGCCCCGGAGTACTGATCCCGAGGGCAGATACCGAGATTGTTGTTGAAGCTGCGTGCAGATTTTTAGGAATCAACGAGATGGCGACCGGAGATCTTCTGAAAATCCCTTCTTATGGTAAAGATATATCAGATATTAAGTTTGCAGACTTCTGCACCGGTACGGGATGTATCGGTATCTCCATAGCTAATGAGATAGTCAGATCAGGCGGCAGGGCATCCGGCTTCCTGGTCGATATAAGTGATACTGCGTTAGAGACTTCCGCTGCCAATGTTCAGTCCCAGGCGCTTAAGCCGGAAGACATTAATGTCATTAAGCACGATGTTCTGGGTTCCTGCCCGGAGCTCGAAAAGTTAGACTTCATAGTATCCAATCCTCCTTATATCACTAACAGCGAGATGGAAGAACTGGATAGTGACGTTAAGGACCACGAGCCTGATCTCGCGCTGAGGGCGGGGAATACGGGTCTTGATTTTTACGGTCCCTTGCTTAATATAGCTAAGGCTCTTCTTAAAGACGGCGGTGCTCTGATCGTAGAGCACGGCTATGAACAGGGAGATGCCGTAAGGGAGATTTTCGAGCTCGGCGGGCTAAAAAACTCTATGACAATAAGGGATTACGGCGGAAATCCGAGGGTGACCTTAGGAATTAAATAAGCCTGGAATGCTTAAAAATTAAGGATTTCAGGTCTGCCAAAAAATTTTTTGAAAAAAATTTCGATTTTCTTGTAACGAATTTCAGATTTCTCCGTCTAACAGGTGAGATCACAAGAGAAAGGTTGTTTGATACGTGGATAAGAATACCGCAGAAAAGCTTTATGAAGCCTTTTACATGAAGGTATTCTCTTACGTTATGACACTTGCCAAGGATCGTAACGACGCCGAGGAGATAACCCAGGAGACTTTTTTCAGGGCGATATCAACTGATAAGAGCTTCAAGGGCGACAGCGACAGCTTCACGTGGCTATGTGCTATCGCAAAGAACATCTTCATTGATGAGAAGCGGCGTTACGCTAGACAGGATGACGAACTGAGCGAAGAGCTTCCTGACACGAATAAAGGGATAGAAGAGAAGCTCTCAGACAGGGACACATCACTTAGGATCCACACCATACTCCATAAACTGGAGGAACCGTACAAAGAAGTGTTCCAATTGAGGGTATTCGGTGAGCTGTCATTCGCAGAGATTGGATCGATCTTCGGTAAGACCGAAACCTGGGCCCGGGTCACGTATCACAGAGCCAGATTGAAGATTAAGGAAAGGATGGATGAATATGAAATATAATTGTGATTTGATCTCGGATCTTCTTCCGTTATATAAAGACGATATCTGCAGCGAAGCTTCCAGAAAGATCGTTGAAGAACACCTCGCTGAATGTCCTGACTGCAAGAAGATCTTAAATAGTCTGAATGACAATACCATAGATGAACAGATAGTAAAGGAAAAGGATGAGGTAATCGGATCTCAGGCTAAGTTCTTTAAGAGAAAGAGCGCGTTTGCAGGAAGCATCATTGCACTGATCTTTGCGATACCGATCCTCGTATGCCTCATCGTTAACCTCGCAACAGGTGCAGGACTTACATGGTTCTTCATCGTGCTTGCAGGAATCCTGGTAGCAGCTTCACTTATCGTTGTTCCGCTTATGGTTCCAGACAACAAGATGCTCATTACAATGGGCTCGTTTACGGCAAGCGTTATCCTGCTCCTCGGAATCATATGCATTTACGCACATGGCAATTGGTTCCCCGTCGCAGCTTCTTCAACGCTCTTCGGATTAACGATGTGTTTCGCACCGTTTATCGTCTACAGAAGACCTGTCAATGCTTTGATTAAGAATCACAAAGGTCTTGCAATAATGTGCGCATACACTGCAACATTCGTTTTGATGATGACATGCATCGGACTTTATGTGGGAATAAAGTCTTTCTTGCCGATGGCATTTGCAGTAGCAATGCCCTTGGTAGGAATTGCATGGGCAGTCTTCGCAATCGTAAGATACCTTCGTTTTAATGCAGCAGTAAAGACTGGTCTTTCGATTACTGCAATTGGTATCTTGTCTGGTGTTCTTTCACTGCTTGCCAATAATGCGGTTGTGTCAGATCGTGCCACAGGAGTTGTTGTTACATCTTATTCCTCACTGCCTCTCATGCTTTCTATCGGCGGTGTAGGAATCTTAATTGCCGGAATCGGCTTCTTATATGGAATGTTTAAGGGAGGAAAAAAGAATGAAAGCAAGTAAATTAGCAGCAGGAGCATTGGCTCTTATCGTACCGTCGGCATTTTGTCTCACAGGTTGTTCGTTTGGAATGTTCAACACATTCAACTATAGATATGACGATGCGGACAAGTACGAAGCAGGTGACCGCGAGATCGATGATACGATCACGAAGATCAACATCGATTATCTCTCCGGTGATGTAAAGGTCAAGGGAACTGACGAAGACACGGTATCAGTCAAGGAAACAATTAACAAATCAGTCGATGACGACCACAAGGTCCATACCTGGGTAGACGGCGACACGCTTTATGTCAGATACTGCGCTTCGAAGGACATGATCAACTTCAACGGTATCGAGAAGAGCCTTGAGATCACATTGCCCGGGGATCAGGAATTAGATGACTTCATCATCAATGTCTCATCAGGCGAGATCGACATGAACGGTTTTACGTCTGACAAGATGATCGCACATGCTTCATCAGGTAATACGAAGATCGATTGTTCCGTAAAAGATATTGAGATCAAGGTATCTTCCGGTGATATCAGTTTTACCCAGACAGGAAACAGTGATTCCGTTAAGGTTAAGGCTTCTTCAGGTGACATCGTAATCAATCACGCAGGCGACTGCACTTCGCTTGATATCGATTCATCTTCCGGCAAGATCAACA
>Ga0310696_10005742_pt1 | contig 14887 bp, 10 predicted proteins | sample AusTroGonzalo_MG_4_FD_203885 | JGI IMG/M metagenome (GOLD analysis project Ga0310696, IMG submission 203885) | Bovine rumen microbial communities from tropical cattle in Woodstock, Queensland, Australia - Gonzalo_02 (v2) (version 2) | ecosystem: Host-associated > Mammals > Digestive system >...
AAAAAGGAGAAGGACCATAAGGGAAAACAAAAGGAGGTTCAAACACAACATTTGCTGTGTTGGCTATGTAATATAGAAAAAGCCGGTTTTAGTCAATCAAAACCGGCGTTTTAGTCTTTAAAATGCAAAGAGTAATCTCTTTTTTCCCTTTTAGTTCTTCATGGAGTCGGGTTGGCGGGTGTTTTCAATCACATCGCGCCAGATGGCGCTGGATGTTTCAACCTTGCTTCTGCTTGAAACCGCCTCCTTTATAGGCATGTGGATGAAGCTGTTGTTCAGCATACTGACAAGGACCTCTGTCTTGCCTGCCATGGCAGCGTGAACTGCGTTTGCTCCGAGGCGGGCGCAGTAGATTGAATCGTAGCTGTCGGCCGGTGCGCTTCTTATCACATAACTCGGGTCAATGTACTTGATGTTGACCTCCATATCGCACTTCTTGAAGTATTCAGTAATCTTTTCCTTGAGGAACAGACCAATGTCGTTGTAGCGGATGTTTCCGCTGGCATCTGTCTTGCCGGTTGCCGGCATAATATCCTGACCTGCTCCCTCGGCAACAAGAATAACCGCATGGCCGCGGGCTTCGAGACGCTTTTTAAGGTGAATAAGAAGTCCGTTGTCCCCTTCAAGGTCAAACGGGTTTTCGGGAATCAGACAGAAGTTGACGTCACTCTGGGCAAGTGAGGTATGGACTGCAATGAAGCCGCTTTCTCTTCCCATAACCTTTACAAGACCGATTCCGTTTATTGCATTCTTTGCCTCGACATGGGCTCCGCGGACAACGGGAACTGCCAGCGAAACCGCAGTGTCAAAGCCGAACGATGTCTGTATGTAGGCAAGATCGTTGTCTATTGTCTTGGGAATACCCACAACGGCAATCTTGAGACCCCTCTTCTTTATTTCCTGGGATATGGCATAGGCGCCCCTGAGGGTTCCGTCTCCTCCGATTGTGAAAAGGATGTTTATGTTGTTGCTCTCAAGTGTGTCTACAATCTCCTCAACCTTGTCTCCGCCTCCGCGGGCACTTCCGAGTATTGTGCCGCCCTTTTCCTGGATGTCGTCCACAATATCCGGGTTCAGTTCGATGAAAGGATCCTTGCTTGTGGAAAGAAGACCGCGGTATCCGAACGGGATTCCGCTTATTCTCTTAACCCCGTATCTGAACCACAGGCAGCGTACAACGGCCCTGATTACGTTGTTCAGTCCGGGGCAGATTCCTCCGCAGGTGCAGATTGCAGCATGGACGTGCGCAGGGTTGAAGTATATCTTCTCACGCGGTCCGCAGATCTCCAGAGTGTCATCAGACTTGTCACGAGTCTCAATGCTGAAGAAGATGCGGTCATTGTCATCAACGTAGTCGGCAAAACCGTCTCCGTCTATGTCTGACATTGTTATGGGGTTTGGAATTGTACATTTTCCCAGTGATGCAATTGAAAAATCATGTTTGGTCATTTTGATTCCTCCAGTTTCTGAAGTTCTTTCTTGAAATCGTCAAACGGCTGCTGAAGAAGGTTCTTGCAGTTGCTCTGGAAATTGTCGTACAGCCTTATGAACTGTTTTGCGTAATCGGTAAGAACAACACCTACCCTTTCGTGACCGCCGTGTCTGCGTTCAACCATCGGGTGTCCTACTGCATTCTCCAGATTGGAAACCATGTTGTAGGCCTTGGAGTAGGAAATGCCCACCTTTGCAGCAGCTGCCCTGAGCGAAGTCTCTTCTTCCAACGCCTGCAGAAGCCAGAGAACTCCTATTCCCATGAACTTGTCGTTACCATCCTCCAAATAAATCTTGATCTTCAGATTCATATCCATGATCAACTCCTCCTATCATCTGCAGGAACTCCTGTTCGTCCACTATTCTCACCCCGTATTCACGGGCCTTTTCCAGTTTGCTTCCGGCATTCTTTCCGGCAAGAAGACAGCTTGTCTTGCGACTTACAGACGAAACCTCGGTGCCGCCTCTCTTCTTTATTTCTTCCATTGCCTTTTCCCTGGGCTGGAAGTTGTCAAATGTGCCGGTGACGCACCAGCTCTGACCTGCAAAGATCTGCTCCTCGGCCGGCTCTTCTTCTACCTGTATACCGTCATCCATACACAGTCCGAAGGATTCAAGTTCATCAAGAAGGGCTCTGTTCCTTTCATCCGTCAGACCTTTTACAATCTCTGCTCCGGTAAGCGGACCGATTCCGTTGATGGTTTTCAGAACCTCCATTGCCTTATCGGTATCGGAAACAAGGTCGTACATTGCCTGCTTTGACTTATAGCCTGCCTTTTCAAGAATCTGGATTACGTTGTGGCTGAACTCGTTCATGCCAAGACCGGCAAGAACACGTCTGAACGGGCGTTTTCTGCTCTCCTTCAAAGCCTCTTCTATTGCCTGTGTCTTCTTAAGGCCGAAACCCCTTTCCACATTGACAAGGCTTGTGAAATCAAAGCGGTACAGGTCTGCAATGGTGTGTATGTAACCCTTGTCGTACAGGTAATCAACAGTCTGCGGCCCCAGCCCTTCTATATCCATCTGCTTCTTGGCACAGAAGTATTCAATGCTGCCCTTTTCCTTTGCAGGACATGTGTCTCCTGTACAGAAATGGTGGGCTCCGCGTCTTTCAACCGCGCTGCCGCATACAGGACAGACAGGGGGAATCACCCATGTCGTGTTGCCGTCACTGTTCTTCTCAATTACCGATTCAACTGCGGGAATAACATCTCCGCGTTTGCTGATTGCAACGGTATCGCCGACGGCAAGCTCCAGAGAATCAATATAGTCCTGGTTGTGAAGCGTAACGTTCTGGATTACCGACCCGGAAAGCCTTACCGGGTTGATACGGGCCATGGGAGTGATCCTTCCCGTCCTTCCCACCTGGACGTCCATTGCATTTACTACACTCTGGGCCTGAGGGGCCTCGAACTTGTAGGCAATTGCCCAGCGCGGATGGTGCTCGGTATAGCCAAGCTCCTCCCTGAAACCTATCTCATTCACCTTGAGAACAAGGCCGTCTATCTCATAGCCAAGGGTCTTTCTCTCCTCGGTATGTTTCTGAATTTCGGAAGGCAGATCATCGTAGGCGCAGGCCCTTCCTTCAAGACCTGCATTCTGAAGTCTCTGCAGAGCCTCCTCCCTTGTGCTGCAGAAGTAGCTGATGTTGGGATCTACGCAGAATCCCAGTTTCCTCAGGCGTGAGAGAATCTTTATATGGTCATCAAAGACCTCTCCCTCCCAGAAGCCCTCGTAGCAGAAAATTGAAAGCGGAACACGGGCGGTTTCAGAGCTCTTGTTTCTTCTGATAGTGCCTGCGGCGAGGTTTCTGGGGTTGGCATATGGTTCTTCCAGGCTTGAGTTGATCCTTTCAAACTCTGCAACAGGGAGGTAGATTTCACCTCTTACAGCAACTGTTACCGGCTCGGAGAGCCTGAGGGGAACGGCCTTGATTGTCCGCACGTTTGCCGTAACGTCATTACCGATTCTTCCGTTTCCCCTGGTAACTGCTTTTTCCAGTAAGCCGTCCCTGTAGTACAGGACAATTGAGAAACCGTCTATCTTTTCCTCAAGTACAAAGCTTGCACGGCTGTTAGCCTTATGGATGCGGTCAATGAAGGTATAAACCTCCTTGGCGCTGTAGGCCTTGTCCAGGCTGAGAACCGGAATGGTGTGTTCGGTTTCAGGAAAATCCGAACTGAGGTCACTTCCTACCCTGAGGGTGGGAGAATCTGGAGTTCTTAATTCGGGATAACTCTTTTCAAGAGCTGTAAGTTCATCAAAAAGGCGGTCGTATTCACTGTCAGAAACAAGACTGCGGCCTGTTGTGTAGTAGGCCCGGGAATATTCGTTGAGAAGACTTCTCAGTTCACGGGCTCTGTTTTCATTGTCCATGGTTTAATTTTAAAACCATTATCTTTTACTTGCAAGATGGCTCTCAAAGAAACGAGGCAATCTCTTTTGCGCAGGACTGTGCTCCCTGATCCATGTTCACTTCATAGTCACAGATTTCGCGGTTTCCGAACTCTGAATCAAGGCTGAGAATCCTCAGAACCTTCTCATCTTCAGGGCAGTTCATGTTGAGAATTCCCCTCAGTACCGCACGGCGGGATCTGTCCGTGAAAACGATGATACAGCGGTCCGGAAATGCGTTTTTGACGGCAATCGCTCCGCAGATATCGATGGGCATGACGGCATTTTTTCCACTGTCCAGAACCTTCTTCACATCCTCTGCCCTGCAGCCGTAGTACTGGCCGCCGTATACGGTGAATTCAAGAAACTGTCCCCTGTCCTGGGCGTTCTGGAACTCTTTGCGGCTGATGAAGTTGTAGTTCTCATTTTCAGAACGTCTCTGACGTGTGGTTGTTGTTACGGGACGACCGAATCCGTAGTCCTGTACAAGGGCCTGTGCAAGTTCGGATTTTCCGGAACCGGAAGGACCTACAAGGCAGACGACGCCACTGCGTCTGAAACCGGAGAATACCTCTTGTTTTCCGTCAATCTGGTCAACAAGCCTGAGAAAATCGTCATAGCTGTTTACCGCCAGGAGGCCTGTCAGATTGTTGTTCCAGGGACGCCTGAAAAGCACCGGGTACTTTGCGCTCGTTCCGAGGATGTTGTGGGCTCCGTCATCCAGAAGGACATCGAGAGAGACCCTGTCCTTCCGTGAGCCTATGATTATGTTTCTCTCAGGGACCTGGGGGAAGTCTTTGACAAGGCGCGAGGCCCTTTCATTCATGCAGTTCTTTCCCACGGCGGTAACAAAGAAAACCTCCGCCCTCTCGCACAGTCTTGCAATAAAGTCCTGCGCTCCGGGGATGAGGGGCTGGCTGAGAACGAATTCAGGTTTTGAGAAGTAGGCAAGCCTCTCATCCAGAATGGACTTGCTTCCGCTTTCTCCCCAACTCTGGATGTCGTAAATGTCCAGATCTCCAATATCCCTTTCACGGGCAAGCAGATCTATTGCATGCTGGTTGCAAAGATAGAGGACATCATCAACATCTACACCTATTTTCAGAAGCTGTTTTCTCTTCATAAGACACCCCGTGGTTTGATAATAGTACTTTTGTAATATGCCAATCGTCAACAATTGTGATATATTGTTTTTATGCTTGATACCTCGGACATTCTGAATCTGAACAGACCGCATATGACCGGAAGGATTATTTCAGCACCCAAAGGCTGTACTTCCGCCCAGAGCATAAGCGTTCCTTCCCAGGGAAATATCCTGGTTCTTTCCGCAGAAGATATGGGAAAGAACTGTATCGAAATTGACGGAATGAAGATTCCGGTTCTTGCCGGAGACACCGTTGATTATGCCGGACAGCCCATTATTGCCGTATTCGGAAACGATACTGATTCCACCGAGCAGATCTGCCGTCATATAAAAATTGACTATTCGGATGTTGATGAGGAAAAGAACAAGACAGAGGTTTTCAAGGAAGACAGTTTCAAGTGGGGTATGAAGGAACCACAGGGCGAAGACCTTAAAGCCGTCACCACAACATTCAGGGAAACAAGACACTCCGAATCCCTTATGAGCTGCAGCAGAATTCTTGCAGCCAAGGATGAAGAGGACAATGTTCACATCATGGCAGCTTCCCAGTGGCCGGCCCATATGAGAAGAAGCATTGCATCCGTACTGGGCGTACCCACCTCAAAGGTAATCATCCACGAAAGCCGCTTCTACTCCAGCCATGACCAGCTTCTGTTTGCCCCCTCTTTTGCAGCATCCATTGCAGCTGTTGCGGCAGTGAGGACAGGCAAACTTATGGAACTGGTTCTTCCCATGTCGAGCACACAGCCCGAGATTGAAATCACAACAACCACAATCATGGATAAGGAAGGAAAGCCCCTCTTCCAGAAGAGTGTAGCAAAGGCAGATCTTGGAGCCTTCCCCTTCTATTCCAACGAATTCATCAAGAGCATCTTTGCAGGTTGTAACCCCGTTTACAAACTCAAGGGTCTTGAAATTAATGTGACAATAAACAAATCTCCGCTTTCACCTGCGGTATTCTTCGGAGACCTTGGTTTCTCAGTTGCACTTACAGCAACAGAGAAACACTATTCAAAAGTTGCCGTTGAATCCGGCAAGGTTCCTTCTGTATGGAAGATTGAGAACTGCGGCGGCGAAATAGAAAAACTGAGAACATCTGATCTGACGGAAAAACTTCCGGGAACCATACAGCAGTGTACTGAGATTTCAGAATTCAGCAGGCTGTTCAGCGTCTACTCCCAGCCGTCTCTTCCAGGTGCAAACCTTACATCCTATCTGGGATACAGACGTGGTGTCGGAATTGCATGCGGTGAAGGAGTCCAGGGTCTGAGCAACGAGGAGCCGGAGCTTCACAGATTCCAGGCCGAGATGGTCCTCTACGAAGGAGGAAGACTCGAGGTTGTCGGAGGCGTTGCCTTCAAACGCAGTATGGTGGACATATGTTCCGACATAGTTCTTTCAATCCTGGATCTGAAGAGGGAGAACATTGTTTTCAGAAACACTGATGAAGAAGACAAACTGGACATGGGCCCTTATGCTCTCTCAAGATCAATCTGCTTCTTCCCCCAGGCCGTTATGGACGGCTGCAGACAGATAGCAAAGAACCTGAAGAAGGGCAAACCCTTCCCCATCAGGGAATCAATAGGAAAGATACACCTTATTGAGGATCAGTCCCTGTTCAACTCACATGCATGCGGCTGTCTTGCCCTTTCTGTAGAGATTGACCCGGTTCTGCTGGTTCCGAAGGTAAACAAGGTATGGGCACGTCTTTCAATGGGCAAGGTCTTTGACATGGTCAGACTGAAACACAAGGCAATCAGAAAGATCATTTCCGCAGTTCAGGACGTCTTCCCCGGCTACTACAGCAGTTTTGACATTGACCTGGAAGTTGAGTCTGATCCCAACATAATGCCCGGATCGGTATCATCACTTCTGAGCGGTCTGACAAAAAGTGCGGCAGCCGAGGCTATTGAACTTGCACTTGGGAAGCCGGTTGAGAAAATGCCCCTTACGGCGGACGATATCACGGAGGCTGAAGAATGAAACTTAACTTCACCGTTGACGGCGTACAGCACAGCATAAGTGTTAACGCAGACAAACCTCTGAACAGGATAATTGAAGAACTGGTTCCCTCCTTTGCCATAAGCAACGCATGCAGAAACGCATCCTGCGGAAACTGCATTGTACTTGTAAACGGAAACGCAGCTCTGTCATGTCTGATTCCGGCATTCAGGGCAAACGGATCTTCGATTCTCACCTATTCTGCTTTCAGGAAGACAAGGTTCTGCCATGCAATTGAAAGAGCCTACGCAGAAACCGGAACCAGGCCCTGTGAACAGTGCTATGCGGCAAAGACACTCCTGATTGGAAGCCTTTTGAACAGGTACGACCAGACAAGAACAATCCTGGATGTGAACAAGACCCAGGACAACAAACAGAACATATCAATCTACGACCAGAACTACCTCGCAAGGGAGTTCAGTATTAACAGCTGTAAATGTGTGGACATAGGCCAGCTTGCCCAGGTTGTTGAACTTGCCTATACGTTCAGAAGGAGACAAAGTGGCAGATAATATCAAAACTCCCAGCATCTACCTTCCCAAAACGTTGAGTGACCTTATTGTCGAGAAAGGCAGGAATCCCGATGCCGTCCTTTTTGCAGGCGGAACCTTCCTCATGACAAGGCCTACTTCCAATGACATAATCTCAATTCTGGGCGTTCCTGAGCTTCAGAAGGTAACACATACGGACCGCTTTCTGGAAATAGGCTCGGCCATCACAATTGAACAGCTTCTCAATACAGGATCCTACCTTCTGTCCAAGAGCACCTTCAACGCAATTGAAAGCATTGGAACAACGGTAATCAGATCCAGGGCAACTGTCGGAGGTGCTCTCTGCTCACGCAGCATGAGGTTCTCCCTCAGCTGTATTCTTGCAACCATAGGAGCCCAGGCTGAAATCAGGACAATTCAGAGAAAGGGCTTCAGAGGCAAGAGAATCAAGAGCATCCAGAACTGGTACAGTGTCAGAAAACTCTACTCGCCTTCCGGCGATTTCATGTTTGGAAACAACATTGTCATGACCAGGGTCAGAATCCCCGCCAGAGATGATGCAGTGCAGATTTTCAGATTCCTTGAAGCTCCGATGAAGAACCCGTCACAGGCGGTGTATTTCGGATTTGAGTACACTCCCAACCAGAACGGAATTTCACAGCCCACTCTCTGTGTTGCATATCCTGAAACCGGATTCTTCTTCAGTCAGGACTTCAACTCAGGCCTTTCCTCCCTCTCAATGCCTGCGGAAAAGAAGGCAGTTGACGAGCAGTGCAGAATCCTCAGGGAAAAACTCTCCGAGGCCTGTCCGGAAATTACAGAAGTCCAGAAGGCAAGAACGATAAGGCTGTTTACTTCGGTAATCCAGGAAATCAGTCAGCAGTTCATGACCCTTGTATAAAACTTGATCATGTTTCTCCCGTATTTGCGGGTGTCTGTCAGTTCAAGATCCCTGTAGGATGCCGGCCACTGACTCTCTTCAGCTGCAGGTATGTGGACAATGAACTGTCCTCCGGGAATGACCATACCCTTTCTCTGAACAAGCTCCAGAATGTTTGTCTTTCCGTCCATGGGGAACGGAGGATCTGCATAAACAATGTCGTACACACTCTTGCAGGAAGGGATGTAGCGAAGCACGTTTGCAAAAAAGATCCTGATGTCGCAGTCTTCCTTTGCCCAGGCTATGTTTCTCTCCATTATCTCCTGCTTGTCGCGGTCCATTTCAACAAGGTGAACGGTCTTTGCACCCCGGGAAGCGGCTTCAAGACCAACGCATCCGCTGCCCGAGAAAAGGTCGCAGAAGGCTATGCCCTCAATGGGGCCGATGATGGAGAAAAGAGACTCCCTCATCCTGTCCATGGCAGGTCTGATTTCCAGACTTCCCTGGGGAATGAAGACCTTGCGTCCGCAGTATTTTCCGCCTGTTATCCGCATTGTATACATTTTCTCACCACCGCATTCTCAAGTTTTATCAGTCCGGGATCGGAGGCCAGAATTGCCTTTACCTCCTCCCTTGCACATTTCATCATGTTTATGTCTTTTTCATCATCCAGCGCTGCGTAGCGCAGGTTTGTGAATCCGCTCTGCCTCAGACCCGAAATCTCACCGGGGCCTCTTATCTTAAGGTCTTCCTCTGCAATTTCAAAGCCGTCGTTGGTTCTCCTCAGAACTGAAAGACGCTTCTTGCCGTCTTCGCTTATTCCCCTGTCGTACACAAGGAAGCACCATGACTGAAGAGTACTTCTTCCTACTCTTCCCCTCAACTGGTGCAGTGCGGAGAGACCGAAGGTATCGGCGTGTTCAATTACCATGCATGTTGCCTTTGCAACGTCTATTCCAACTTCAACAACGCTTGTTGCCACAAGGAAGTTGATCTTCCCCTCTGCAAACTCATTCAGAATCCTTATCTTCTGGTCATCATCCAGACGGCTGTGAATCATCTCTCCCTTGAAGTTGCTGTAACGCGCGCAGAGCTGTGTGTACATCTCTTCAACAGAGCGCAGGTCACTGTTCTCATCCTCTTCAATTCTGGGATAGACAAAGTAGGCCTGATGCCCGCGTTCAAGCTCCGTACCCACAACGTTGTACATCTCTTCCCTCTTGCCGTCCCCTACAACAAAGGTCTTTATGGGAAGCCTTCCTGCAGGCATTGTCCTGATTGTGGAAACGTTGAGGTTTCCGTAGATTGTCAGGGCAAGGGTTCTGGGAATGGGAGTTGCTGTCATGAGCAGGATGTCCGGGCTCCTGCCTTTTTCGGAGAGGGCGCGCCTCTGTTCAACACCGAATCTGTGCTGTTCATCAATAATTACATAGCCCAGGTTTGCATACTCCACATCCTTTGAGAAAAGGGCGTGGGTTCCTATGATTATGTCTATTTCCCCACTCTTCAGAGCCTTGAGTAAAAGAGTTCTGCTCTTTCCGTGAACCTGGCCGTCAAGGTAGGCAACATTGACAGGAAGACCTTCAAACAGCTTTGCGGCAGACTGTGCATGCTGGCGTGCCAGAAGTTCAGTCGGGGCCATGAAGGCAACCTGGCGGTTTTCCGCAATTGCATGAAGTGCACTTATCCAGGCAACAAGGGTTTTACCGGCACCGACATCGCCCTGAAGGAGGCGGTTCATGCTCTGGTCCGAGGCCATGTCCTTTCTTATCTGCTCCAGCACCTTGGTCTGGTCAGCTGTAAGGGAGAAAGGAAGGCTCTCTTCAAACTGCTTTTCTATAGGATAGACCTTGTCCTGAACAGCCCTGCGTACAGATCCGCCCACCCTTCGCAGGGCAAGAAGCTGCATGTAGAAAACTTCCGAAAAGCCCATTGTCCTCAAGGCCTGGGTTATGTCGTTGGGGCAGGACGGGAAGTGCATCTTCCTTATTGCACTGTCGCGGCTTATAAGGTGGTACTTGTCGTACAGAAATTCAGGGAGGTCGTTTTCAAGCTCCCCTGTTCTTGAAAGAACGTTTCTGATATCGCGTCTGATTGTATTCTGGGTAAGGCTTCCTGCAAGCGGATAGACGGGAAGCAGACCTCCGTTGAGGAGCATGTCTGAAACAATCAGATCCTCTTCACGCACAGGTTTGACTTCAAACTGCGAAAACTGGATACGCCCGAAACCGTTGTACGGCATCTGACTCGCATAAAGATGGTAAAAACTTCCCTCGTACAGAACCTTGTCCAGAAAGCTTCTGTTAAAGCCCAGAAGTTCTCCCTTCACCCCGTTCTGCGTGTCCTGGACTATGGCTTTTACGCTGTTCAGGCCCTTACCGAAACGGCTCTTGCTCAGAACCTGAACTATTGTGTTTGTCTTTAGAAGGGGGTCTGTCTGGCTTCCTATGCAGACCCTGTGGGTCCTGTCTTCATAACCGCGTGGCTTCAGTCCGATCAGGTCGGAAAGACTCTCAACACCAAGGGCCTTGTAGGCCTCGCAGGCCTTGGGGCCAACTCCAGTGAGAGTCTTTATACCTGTGTTCTGAAGCTCAGACAAAGTCATAATGAGTACAGGAAATTTGTCAGGGCGTGAAGACCGAACCTGAGTCCTATATAGATGACACCGTAGAAGACAAGGGAAGCAACAACCAGAGTCTCATCAGATACCTGCTTGTTTGAATAGAACAGTCTAAACACAACTCCGACAGGGGCGTTGAGGTTCCTATCCAGTATATTAAGCCACATCTGAGCCTGGTCCGTCGGGTTCTTTGAGATAAAGAATCTGATGATCAGCATGATGATGATAATCAGGAAGAAGTATCTGAAAATGTAGGACCAGAAGTTGTCAATTATGACTGCCAGAATGAGCCAGACTGTGATCTTGTTGGTTACCTGAATCATCTCCAGAGCCGTCTTGACTATGTTAAGCACCATGAGGGCAACCAGAGGTGAAAAATCAATCCTTCCTACATAGTTCTTCGGTTTGAAGATATTCAGAAACGGGTCTGTTGCACGGCACAGGAAGATGTACAGTCCGCTTGACTGAAGCTGGGGTGAACGTATCCATGAAAGCAGGATGCGGACCCAGATGAGCATTGAATATATACCGATCAGCTTGGCTGCAAAGTCCAGTAAAAACATTTCTTACTCCGAATATACGTCAAGGACGCCCTGACACTCTCTTATTGCGGTCTCCATTTCCCTGTCTGCACTGACTGCGAACTCGGAACCTGCTGCAATGCGTCTTGCAGGGCCTTCCTTGTTTCCTTCATCATCCAGACCTTTGTAGATGACAAAAACAACCTCGGCCGATCCCCTGTGGGAGCGGCATATCTTTCTAAGCTCCGAAACGGCAGTCCTGCTGCCTGAAGAAGCATCCATCTCTATGAAGAGTCTGCGCGGAGAAAGGGCCTTCATCTGGGAAGGATCGGGATAGATTGTATCGGCACTGAAACTTGCGTTTCCGTTGTACTCCTTGAAGCTTCCCCTGAAACCGTAAATCTTGCCCTTCTGCATTACGGACTCAAACATTGACCACTGGGAGGCAAAGATCGTCACATCAATGTGGCCGTTGTAATCCTCAAGGACCACATGACCCATGCGCGCACCGCTCTTTGTGGTAACAGTGCGGATGTCGGTCACAAGGCCGATAAGGTTGAACTTGATTCCGCAGGTAAAGCGTTCAGGCTTACCGATATTCAGCCTCACGCAGCTTTCCCAGAAGGGTTTGTAGACATCCAGCGGATGACCTGAGAGGTAGAAACCTATGTACTCCTTCTCAATGTCCAGCTTCTGGTTGAAATCGTAATCGGGAACTTCCTTTATCTCGAAACTGCTCATGCCTTCGTCACTGTCTCCGAAGAGCAGGTTCTGACCCATATCCTTTGCAGCCTTGTCTTCCTTTACGCTGCGGATTGCCTCTTCATAGTTTGAAATCAGTGTGGGCCTGTTATAGCCCATGCTGTCAAAGGCACCGCTGTTGATAAGACCTTCAAGAGAACCTGAGTTCAGGACCCTTGAATCGGAGCGTCTGACAAAGTCCATGAAGTCCGTATACGGACCGTTCTTCTGTCTTTCCTCAAGGATTGCCTTAACGGTAATCTCTCCTACTCCCTTGATTCCTGCAAGACCGTAGACTATGTTGCCGTCAACAACGTTGAAGAAGACTTCTGAATTATTGACATCGGGCGGAAGAATCTTGATTCCCTTGTTTCTTACATACTCAAGGTACTCTTTGAACTTATCGCCGCTGGATATTTCATTTGTAAGGTTTGCTGCGTAGAACTCTGCCGGGAAGTGGCACTTCATATAGGCGGTTCTGAATGAAAGGACCGTGTAACAGACGCTGTGGCTCTTGTTGAAACCGTAGCCTGCAAACGGTGCCAGCATATCAAAGATTTCCTTTGCATGCTGCTCTGTATGGCCCTTCTTTACAGCGCCCTCTATGAACATCTTCTCCTGTTCGGGAAGAAGGTTCTTTTTCTTCTTACCCATGATCTTACGCAGGGTATCTGCCTGTCCCATTGTGAAACCTGCGATAATCTGCGCAACCTTCATTACCTGTTCTTGGTAGACAATGACGCCATACGTTGGAGCAAGCAGTTCCTTCAGACTCTCATCCGGGTAGACGATTGCCTGTCTGCCGTGTTTGGATTCGATGTACTGTGGAATGAATTCTATAGGACCGGGTCTGTACAAGCTGGTCATGGCGTCCAGCTCTTCAAAGCGTGTCGGTTCAAGCATTCTGAGGTTTTTCTGCATGCCCGGACTTTCAAACTGGAAGACCATTGTACTGTCTCCGCGGGCCATCATCTTGTAGGTATCAGGATCGTCCATCGAAACCTTCTCAAGGTCAAAATCCGGGAAGCGTCTTCTTACAAGACGCTCTGTGTTTCTGAGAAGTGTGAGGGTCTTCAGTCCCAGGAAGTCCATCTTTACCAGACCGCAGTCTTCAAGAACGGTCATTGTGTACTGGGTAGAGATGCTTTCCGTCTTCTTATCCATGTACAGCGGGACGTAGTCCTTGAGGGGTTTTCTTCCGATTACAACACCGCAGGCGTGGGTACTTACGTGCCTAGCCAGGTCTTCAAGTCTGAGACTTACGTCAAACAGCTCCTCGTACACACCTCCCCTTGCGCGGATAGCTGCAAGCTCAGGGGTTGTATCAAGCGTGTACTGCAGAAGTGAGCTGTAGCCCTGCTTCTTGGCTTCATCCGGAATACCGTCTGCGACGAGTTTCGTAAGCTCATTGGACTCGTCGAAGGGTATTCCCAGAACACGTGCTACGTCCTTTACAACAGCCTTGGCCTTGAGTGTTCCGAATGTAGCTATCTGACCCACCTTGTCCTTGCCGTACTTGCGGGTAACGTAGTCAATAACTTCCTGTCTGCCTTCGTAGCAGAAGTCAATATCAAAATCAGGGAGGCTGACACGGTCAGGGTTGAGGAAGCGCTCAAAAATCAGGCCGTGTGCTATGGGGTCTACGTTTGTAATGTCTATGCAGTACGCAACAAGGCTTCCGGCTCCGCTTCCTCTTCCGGCGCCTACCGGAATGTCATGGGTCTTTGCCCAGTAGATGTAGTCACGCACTATCAGGTAGTAGGAGTCATAGCCCATCTTGGTTATGACCCCAAGCTCGTAGTTCAGCCTGGTTTCCAGAACTTCCTTCTGCTGAGGGTTTTCCTTGTATCCGGGATAGCGTCTTTCCAGGCCTTCCCAGGAAAGGGCTGTAATGTACTCTTTTGTATCGTGGTAAGGCTCGGGAACATCTACTTCGGGAAGCTCGGGACCGGGGAAGTTGATTGCAAAGTCCTTGCACCTTTCTCCTATCTTCACCGTGTTCTCTACAGCTTCCGGAATGTCCTCGAAAAGCTTTGCCATCTCATCCTGTGTGCGCAGGTAGAACTGTTCGGGTGCATATCTGAGGCGGTCTTCATCGGCCTTCTTGCGTCCGGTTCCTATACAGAGAAGGATGTCGTGGGCATTTGAGTCACTGCGGTCAACGTAGTGGACGTCGTTTGTTGCAACAACGGGAAGATCAAGGTCCTTTGCAAGCTGGACAAGCATGGGAAGCACCCTGCGCTCTTCCTCAAGTCCGTGTCTCTGAAGCTCTATGTAGTAGCGGTCTCCGAACTGCTGCTTGTAACGCTGTGCAGTTTCATAAGCCTCACCCTTGAGTCCTGTAAGAAGTTTCTGCGGAAGTTCTCCTGCAAGACATGCACTGAGGCAGATAAGGTCTTCCGAGTGCTCAAAGAGGCTCTTTTCATCAATTCTGGGTTTGTAGAAGTAACCTTCTGTCCATGCAATTGTGTTGAGCTCCATAAGGTTGTGGTAGCCCTTGTCCGTCATTGCCAGAAGAATCAGATGGTAGTACTTGTTGTTTGAGTCCTTGATTTCACGGCCCTCAGGGGCAATGTAGAACTCACAGCCGATAATGGGATTGAT
>Ga0310696_10005743_pt1 | contig 14887 bp, 12 predicted proteins | sample AusTroGonzalo_MG_4_FD_203885 | JGI IMG/M metagenome (GOLD analysis project Ga0310696, IMG submission 203885) | Bovine rumen microbial communities from tropical cattle in Woodstock, Queensland, Australia - Gonzalo_02 (v2) (version 2) | ecosystem: Host-associated > Mammals > Digestive system >...
GGCGGCATAGAGTTGCCGGGATATCCGTAGTGGGATGCCGAGGTAATGGGCACGCAGATTCTCTTCCACGGAAGAGGGTCCTTCCGAAATCACCGTGTGCGCCGCCTGGAATGTATAAGACAGGCCACCGGATACCTCCCAGCGGGGAGTCAGGTCATATCGAAGCAGCAAAGAAACGGAAACCGGCGGTGCATAGACGGTCCGTTTCGTCCAGTTCAACTCCTCTGAATGGTTCGTGAAAGCCATGATATTCTCCTTGTCCGAACAGTATTTGTCTCCGCCATAGGAGTCGATGCCGGCGTTGGAGAAACTGTTCATGTTCCACCAATTGCCCAGACGGGTGGTTCCGGTCCAGGTTACGGTGTGGATTTCCCCGCTTTGCGTCTGACCGCCCCCCTGGCCATTGAAGGCCAGCGACAGGGCGAGGCGGGGTTTGCGGGGCGATGGCGGGGTTGTTTCCAGACCCCTTCGTCGGCCTCCGGCCACCTCGGGATGACAGGGATCACCTCCGGCCTCTCCAGAAGAAAAAGCATCACTTTCGACTTTCCCGGGAGGATAGGCGTCACTTTCTTCCTCCGTCTTTCTGTCCGAACCGGCGAGAGCGATCTGGGAGGAAAGCGTGTCAACGGATTGATTTACAAATAGATCCTCTCGTCGGGCTTCGCCCTCCTCAGGATGACAAGCATTACCTGCGACTTCGTCGGGGTGACAAGAGGGTATCCTTCCGGACAAAGGATCTTTTGCCGTAGTAAATGGACTCTCCCCTGTCATTCCGAGCGAAGCGAAGGAATCTGTCCCGTCCGAAGCACCCCGCTCCCCCGGCCGCAACACCCACCAGAGCGGCACCAGCAGAAGCAGCAGGATCCAGGCTTTTTTCGCCATCTCCAGCAGCAGCCGCTTCGCCCGAGAAAGGTCCGCCGATGAAGTATGCGGGCGGATGCCCAGCAGGCGGCCGATTTCCTCGTGGCTCATCCCCTCCAGCACGGATAGCCGGAAAACCTCGCGGTAACGGTCCGGCAAGGAATCGACCATGGACAGGATTTCTTCCAGCGAAACCTCCGGGAGGACCGAGAAATCCTCCAGCAAATCTTCCACCGCGGCCAGGTCCACAATCTGTTTCTGCTTCTGCAAGTACCTCAGACACAGGTTCTTGGTAATCTTGACCATCCACGGTTCCAATTTCCCCGGATCCCGGAGCCGGTCCATGGACGAGAAGATCAGGATGAAGGCGTCGTGCAGCAAGTCCTGCGCCACAGTCGGGTCATGGACATACCGCAGGCACACGCCCATCAGCCGGGGCGCATACCGGCGGTAAATCTCTTCATGGGTCAACATTGGCACGGCGCCGGCCGGCTACCAGTGCAGGCCGGTCCCTTCCAGGGGATCCCGGGACTTGATCTGCCCGAAAGAACCGGAATTCCACCAGTTCCGATAGGCAGCGGACGCTCTTTTCTGGAGCTCGTCATAGCCGTCCTCCCCGTACTCGGGGCGCTGTCCCCTGTCCTCATCCCACAGGAGGGGAACCAGGGAAGGATATCCAAAAGAGGCTCTCCTGTCATCGTCCCTGATCCCTTCCTGCCGGATTCCCTCGACCGTCCACAGCACGAACATCCCGACAGAACAGCTGGAAACGATATAGGAAGACAGGGGGTTGACGGGCGGATATTGGATTTCCCGCTGATCGTCCGCATAGGCCAGCAAATCCGGAATCGCCTGGGGGTCAAACAATTTCATTCCCAAACGGCTTTGGTATGTCCCGTTCACCAGCTCATTGATATAGGTCTTCACTTCCTTGCGGTACGGAGAATCCGTCTTCCCGCATCCGGCAAGGAGAAGGACAGAAAACAAAACACCGAAGATTCTCTTTGTCATATCGTTCCGCTTTTCTTATTATGATACCTTTTCCCCGGAAAGACTGCGTTCCCCCACCCTTTTTGCCGACTTTTTTCGCAGACCCTTCCCGAAAACAAAGCCCGGTCGAAATGACGGGTTGGTTTCCTTGTCCTTTCGACCGGGTGAAGCGAGGGAGAACGCTACAGGTTCCTCAGCAGGTTCGTCAGGGAAACCTTCTTGTCGATGAGGGCACGGAGTTCTTCTATCTTCACGCGCTCCTGGGTCATCGTGTCACGGTCGCGGACGGTGACGCAGCCGTCCTCGATGGTGTCGTGGTCGATGGTGACGCAGAACGGGGTGCCGATGGCATCCTGACGGCGGTAGCGCTTGCCGATGGAATCCTTCTCGTCGTACTGGTAGGAGAAGTCGTACTTGAGTTCATCGACCACCTTCTGCGCGATTTCGGGCAGGCCGTCCTTCTTCACGAGCGGCATCACGGCCACCTTGATCGGGGCAAGCGGGGCGGGAATCTTCATTACGACGCGGGTCTCGCCGCTGTCGAGTTTCTCCTCGGTGTAGCTGTGGGCCATGACGGCCAGGCACATGCGGTCCACACCGATGGAAGTCTCGATCACGTACGGGGTGTAGGAGACGTTCTCCTCGGGATCAAAGTACTCGATTTTCTTTCCGGAGAACTTCTGATGGTTCCCGAGGTCGAAGTTCGTCCTGCTGTGGATGCCCTCGAGCTCCTTGAAGCCGAACGGGAAGTTGAACTCGATGTCCGTGGCGGCATTGGCATAGTGGGCCAACTTCTCGTGGTCGTGGAAGCGGTAGTTCTCCGCGCCCATTCCCAGGTTCACGTGCCACTTCATGCGGGCCTCCTTCCACTTGGCGAACCAGTCGAGTTCGGTGCCGGGCTTGATGAAGAACTGCATCTCCATCTGCTCGAACTCGCGCATGCGGAAGATGAACTGCCGGGCGACGATCTCGTTGCGGAAGGCCTTGCCGATCTGCGCGATACCGAACGGGATCTTCATGCGGCCGGTCTTCTGGACATTGAGGTAATTGACGAAGATGCCCTGGGCGGTCTCCGGACGCAGGTAGATGATGTTCGCGCCCTCGGCGGTGGAGCCCATGGAGGTCTGGAACATCAGGTTGAACTGCCGGACATCGGTCCAGTTGCAGGTACCGCTGATGGGGCAGACGATGTTGTTGTCGATGATGATCTGGCGGTATTCGGCGAGGTTATTGGCCTTTTCGGCGGCCACATAACGGTTGTGGACTTCCTCCCATTTGGCCTTCTCGCGCAGCACGTTGGGGTTCGTGGCGCGGAACTGTTCCTCGTCGAACGCCTCGCCGAAACGCTTGCGGCCCTTCGCGACCTCCTTGTTCATCTTCTCCTCGATCTTCCCGAGGAAATCCTCGATCAGGACGTCGGCACGATAGCGCTTCTTGGAGTCCTTGTTGTCGATGAGCGGGTCGTTGAAGGCGCCCACATGGCCGGAAGCCTCCCAGATGCGGGGGTGCATGAAGATGGCGGAATCGATTCCCACGATGTTCTCATGGAGGCGGGTCATCGCTTCCCACCAGTAATTCTTGATGTTGTTCTTGAGTTGTACGCCCATCTGGCCATAGTCGTACACGGCGGCAAGGCCGTCATAAATCTCACTGGACGGGAAAATGAACCCGTACTCCTTGCAGTGTGCCACCAGCACTTTGAAAAGTTCGTCTTGTGTCATATCTGTTGTTTTATCTTGATCTCGTATCCTTGGCGGGGGCAGGGGTATTCCGGGGCATTTTCCCGGAATAGGGTCGCGAAGCGATAGCCCCGGGATACCCCTGCCCCCGCCACAACAATCTGCAAAATTACGTAAATATTTCGGGAAATGCGGCTTTCAGCGAGGGTTTTACGATTTCGGCGAGAGGAATCTTCACGAAATCGCGCTCCGCAATCAGTGGATGGGGCACTTTCAGGTCCTCCAGGTCGATGCGTTCGTTCCCGTAGAAGAGGATGTCGATGTCAATAGTGCGGTTGTGGTACACGCGCCGACCCTCTTCATCATATTCCGGGGCATCGTCCCGCCCCATCGAACGCTCGATGTCCTTGCATAGCCGCAGGATTTCCCTCCCCTGCTCCTCTGCACTCCCCTTCCGGAAAATCCGGTACAATACGCAGGCATTCAAAAACTTATCCCCCTTGAATCCCCACGCTTTCGTTTCTATGATCCGTGACAGCGCCGTATAGTGGCATCCGAAACCCTTGTCCAGCAGGTCCAGCGCCTGCATCAGGTTCTGCAGGCGGTTTCCCTGGTTGGAACCAAGGCCCAGATACACGCTCACGAACGCCATCGGATCAACTGAGTTTTCCGTATTCGTCCTCTTCGTAGTCCAGGCCCAGGTCCACACGGGCCTCCTCGGACAGCATACTCCGGTCCCAGACCGGTTCGAAGGTCAATTCGATGGCGCAGCCCGTCACACCGGGAACGGATTTGACGCTCTCTTCCACCTCGTGCAGCACTTCGTCCGCCATCGGGCAGTTCGGGGCCGTGAAAGTCATCACGATGGACACTTTCCGGGCCTTGTCGATGTTCAGCTCATAAATAAGCCCCAGGTCGTAGATATTCACCGGAATCTCCGGGTCATAGACCTGCTTGAGGGCCAGGATCACATCGGCATACAAGGGCTGCAGGGCGGCGACATCCTCAGCGGTGAGGACTTCGGTATTCTTATTCTCTTCCATAGTTTTCAGCAACGGAACGGAGGGTGTCCATCATCGAAACAAGGCCGTTGGCACGGGTCGGAGACAGGTTTTCACGGAGACCGATCCGGTCGATGAAGCCGAAATCATCGGCGGCGATCTCCGCCGGCGTACGGCCGGAATAGACGCTGATGAGCAGGGAGATGATTCCCTTGGTGATGATGGCATCGCTGTCTGCCCGGAAAAAGAGTTTCCCGTCCCGCATTTCACAGTCCAGCCAAACCCGCGACTGGCAGCCCTTGATAAGCTTGTCCTCGGTCTTTTCCGACTCCGGATAGGCCTCCAGGGACTTCCCCAGCTCAATCAGGTACTCGTACTTGTCCAGCCACTCTTCGTACATCGAAAACTCCTCGATGATTTCCTGTTTCTTTTCCTCTAAATTCATATCAGCATCGATATTGCTTTCTTCAAACAATTCACAAAGTATTCCGTCTCCTCCATCGTATTATATGGCGCGAAGGAGGCACGGAGCATACCGGTGACGCCGAAACGGTCCATCAGGGGTTCAGCGCACATCTGTCCGGAGCGGACGGCTATGCCCATCTTGTCGAGAATCAACGCAAGGTCCTCGTGGTGCGCTCCGTCCACGGAAAAGGAGAACAGCGGAATCTTCGTTTGTGTTCCACGTGGAACACCATAGAGGTGAATCCGGGAATCGTTTGTAAGAACGTCAAGCAGATAATTCGTGATTCTCTTCTGATTCTCAATGACTTCAGCATCCTCATTGAAAGAAACGGCTAACCTGAGCGCCTCCTGCAATGTGGGAACGGCATTGAAATTCTGCGTTCCCGCCTCAAACTTGCCGGGCACGGGGGCATAGGTCGTGCCGGAAAAACGTACCGTCTCGATCATCTCTCCCCCGCCCATGAACGGCGGCATCGCTTCCAGCCATTTCTTCTTCCCGTACAGCACGCCGGTTCCGGTGGCACCATAGACTTTGTGCCCGGAAAACACGTAGAAATCGCAGTCCATTTCCTGAACGTTGATTCGCTCATGCACACTCCCCTGCGCCCCGTCCACCAGGACCGGTACACCGTGTGCGTGCGCAATCCGTATGATTTCCTGTACAGGGTTTACAAGGCCTAACACATTGGAAATGTGCGTAATAGCTATAATTCTCGTGCGCTGAGAAATCATTTTTTCCAGCGACCCGGCCACCAGGACGCCGAATTCGTCCACCTCAAGGACTTTCAGGACCGCTTTTTTGCGCTCGCAAAGCAGTTGCCAAGGGACAATGTTCGAATGATGCTCGGCCTCCGAAACGATGATCTCATCCCCCTCGTGAACAAACGCCTCGCCGAAACAGGACGCAACGAGGTTGATGGACATCGTCGCCCCGGAAGTAAAAACGATCTCTCCCCTGCTGCCGGCCTTCAGGAAAGCCTTGACGACATCTCGTGTCTTCTCGAATTCCTCCGTCGCATCGACCGCCAGCTTATGCACGGCCCGGTGAATGTTCGCATTGACGGTCGAGGCCAACAGGCGCTCCTTCTCCAAAACAGCCCGCGGCCGCTGCGAGGTCGCCGCATTGTCCAGATACACAAGCGGCCTGCCGTAAACCTGCTGGTCCAGCGCTGGGAAAAGGCCTCTGATTTCTTGAACCGTCATACTGTTTTGATAAGTCTGCAAATTTACATAATTTTGCGATATGATTGATTACATTAAAGGACAAATCGTCGAACTGACGCCCACGGAACTCATCCTCGAATGCGGCGGCATCGGTTACAGCATTCTGATTTCCCTCCAGACCTACGAGGTGTTTCAGCAGAAAACGCAGGTCGTAGCCTACATCCATCATTACCTGCGCGAAGAGGAAGAACTGTTCTACGGTTTCGCCACAAAGGATGAACGCGAACTGTTCCGCCTCCTCATCGGCGTTTCCGGCATCGGCGTCAACTCCGCACGGATGATGCTTTCCTCGCTGACGTCGGACGAAATCCGCAGCGCCATCCTGGCCGAAGATATCAACAAGATCAAAAGCGTCAAGGGCATCGGCCTCAAGAGCGCCCAACGCCTGGTCCTGGAACTCAAGGATAAAATCGTCAAAGGAGCCGGCTCGGACACCGGTACCATTTTCAAAGTCGAAAACAATGCGCTTGTGGACGAAGCGACCACGGCCCTCGTCATGCTCGGTTTCTCCAAAGCCGCCATCGCCAAAGTCATGCCGGCCATCATCAAGGCCAACCCTCAAGCCCGCGTCGAAGACCTCATCAAAGCCGCCCTTAAGCGGTTGTAATCCCTTTAAAGTTCCTTAGGGGCAGGGTGTTTTTTCGGAAAACTAAGAGGATACCTAAATAGATTCCTTCGTCGGTCTCTGACCTCCTCGGAATGACAGCAGAATGTCATTCCGAGCGAAGCGGAGGCGGTTTCCGAAAGAATACCCTGGCCCCAATTACTGTTCCACGTGGAACAAATAGTATTTAGCGTCCGAAATAGACCAGAAGAACAGAGATATCAGCAGGGGAGACACCGGATATACGGGACGCCTGTGCAATCGTAGAAGGCTTGTATCGCTTCAGCTTCTGACGACATTCTATAGACAGCGATTGTACCCGTTCAAAGTCAAAATCAGAAGGTATCTTTATGTATTCCAGGCGGTTATTCCTTTCCGCCTGCAGCTTTTCCCGCTCAATATAGCCCTCATATTTAATCCCGATTTCGACAGTTTCCACGACATCGGGTGAAAATGTTCCACATGGAACAATTCTCAAAAGGTCGGAAAGAGAGAGTTCCGGCCGGGCAACGAGTTCCGCCAAACGACGGGAGTCCGACAGGGGAGCGGAGCCAACAGAAACCAGGTAATCATTTACAAGATCCGCCCGAACCTTCTTCGAATCGCAATAGGATTGCAGTTCAGCGACCTGTTCTTGTTTCCGGCACACCGCCGCGTAGCGTTCCTCGGAAGCCAGACCCAAAGAATGCGAAAGTTCCGTCAAGCGAAAATCAGCATTATCCTGCCGCAACAAGATACGGTACTCCGCCCGGGAGGTGAACATCCGATACGGCTCGTCCACCCCCTTATTGATGAGATCATCAATCAAGACGCCGATATATGCCTGGTCACGACGAAGGACAAAAGGATCTTCGCCGGTGAGTTTCCGATGCGCGTTGATACCAGCCATCAGACCCTGCGCAGCCGCTTCCTCATAGCCGGTGGTACCGTTGACCTGACCTGCCAGGAAAAGTCCATCGACAACACGGGACTCCAGTGAATAGTGGAGATACTGCGGATCGAAGTAATCGTATTCCACCGCGTACGCCGGTTTGAAGACGACAACCTTCTCCAGACCAGGAATCGCGTGCAAGGCTTTCAATTGAATGTCCAGGGGTAGGGAAGAGGAAAAGCCCTGGAGATAATACTCCGGATTGTTGCGGCCTTCGGGCTCCAGGAAGAGTTGGTGCGAATCCTTGTCGGCAAAGGTCCGGAGCTTGTCCTCGATGCTCGGGCAATAGCGCGGACCGCGGCCGTGGATGAGACCCGTGAAGAGAGGGGAGCGGTCGAATCCGGAACGGAGGATCTCGTGGACTTGCTCATTCGTATGGAGGATATAGCAGTCCATCTGCGGGTGTGCGACAGATTCCTTCGCTCCGCTCGGAATGACAGTAGAACTCTGGATTGCCGAAGGGATGTCCAGGAAGGAGAAGCGGGCGGGGTCGGGATCGCCGGTCTGGACCGGAAGTTTTGACAGGTCCACGGAGCGGACATCGATCCGCGGGGGAGTGCCGGTCTTCATCCGGGCGGTCGGAATGCCCCGGGACGCGAGCTGGTCCGAGACATGATAGGCGGACAGTTCGCCGATGCGGCCGCCTTCGAAAGCATGCGGACCGATGAACATCCGGCCGTTCAGGAAGGTTCCGGCGGTTAAAACAACGGCGCGAGAATGGAAAATTGCCCCAGTAATGGTGCGGACGCCCGTCAATACGTCATTCTCAAAGAGAAGATTTTCGACAAAATCCGCGTAAATCTTTAAATTTCTGCAACTTAACAGCACTTCGCGCCATTTCAGCGAAAAGGCGAGTTTGTCGCATTGTGCGCGCGGACTCCACATCGCCGGGCCTTTGGAGCGGTTGAGCATCCGGAACTGGAGCGTGGCCGCGTCCGTGACAATCCCGGTCCATCCGCCGAGCGCATCGATCTCCCGTACAATCTGTCCCTTGGCAATTCCGCCGACGGCCGGGTTGCAGGACATCTTGGCCAGGCCGTTGAGATCCGGCGTCACCAGCAGGACGGATGAACCGAGCGTCGCGGCGGCCATCGCCGCCTCGCAACCTGCGTGTCCGCCGCCGACAACGATGACATCGAAAGAAGTCATACCTGTGTCCGTAACGAGAGATAATAATTCTCCTTCGCCCGCATGACGGCGATGTCTTCTTCCGCGTGGTCATCATAGCCGATCAGGTGAAGGATGCCGTGGACGATCACCCGGTTGAGTTCATCGGCAAACTCCGTCCCGTAGAAGGAAGCGTTTTCCCGGACCGAATCGACGCTGATGAACAGGTCCCCGCTCAAACGGTTCCCTTCGCAATAGTCAAACGTGATGATATCCGTGAAGTAGTCGTGCTGGAGATACTTCATGTTCACGTCCAGGATGTAGCTGTCGGAACAGAAAATAATGGAGATGTCGCCCAGGCGGCGGATCTCGCTCTCAGCGACCAGTTTCAGCCAGCGGTTGGTCAAACGTTTTTCCTTGAATGCAAAGGATGTATCTTCCGTGTAATAGGTGATCATCTTTTAAATTTTCTGCAAATCTACAACGAAAAATCGGAGTGCTGAAAAAATCGTTGTAAATTTGTAAGATTGAACGCAGTAAACAGGACGAAACCGTATCAAGAAATAGAAGCATGAGTCAATTCAAGACAGAAAAGGCAGTATTCGTAGGCGTCATCCTCGAAAAGGGAGGGGAGCGGAAGGTCCAGGAATACCTGGAAGAACTCCGGTTCCTCGCTGAAACCGCCGGAGCCGTCGGGGACAAGATGTTCACCCAGCGCATGGACCGGCCGGACAAGGCGACCTATATCGGTCCGGGCAAACTGGAAGATATCCGCCAATACTGTGAGGAGAACGAAATCCAGTACGTCATTTTCGACGATGAACTGACGGGCATGCAGCAGCGCAATATAGAGAAGGTGATTTCCTGCAGCGACGTCATCGACCGGACCAGCCTCATCCTGGAGATTTTCGCCCAGCGGGCCAAGACTTCCTACGCGAAGATGCAGGTGGAACTGGCTCATTACCAATACATGTTGCCCCGGCTCGCCGGCATGTGGACGCACTTGGAACGGCAGCGCGGCGGCATGGGTACCCGCGGCGGCATGGGTGAAACCCAGATCGAGGTGGACCGCCGGATCGTCAAGCAGCGCATCTCCAAGCTCAAGGAGGACCTGAAGAAAGTGGACCGGCAGATGGCCACCCAGCGCGGAAACCGCGGTTCGCTGGTGCGTCTCGCCCTTGTTGGTTACACGAACGTGGGGAAGAGCACCCTGATGAACCTCCTCGCCAAATCCGACGTCTTCGCCGAAAACAAACTCTTTGCGACACTGGACACGACCGTACGGAAAGTCGTCATCGAAAACTGCCCGTTCCTGCTCTCTGACACCGTCGGCTTCATCCGGAAACTGCCCACGCAACTGGTGGAAGCCTTCAAGAGCACCCTGGACGAGGTCCGGGAGGCCGATATCCTCCTCCATGTGGTGGACATCTCCCATCCGGATTTCGAAGAACAGATGCAGGTGGTCGAGCAGACATTGAGTGACATCGGCGCGGCCAACAAGCCCGTCTATGTGGTTTTCAACAAGGTCGATGCCTACACCTGGGAACCCTACGACGAGTTCTCCCTCACGCCCAGGGAGGCCCGGAACCGGACCCTGGACGAGCTGAAAAACAGCTGGATCGCCCAGGAGAAGACTCCGTGCATCTTCATCTCGGCCACGAAGAAAATCGGTATCGAAAAACTCCGGAACGACCTGTACAAAATGGTGGCGGAAATCCATGCGGGCCGCTATCCTTTCAATAATTTCCTATGGTAAAGCGACTTATCACCTGCGCCCTCGCCCTGTGGGCCCTCCTCGGAAACCTGGCCGCCCAAGACCCGGAAAGCACCTATGCAGGCATTTTCCGGGGAAGGCTGCCGGGAACCTACCCCTACAAATACAACGGCACCTATTACTGGGACCGGAAGGATTTCCGGATGGGGGACGTCATGTACAACGGCCGGCTGTACAAGGACGTTTACATGAACGTGGATGCCTTCCAGGGGGAACTGGAAGTCCGGCCGGTGGACAAAGCCACCGCCATGGTCGTCTTCCGGGACCAGGTCGCCTGGTTCACGATGGGGGAAAAACGCTTCGTCAACCTGCGGTACCTGGGCTATGCCGAAGCGCCGGAGGGCTTCTTTGAAATCGTCCGGGACGGGGAAGTGCCGCTGCTTCTCAGCGTGGCGAAAAGGCTCCGGTTCGACTCGAACGGCAGCGGATATCTCCAGATCGGATACGATGATCCGGAATATAACACAACGATTCCCAATTACTTCCAGCGGGACGAAACGTATTATGCCCTGGAGAAGGGGCGCCTGCGGAAAATCAGCCGGCGCAACCTGAAAAAACGGCTCAAGGCCCCCGGGGGAGAACCGGTGCTGGACCTTGACAACGTCCTCTGGCACAGCCATTCGGACGCGGCGCCCCGGGGAAGCGTCGCCCAGGCGAACCTGCCCGGTACCGGAAACGGCCTGCCGGACGGGTATTTCGCAGAATTGAAGGAGGATACGGTCGTGGTCCAGTATGTGGACAATCCCCTGACCGCCACCTACCGGAACAAGGTCTATACCGTGGGCATTCCCGGCCGGGGAAAGGGAAGCGCGACAAGCCGGGTCCAGGGAATCGTGACGGAAGCCGAGACCGGCGAACCCATGTACGGGGTGGTCGTCTTCGATGAAAGCACGAAGACCTATACCCGCACGGACCGCCGCGGACAATACCGCATCGGCCTGCCCACGGGAGAGAACGTCCTGCATTTCAGCGCTGACGGCAAGGAAGAACTGGCCCTGAGGGTCCTGGTCCATTCCGACGGCGGACTGGACGTGGTGATGACCGAAAAGGTGACGATGCTCAAGGAAGCCGTCGTCTCCGCCGAAAGCATGGCCCAGCACCGGAACACGGAGATGGGCGTGGAGAAGGTGAGCGTGAACACGATGACCAAGATTCCGTCGGCTTTCGGCGAGGGGGACGTCATCAAGGCCGTCCTCACCCTGCCGGGCATCAAGACGGTGGGGGAGGCCTCGGGAGGATTCAACGTCCGCGGCGGCAGCGCCGACCAGAACCTTATCCTGTTCAACGGCAACACCATCTACAACCCCTCCCACATGTTCGGGATCTTCTCCGCCTTCAACCCCGACATCGTGAACGACATCGAACTGTACAAGAGTTCCATCCCGGCGGAATACGGGGGCCGCGTATCCTCCGTCCTGAACGTCGGAAGCAAGGACGGAGACATGCAAAAGTGGCGCGGATCGGCCGGCATCGGCCTCCTCACCAGCCGCCTGCACGTGGAAGGGCCGCTGAACAAGGGGAAGACGTCCGTCATCGCCGGGGCGCGGACCACCTATTCCGACTGGCTGCTGAAAAGGCTCCCGCAGGAGAGCAACTATGCCGGTGGAACGGCCGGATTCACCGATGTCAACCTGGGCATCACCCACCGTTTCGACGCTGAAAACTCCCTCCAGGCGTACGGCTACTACGCCCGGGACCGCTTCTCCTTCGGCGGGGACACGACTTTCCGGTACGGCAATGTCAATGCCTCCCTCGTCTATAAGCACCGGACGGAGGAGGAGAGCCTGCAAATCAGCGGGGGGTACGACCAGTACAGCAACCTGATCGCGTCCCACGAATGGGAATACGGGGCCTACGACCTGGAAACCTGGATCCGCCAGGCCTTCCTCCGGGCGGACCGGAAGAGGAAGCTGTCGGACACGCATGAGCTCTCCTGGGGCCTGCATCTGACCGGTTACATGCTGGATCCCGGCATCATCAACCCGTACGGAGAGATGTCCGGCATCGAAGCCCGCCGCCTGGAGCGGGAAACCGCCCTGGAACCGGCCGTGTATGCCGCCGATACCTGGAAGCCCACGGACGAATTCTCCGTCGAAACCGGCGTCCGGCTGACCGCTTTCCATTCCAGGAAGGGGAACAAGTTCTACGGCTTCCCGGATTTCCGGCTGGCCATGAAGTATTCCCCCGAGGAAAACCTGTCCTTCAAAGCCGGGCTGAACTCCCTGTCGCAGAATATCCATCTGATTTCCAATACGTCCGCCGTCTCGCCGATGGACACGTGGAAACTCAGCGACGACAAGATAAGGCCCACCTGGGGCTGGCAGGCCGCCGCCGGCGCCTACTGGACCGAACTCAATACCGGCATCGATTTCTCCCTGGAAACCTATTACAAGGAGGCATACCGCGCCCTGGACTACCTCCCCGGAGCCACCCTCACCATGAATCCGAACCTCGCGGACGACCTGGTCCCGGTGAGGACCCGGTCCTACGGGGTGGAGCTGATGGCCCGCAAGACGACGGGAAAGATCACCGGATGGCTCTCCTACAGCTATTCCCGGGCCCGCCAGAAAGAGATGGGGGACCGCGGCCTGGAAGCCATCGCCCATGGGGAATGGTACAACTCTCCCTACGACAAGCCGCATGAGTTCAAACTCGTGTCGAACTTCGCCCTCACCCACCGCTACAGTTTCTCGGTCAATGTGGACTATTCCACCGGCCGTCCCGTCACGGTCCCTATCGGCGCCTACTATTATGCCGGCATGTACCGGATGGCCTACTCCGAACGCAACGCCTACCGGATTCCGGACTATTTCCGGACCGACGTCGCCTTCAACATCGACCCGGGCCATTACCTGAAAGCGGCCTTCCACACGACCATCACCATCGGCGTGTACAATGTCACCGGACGGAAGAATCCCTATTCGGTCTTTTTCAAGGCCACTCCTTACACTTACGGGACGAAAGGATACATGCTGTCCGTGTTCGCCACCCAGATTCCATACATCAACCTCAATATCCTGTTCTGAGATGAGAAAGTTCCTGTCCATTCTTACCTTTTCCCTGTGCATGACGGCGTGCATCTACCCGTACACGCCGGATCTGGAGGAGGCCCCGGAAGGCATTCTTTCGGTTGATGCCAACATTTCCATCGGAGAGACCTCGACCGTCCGGCTGGGGGTCCTCACCTCCCTTTTTCCAAGGAATCTCGAAACTTGGAACGCTCCGGATTTTTCCGATGCCGCCGTCTGGCTGGAAGATGATGCCGGAACCACCTGGCCGGGAACCCTGACCTCCTCCGGCATCTACTACGGCTATGAAACCTACGGATATGCAGGCGGTTATTACGACCCGTACAATCCCATCTATTCCATTTCCACGGAAAATGCTCCCGGAGACCGGCGTTACCGGCTCTGCATCGAGGCCTTCGGAAACAAATACACCAGCGACTGGAGCGAATTGCCGGATCCTCCCACCATCACGGACATCTCCTTTACGGCCGATGACACCTATGTCACCGTCGGCGTCAGCCTGGACGGCGGAACCGGCGGGACCGGATATTTCCTCCTGTCGTATGACGAAGCCTGGGAATTCCATGTGGATTATATTCCAAGCTATGCTGTGACCCTGTTGGGAAACAGGGTGATCATCAGTGAACTCATGCAGTCCCTGGACATGAGCAGATACTGGTGCTGGAAAAGCCAGAATAACCAGCGTATCTATCCCGTGGATTATTCAGCCATGTCCTCGACCGGGATCACCGCCTATCCGCTTCTCCGGTTTGAACGCACCAGCAACCGGAACCACCGGCGCTACTGCGTGAATGTCAATGCGAAGACCATTTCCCGGGAAACCTACCGTTTCCTGAAGAACCTGGAGGAGAATACCAGTGGCGGCGACAACCTGTTCACGCCCAATCCGGGGGAAATCGCCGGGAATCTCCACTGTGAGAGCGATCCGGAACGGACGGTCCTCGGCTATGTACTGTTTTCGAAATCCACTTCGAAACGGGGATGGCTGGACAACAAGTATTATCGTTCCAATCCTCCTTATCCTCTGCAGTTTATCCTTGAAGACAGGTATTTCGATTACTATCAGTCCGGTTTCCTGCCCCTGACGAAACAAGAGAATCCACCGGAAGACCAGGGACCCTATGGCTGGGGCCCGCCGCGCTGTTATGACTGCACCGCCGACGGCGGAACACTGACACCTCCCTCATATTGGTACGAATAGGAATGAAAAAGAGTTTATTGA
>Ga0310696_10005744_pt1 | contig 14887 bp, 11 predicted proteins | sample AusTroGonzalo_MG_4_FD_203885 | JGI IMG/M metagenome (GOLD analysis project Ga0310696, IMG submission 203885) | Bovine rumen microbial communities from tropical cattle in Woodstock, Queensland, Australia - Gonzalo_02 (v2) (version 2) | ecosystem: Host-associated > Mammals > Digestive system >...
TGCATACAGAGTGTTACTACAAGCATGGTTTGCGTGATGGATTTTATAAGGAATACGATGAGAAAGGCAACTTGAAAAAGATTACTATGTTTGTGAATGATGTGGAACAAGTTCTGGAGCCTGACATGAAGCCGCTTATCGTGCAACATGAATATTATCCCAATGGAAAGGTAAAACGCGAAGCTTCGTTCCGCGATGGCAAGCGTGAAGGTGTTTGGCGTGAATTTGATGAAGAAGGCAATGTTATTAAGTCGCAGACTTACAGTAAAGGTGGCTTGATAAATGAAGGCATTGTCGGTACGGATGGAAAGCGTCGTGGTGAGTATAAAGAGTTTTATCCTGATAGTACTTTACGCGTTGAAGGTTTGTTCATTGATGGCTTGCGTTCCGGTGAGTGGAAATTTTACTATCATAATGGTCAATTGCAGGAAATCGGCACTTACAAAGAAGGTGAGCCTGATGGCGTTTGGATTTGGTATCACGACAACGGACAAAAGCAAATTGAGGAACAGTTTTATAAGGGAATGCATAACGGACCTTATAAGGAATACGACGCTAAAGGAAATGTCATAGTCAGTGGTACTTATTTCGATGGCATGAAAAACGGCAAGTGGACGGAGCAGATTGGTGACATGCGCACCCAAGGTGAGTATCGCAACGACAAACAAGTGGGCGAATGGGTTTCATACTACGACAATGATAAAATGGCTTTCCGAGGTAAATTCAACGCTGGTTATCCTGATGGTGAACATTTCTTCTACTATGATAATGGAAAACTGCGCGAGATTCAAAGTTACAGTGCCGGGGTGAAACATGGTGATTGGAAAAAGTATTTGGAAACAGGCGAATTGTATTTCACCGTCACATACGACCAAGGCAAGGAAGTAAAGTATGACGGCGAGGCTTTGGATGAAACTGAAATTATAAAGGAATAATGGTATCACAAAACCTACAAAACAAGCAAAACCCCAATCAAATGCGGCTCCACAACCGTGTCGCCGGTAGGAAAGAGCCGGTTGGCGACTTTCCCATAGAAAAATAGTTTTGTTGGTTTTGAAAGTTTTGTGACAAAAAGAAAAAAATATGATCATTCCATTTTTAAAACAAGGTTCAAAAATAGCCATTGCCGCTCCAGCGCGAATGGTCAAGCCTGAAGAAATGGAGTATGGTATTAACTGGCTGAAAGAGAAAGGTTTTGTACCTATTTATGATGACAGGCTTTTTGCCGAGCATTACATATTTGCTGGCAATGATGACCTTCGCGCAGCAGTCCTTCAAGAATACTTGGATGATGATAGCATTGATGCTATCTGGTTGGCTCGAGGCGGCTATGGCAGCATCCGAATCATCGACAAGTTGGACTTCACCCGATTCTTGCAACACCCGAAATGGATGATTGGGTTCAGTGACACCACGGTTTTTCATGGCAAATTGAATCGTTTGGGTTGTCCAAGTCTCCATGCTTCGATGCCCTATTGCTTTGAAAATAAGACCATTGAAGCAAAACAATCTCTGTTTGACGCTTTGATGGGTAAGGCTTTGGTTTATGAGTTTGCTACTCATCCACTCAACCGCTTGGGCAAAGTGGAAGGCGAAATAGTTGGCGGCAATCTGTCCGTTTTGTATAGTATGATAGGCTCCGATTCTTTCCCTGAAACGGACGGAAAAATCCTGTTCATCGAAGATGTGGATGAGTACATTTACCACATCGACCGCATAATGCACGCCTTGAAACGAGCTAGAAAACTCGAAAACTTAAGAGCCCTTATCGTTGGCGGTCTGACCCAAATCCACGATAACCCCGACCCCTTCGGAATGTCGGTGGAAGAAGTGATTGCCGAAGCTGTCAGTGACTATAATTATCCTTTATGCTTCGGTTTTCCGGCTGGGCATTTTTCGGACAATCGGGCGATAGTTTTCGGACAGCAATTCAAAATTGAGGTTACGTCGCAAAGATCAGTTTGCTTTGGCAATCTTATCCATTGACTTCAGGATGTTCTTCAATAATTCAGGCTTGGTCAAATTGAGCCAGTCGCAGAAGGTGATGCCCATGTATTTTGCCGTCTTTTTCCAAATTCCCTTGTGGTCTTTCTTCAAAGAAAAGATGTAAGAATTACTTGTACCGAGCAAAACTTCCTTTAAAGCGCAGACCTTGTAGACAATCTCATTGTATAGTTTTTCGTTAGTCACACCCGTCTTGCATTCAATGACAAACAGTTTGTTCGCCTTCATGAAGCACACATCCAACTCGTTGTTATGCTTGATGATGCCGTTGGAGATGTGAACACCCATGGCGATGTCGTCAGGTTGCAGCACATCCTTAATCAAGGCATAGACATATTCCTCAAACCAGCCACCTGTAAGGTATTCAATTTCATAGTTTTGCAGTGAACCCTTGCGCTCAGGAACAAAGCCAATGTAATTCAAAAACTTGCTCAGATTGGGAATGGCTGTCATAAACTCCTTGTGCGGGTTTTCCACTTCTGAGAGTAATAGGAATTTCCAGTTGCGATATTTTTCACGCAAGATTTCCATCACCTGATAATCCCCTTGACCAAACAGATTTTGCGAAAACATGGTAAACAAGTGCTGCGAGAAAGCGGTCTCTTTCACTTGTTTGCGCGGCTGATCTACATCGCTTTCAAGTCCATAAAGGCCAAAGTATTCTTTCAGAGTCATCCGATGCTTGATGGGAAACACCTCGTCATCATCGTCATAAATGCTATGGTCGAAGATGGTCTTGACAATCAGGTTCTCGCGGGTTTGGGTGTAGAAAAACAAGGTGTTAAACTCTTCGAAAACATGTTGCACCGACAAAGTCATGTAACGATTGCCACCCGCAAGATTAAGGTAATATAGTGTATCGGGATTTAACTCGCTTTTAATGGTGCGGCAGATGTATTCATAGAGCATCTTGTCCTCGTGTCGTTTGACGATGATGATGCTAATCAAGTTTTCATCAATTACCAGCGATTTAGCCAAAGGTTTGATGCAGTCAATTTCTTCTTCGGCGGAAATAAACAACAGTTTGTCGCCGTCTTCGTAGTATTCTTTAATGAACAAATAAGCCGGCAATGGGTTGATTTTGTCTACGATATTTACGATGGTTTTGGACATGGCTTAAAAATTTGGCACAAAGATAGGAAAGTTTTTTGCAAAAACAGTTTGTAAACAAATTCTTATTCAAGCTTCTTGTTTTTCCCTTTATGTTGAAAAAGATGTGTGCCTATAGTCCACTCAATGTAATCAACGCTAGCGTGTGCCTTGACAAACATGCCAGCATAAAACCTATCGTCTTCTCCAAAGTAATACTTTAAGCCAAGCCGCCCGAAAAAGTTCCGATAGTCCGTCGGAAGATATTGTAACTCAAAGGGAGTCATGCTGCTTTCAATAAAGCCCCATGTCTTTTTTTCATCGGTACCGAGATAGATGCCATGGGAAATATAATAGCCAAAACCCAAACAAACGGCTAATCTACTGTAGAGAACTTCAAAAGAACATTGCGCTGCCAAATGCGTGGATTTCAAAAAACTGTACTCTTCCAATGAAGTTTCTAAAGGGCAATCTTCATACGGATCACCAATGGATTTCAGATACGCCTGTTCATATTTTACTTTACTTTCACCTGTATAGCCTAATTCAAGGCCAAAATTGTAGCGAAATTTAGGATGAAAATGATGTGTGAAACCCACTTGGATGTAGTCAGCTGAATAATAAGGCATTTCCACAGGAAGTTTGCCATGCAATCGGGTATTGGTTTGAAGTAGGCCGAAAGCATTGGAAACATTAAGTGCCCAGGTCGGACACCAAGTTTCAGGTTCCCTAACTTTTAAAGATGGCCTGCTTTCCGGATAATAGCGCATTCCAATACTGCCGCTTAAGACATTTGTGCCGTAGTTGGGCAACTTTAAGGCACCGTCTGAAGAATGGGAGAACAAGATTCGAGTATAAAGGTCCAAGTGGTCACTTACACACAAGGTAAACCCTGTTTGGAATGCCAAATGCGCATCGATGGGAGAGCCTATGAATTCGTTTCCATACGTTGGCCAAAATGAAAGGCCAAAGTTAAATCCGTAATCGAACGACCAAATTTTTCCATTGTAAAAATGACCATCCAAAAAACCCGCAACAGTATAACAGTCGCCAAGAGCCTCCCAATCGGTGATGGCTTGACCCAACTCGTTACGATGTTCGAATTTCACACTGTCCAAGGTGTTATGTTCATAACGGAACAACAGTCCATAGCTTGGATAGTTGAATAGCTTTTCCCACGCTTCGCTACCATCAGTTTGCCGTCCTATGCGTAAGTCAAGACCATAAAGTGAATAATGCTTAGTGTACTGATGGCGGCTTGAAAAGGGAACATAAAAGCCTTGTCTCACACTTTGTTCAATGAAAATACGGTTGTCTCCGCCGAAAACCGACGATGTTTCTGGAACATTTTTTTGGGCTTTCAACGATACCAATAGCAGAAAAAACGACAGTAAAAGAGTTAGTTTTTTCATTGAATTACAAGTTTCTTCACTGCTTTTCCGTTACTATTCGTTACTTCAACAAAATAAATCCCGCTTTCCAAAGATTCAATACTAATTACATTAATCTGATTGTCAATATATTGCGATTTTACAATTTGTCCGTTGACATTATAAATCACCACTTCGGAAGGTATGGCTTTTTCAAGTGTTAGGGTGAAATGGCCATTAGAAACAGGATTCGGCCACACATCAAAAGAAATGATTTTTACTTCATTCACAGCATCATAGCCGATGAAAGGAATAAACGTAACCAACCCCAAGCTCGGGTCGTCATTTTGGTGGACGATATGGTTTTCAATCATTTCCTCACTCGTTGTGCCCCAACTATTTCCAACTGCTGTAATGTCACAGGCTGAGTTGTTGTACAAATCGTACACTGTGCCACTATTGTAGTTGTCGTGAATCACATTATTGCCCCAATCGTCTTCAGTGCCCATGTCGATATCATGCAGATAAATGGCGGTAATACCCCATAAGTTTCCGGTAATCACATTGTCACGCAACACGGCTTTATTGTTGACAGTAGTGCCATAAATCGAAATACCGCTACCGCCATTCATCGGGTTTTCTTCGTTAAAGTTGTCGATGAATTGATTACCAACAATAACCGATGAGATCGTGGCACCTTGCTGGTTGTAGCCATAACGGCCTTCCTTTACGATATTGTCTTTCACAAGCACTTTTGTCGAACCGACGCCTATGAGGTCAGCGACGGAGATACCCCCAACGTGCCATTGAGCCCAGTGGTCATCAATAGTATTGCCCACGATGCGGATGGTGTCCTCGCCTCCAGGTCCAAGATTAATTTGCGGGCTATTGATACCGTTCACATTGGCATCCAACGAGTTATTCAGAATTTGTGGCGAGCTTTGACCGTTGGCTGGCGAACTGATAGCAGCACCTTCATTATCTTGGAAATAACAATTCTTAATCACAGGGTCGCAATTAAAGATGTCGATAGCAGCATTCGCATAGTCGCGGGTGAAATACAAGAACTTGACATCATCGAAAGTCACTTCAGATTCAATGACTTTAATGCCGCTGCCATCCGAGAAATACATGTGTTTGAGATTGCAATTGGTAGCGTTCTCAAATCTCATACTGAACTGGCTCGTCATGGTACCGTAAATCTTCACTCTGTTTGTTTCGGAATTATAGCAAACCATTGAACCTTTGATGGTTATCAATACGCCAGGAGCATCGATTCTCGACACTTGGTCATCAATGGTCAAGATGTCATTTTCTGAAATCGTCAAATCGGCATTAATAGTGAACACATCGCCGGTGTTTGTCACCACACCATTTGACGCCGCCACGAGGTCAGGCATCGTATAAATCGTTCCGTTGCCAGGGCTTGTCCATTGGGCGTTCATTGTCAGCCCAAAAGCCAAAAGTAATACTGAAGTAAGTAATAGTTTTCTCATCATATTGGTTTTTAATGACTATGACCGCTTAAACGACAGTAAAAGCGGTCATAGTCATGGTCACTAGTCATAGTCAAAAAATCACTTCTTAATAGCTGCAATGCCAGGCAGTTCCTTGCCTTCAATGGCTTCGAGCAGAGCACCGCCGCCAGTGGAGACGTAGGACACTTGGTCGGCGAGGCCGAACTTGTTGATGCAAGCCACGGAGTCGCCGCCGCCGATGAGCGAGAATGCACCGTCCTTAGTAGCTGCTGCAATGGCTTCAGCGATAGCCTTGGAGCCTTTGGCGAAGGTGTCGAATTCAAACACGCCGCAGGGACCGTTCCAAAGGATGGTCTTCGAGCCTTTGATGACGTTGGCGAAGAGTTCGCGGGTCTTCGGGCCGATGTCCATGCCTTCCCAACCTTCAGGGATGTCCATCGGGTCAACGACTTGAGTGTTGGCATCGTTGCCGAACTTGTCACCAACCACGCAGTCAATAGCGAGAACGAGGTTGACGCCCTTTTCCTTGGCCTTGGCAAGGATGTCCAAAGCGAGGTCGAGTTTGTCGTCTTCGCAGATGGAGTTGCCAATCTTGCCGCCCAAAGCCTTCTTGAAGGTGTAAGTCATGCCACCGCAAAGAATGAGGTTATTGACCTTGGTGAGCAGATTCTCAATGATTTCAATCTTTGTGGAAACCTTCGAGCCACCCATGATAGCGGTGAAAGGATGCTGGATTTCGTTCATTACCTTGTTGACAGCGGCCACTTCCTTGCCCATCAGGTAACCGAACATCTTGTGGTCGGCATGGAAGTAGTCGGCAATCAGAGCGGTGGAAGCATGAGCGCGGTGGGCAGTGCCGAAAGCGTCGTTGATGTAATATTCGCCATAACCGGCAAGGGTCTTGGTGAATTCTTTCTGCGAGGCTTTGACGGCCTTCTTGGCTTCGTCATAGCCTTCTTCACCCTTCTCGATGCCACGCGGTTTGCCTTCCTCTTCGGCATAGAAGCGGAGGTTTTCGAGCACTAAAACCTCACCAGGTTTCAAAGCGGCCACTTGGTCGGCAGCTTTCATGCAGTCGGTGGCAAATTGCACAGGACGACCCAACAATTCTTCCAAATGCTTGATAATCGGCTTGATGGAATACTTCGGGTCGGGGTTTTTCTTCGGACGGCCAAGGTGCGACATCAGCACGACCATGCCTTTGTCGTTCAACACCTTATTAATAGTCGGCAGGGCGGCACGCATACGAGTGTCGTCAGTGATGTTGAAGTTGTCGTCCAACGGAACGTTGAAATCTACGCGGATAACCACGCGCTTGTTCGCAAAATTGATTTGATCGATGTTTGTCATGGTATTTGAGATTTAAAGATTTAAGATTCAAAGATTTAAAGATTTAAAATTTGTGTTTTTTTGGGACAACCATATTGATGGCTTTTTGAAGCATTTCAAAGTCGAAGGGCGAATTGTTGAGGTTTTCGCCTTCTGTTTCAACCAACAATGAATGTGGAGGAATGGACACAATCCGTATGCTTCTACCACGGAAAGTTTTCACTTCCTTAATCTTATTGACGAAACTGCCATCGTAGAGGTTTTTCACGTTAGCCGCGAATTTGAAGATGGACACTTTCTTGATGACTGTGACATCAAACAATCCGTCATTAGGGATGGCGTTGGGCATTGTCATCATGCCTCCTCCGTTGAATCGGCCATTGCCAAGGGAAAGGTTCAAAATGCTGTCGTCAAAAACCAAGTTATCGTCGATGGTGAGTTGGATATGTGTGATTTTGTAAGTCAAGATACATTTGACCAAGCTGATGAGATAACGAATTGTACCGCCTTTGCCTTGTTGCTTCATGGTGTTGGTGGAATGGCATACCATCTCGTCTAATCCAGTTCCGGCGGCATTGAGAAAATAGCGGATTTTCGTGTCGCCATTATCGTAATAGCTCAACTTACCAATATCGTGCGCAAAAGTGTGTCCCGCCTTGATGATTTTGGCTATTTTGTCATATTCCAAAGGAATGTCGAAAGTACGCCGCCAGTCGTTGCCTGTCCCGATGGGCATAGTGGCCATGGTGATTTCATTGGTGGGCACAACATCTTGGGTGAAGATGCCGTTGATGACCTCGTTGTTGGTGCCGTCGCCGCCTACTGCGATAAACTTATGATAGCCTTTTTCAACAATGGCCTCTCTGACAATTTCAATAGCGTGTCGAGGATATTCGGTCAGCACATCGTCGAACTCAATACCCTCATTGACAAGCGTTTGCTTAATCAAAGGCCAGTCTTTTCCTGACTTTCCGACCGAGGCCATTGGGTTGACGACGACCAACCATTTATTGTTAATATCGGTCATAAAATCGAGTTTTTCGGGGTCAAAGATAGAAAATAAAATAATAGAATGAAATTTATTGTGAATAATAATACAAGGCTAACATGACTGCGGCACCAATCAAAACGGCCAAAAGAACCCGCCATGCCGAGACTGGTGCCTTGCCGCCCACCTTGCCTGTCTGACCATTCACGGCAAACTGATAGACCTTGTCTTTGTATTTGAACGAGGAAATCCAAGTCGGGACGAGAAGGTATTTATAGGTGATGTTGCTGTAGAGCGTCGAGAACCTGACGGAATCGGAACGATTGGCCCGCCATTGCCTGCGTACATGATCGCCTATGTCAGAACGCAAACGCGACTGTATGTTTTTTTGAGCCTTCTCCCAACCTTCCTTTAGACCGATAGAATAACGTTCGGCGACAAATCCTGCCACGATTTTGGGCGAATAGGGCACTAATTTCGAGAAATCAAAAGGCTCACACTCTTTCACGCCCGAGTTCTCCTGTCGCTTCGAGGCCATGACGGTGACATCATTGAAAAACTCTTGAAACATCCCGTTCACATGCTTCCAATGGGTTTCCGTCCGGGTCTTTCCGTCGCGGTCCCTCACGATTTTGTCGTAGCCGGCGCGGGCCGTAAAATTGGAAGTGGTCTGTGCGTCGTAAGTCCAATAGGGGAGATACACCCCTTGGAAGGCCTCGGGACGGGCGTTTTTCTTGGCTTTTGACGGAGCGAACCATTTCTTATTGAGCCATTTGGTAAAACAATCGCCCACTTGGTCTTTGGTGATGACAAAAGGACAAATCGCGCTAGGTGAAATGGTGTTTTCGGTGGCGGCAGGCATCACGCTTGTTGAGCCGCAAAAAGGACACACGGCAGCGGTTTCGAGGGCATCGTAGATGGTCACGGCACCACATTGCTTGCATTGCACCTCTTTCTTTTGGTCGCCCCAGTCGAAGCTCTCGGTGTGTATGGCCGACTCAAAATCTATCTCGCTGATTTCGCTTTCTGCTTCGGCTTTGGGCAGTTCACATGTATAGCCGCAATACTCGCAGTGCAAGCCGCCCGTGGCAGGGTCAAAGACCACTGTGGCACCGCAGTTGGGGCATTTCTTATCGGTTTCTTTTTCGGTGGTTTCCGAAAAGATGTATTCTTCAGGGTTTTCAAAGGATGCTGACATAGGCATTAGCGAACTTTGGGTTATGGAACGAATTGATGCAAACCTTAAAACCGACTATCAGCCTACTGCCACAAAGGCTCTTGTTGCCAACTTTGTGGAAAGCCCATAGCGGCAAGGTCGATAGAAGGAAAGTCTGCCAGTAATTTGAGCAATTTGTCGCGCATATCGTTTTGAGGAGAGATTACATCAAGGAAGTACTTGATGATACAGAGATTGAAATATATGCGCAATGGGTCTGTGTGCAGTGTCAACCATGCACCATTCATGTGGTTGGGGAGCATCGGACGAATGGTGTTCTGCTTGTTCCACACACGAGCATGATGACAGCATGAGTTTCGTGTCAGTGTAACGATAGTGAGCCATGACTCGAAAGGAGCCACTTGCAAACCAAACTTCTGTGCAATACTTTTCTTGATACGCGGCATTTTAATGTTGCTATAGATGTTGGTCATCACTCCAAAGGGCAACACTTCGGCCAAAATCCATGCTGGAGGATAGGCGTCAGAATAAGTCTGCTTAAAATGAACGATGAAATCTTCGCGTGAACGATTGATTTCAGCATCTATCAGCGACATCGTGTGGACAAATTTGCCTTGGTTGGTGAAGTTTTTTCCATCAGTCATCCAAAACGGATTACCAGTCAACTCACTGCCCGTGTTGACGATGGTGCTACGAACAGCCACTTCTATCTTTTCAATCTCGTTGAAGATGAACAGCCTCAATTTCTTGTCGAAGCGGTAAAGTGTCATCACCTGATTGAATGAGGCACCTTGTTTGTATTGGTGCAATTCTTTGGGCATTCGGAGTAAAGGGTACATGTAAGCTGACAAGCGATAGTAGCCGATATATTCAAGGTATCGTTCGGCTTTGTTGGAATCGGCAACAGCAAGTCCGCGCGATTGCAACAAGGCGACAAGATCGTGGGAATTTGTATAGGGCTTTTGAAAAGGAATTCGATTTGCCATAGGTATAAAAATAAAACGACCCGCACATTTGAGCATCGTTGAGAGGCTTGGCGGGTTCTAGTGCTGCAAAAATACAACATTTTCCCCATTCCGCAAGCATTTTGTTGAAAAAAATCCTTTTTCTCCTTGCACAAACCATTTTTCATTATCTTTGTCCCCGACAGAACGAAACAAATGTCTAACCAATCCACTGCCAACGAACAAATGACTCCTATAGGCATGGTTAATAATAATCCACCAAAGTTTAGACAATTATGAGCAGTGAAATCCAAGTTCAATCCGCAAACATCGAAAACATCAAGGATGTCATTTATGAGATTCGTGGTCAAAAGGTGATGCTCGACTATGACCTTGCTTCCATATATGGGGTAAAAACAGGTTCATTGAATCAGGCTGTCAAACGAAACATTGATCGTTTTCCGAGCGATTTTATGTTCAAACTGACAGAAAGGGAATGGATGGAAATCGAACGTAACATTCAGATTTCCAATATGCAATCACAAAATGTGACAGCATCGCCTAACCGAAGGAACAAGTCAAATCCGCCCTATGCGTTTACAGAACACGGTGCCGTCATGCTTGCTTCCGTTTTGCATAGCCCCAGTGCTGTACAGATGAGCGTGATGGTGACCCGTGCATTCATCGCGATGCGCAAGGCCATCATATCCATGCTTTCGGTTGATTTGAAAGTGGAACAGCTTTCGCACAAAGTGGATCAGTTGAATGCTTACGTTGAGGAGATACTTCACGACCAAAACGACTTCAACGAGCAGCAGGAGCAGACCAACATGGAAATTGCCATACAGATAGAGGCTATTAATGATGCTCTTGACCAGCTTCGTGACACAAAAGCCCAGCCCCGAAGACGAATTGGCTACAAAACAGAAGAATAAAGGACAAGAATCAGAAAATTCACTATCTTTGTCCCCGACAAAACGAAACAAAAGTCTAACCAACCCCATCCGCCAATGAAATAACAAATACCCAAATTAGGCAGATTAAAACAATACCACTACTATTGACTACTTACACTTCCCGATATATCGAACAAAAACTAAGCGAAATCAAGGATCGGAAAAACAAGAACGCCTTTCTTGAATCCATTATGAACGCCCCGACAGCCACCGTTCTCTTTGAGGTGAATGGCCATAAGACAGTACTGTTTTCTGGAAACAAAGGCCCGAAAACGAATACTTGGGAACAGACAAGGCAAATGGCATTTGAACTTAACAAAGTTGGTTACGATGTGGCTTTCATTCCTGAAATTGACGATGGAACCTGTGCTGACAGTCTAATTATGACAGGGAAAATCTATAGGCTTGCTGACTTTAAATACTGCGTCACCACAAGTTCCAACACGTTGGCCAAAGAGCTTGAACACGGTTTCAAGCAAGCAGGAACTACCATTCTTCAACTTGAACACATGGACGCGGGCTTGTTCAAAGAAGCCATTGATTACTTGTTGCGCAATGAGATTCCTCACGGGAATATTATTTTGATGAACAAGTATGGAAAAACAGTTGAGCTGTTGAAAAAAGATCTCAAAACTGGGGTTTACAAGAAAGCGATTAAAGGATTGTTATGAAAAGAAAAGAGAGGCAATTGCCTCTCTGATTCTTGAGCCTTCGGACTGAAACCGCTATTCGGCTCCGGTGGTTGCTTAAACCGTTGCAAAAGTACAGTTATTTTTCTCATCCCGCAAGTATTTTGATGAAAAAAACTCTTTTTCTCTTTGTACAAACCATTTTTCATTATCTTTGTCCCCGACAAAACGAAACAAATGTCTAACCAACCCCATCCGCCAATGAAATAACAAATACCCAAATCAGGCATATTAAAACAATAGCGTTAGCTTATTAGCTTGTGTCTTCGAAACTTCGACAATTTCCTGGCACTACAAGCAGTAAAGCCAATGCTCACGTGTTTTCCACGTGGGCTTTACTGAATTAGTTGTAGTGCAATGGCAGTCGAAGGCCTCGAAGACCAACTAAGAGAAATCAAGTAAAGCCTTCGTTTTTTTATTGTCTCCAATTAAAATTCTGATTCACAATGATGTACAAATTATTTCAAAATATATGGTCATTTTGGACTAATAAAGTAGTCTCAGGGTCTCTAATAAGTAATTGTTCAAGTTTCGTTTACTATCATAAGTAGAAAACATAAATTATTAAATACAAAATCAATTAAAACATGTTTATTATGTACAGAAAACCACTATTCTTAATGCTGCTGATGGCACTTTCTTTGCCTTTGGCGATGATGGGCCAAACGACGCCCATAGTTGTGGATGATGACCATCCTTTCTTTGACAATTTTGAGGGCGACACTTGCTCGTGGACCCTCTTGAACGGTAGCTCCACCAATGCCTGGTATTGGGGAACGGCTGCCCACAATGGCAACAATTATTCCATTTACATCTCCCAAGATGGAGGAGTGAGTAACACGTACAACATGGGGGCAACCACATGGGTCTATGCCACGAAAATCTTTACCTTTGAAAGCGGATATTACCGTTTCTCATACGATTGGAAATGTGTCGGAGAAAACTATGCTGATGACTATATTCGTGTGGGCTTGTTACCAAGTACTACAAATCCAACGCCAGGTTCAGGATTACCAGGAGGTTGGGTCTCGCTTGACGATGGTTCATGCCTATATGGAAGTTCTGATTGGAGAGTCAAGTCTGTCATTATTAATGTTTCCACTACTGGTGATTACAAGATGGTTTTCGCATGGCGTAATGATGGGAGCAGTGGAAGTAATCCTCCAGGGGCGATTGACAATGTCGGCATCTCAAAATACGTGATGAATCAATACACCAACATCACACAGACGAACACTGATGATTTCTTGAAAGGTACTGGAAGTAATGTGAATATCGCCGACGCTTGCGTTTCAGTGCAGAACAAGATGGCATCTGTAGTGGATTGGGCGGCAACCACCAATCTGCCCCAAACATTGAAAAGCCATCAAGTAGTGACATGGCACAATTATGTCTATTGCGTGGGTGGCTACAACGGATCCAATCCAGTGAGCAATGTTTATCGCGCTACGCAACAAACCAATGGAATTTCGAGTTGGACCGAGCTTAACGCCCTTCCCGTAGCCTTGAGAGATATGGCTGTGGTTGTTACGCAAACCCAACTGATTGTGATTGGAGGCAGAAACAACGAAACCGTTAGTAATAAGATTTATGCTGCACCATTTAACGAAGATGGTTCTATTGGTGCGTGGGAGGAACTCTCCATCAACTTGCCCCAACCTTGTTGGGGTTTGCGTGCCGTGGATGCCTTGGGCAACCTATATATTGTAGGTGGTGCCAATACCGACACTGAAAATGATGCTTCAGACAAAGTGTTTCGTCTAACTGTGAACGCCATGGGCGAAGTAAATGACATTACAGAAATGACCAACTTGCCTGAGGCACGTAACGGACATACTGTCAGCGTGTACGACTCCAAAATTATCGTCATAGGCGGTTACGATGCCACTTTTACTCAAAAGAATACAGTGTATAGCATCGCTGTCAACCTTGATGGCAGTCTTGGCACATGGACAACCCAAACCGCTTTACCCAATGCAGTGTACGGCCACACCACAATTTGCACCAACGGCATTCTAACCGTCATTGGAGGTATGGAAGGTACCATGGCGAGCAACAAGTTTTACTATACCGATGCTGATGCCTCGGCATACGATTGGCAGCTTTCTGATATTCTACTTCCCGAACGCTATACGGAAGGTGTCTCCTTCGCCTTCGGCGAAAAGATTTTCTTCTGCGGCGGAAAAAACATTTCGGGTAACCTCAATAACGCAGTACGCTATATGGCAGTGACCACTTCCAATTCTTCCGTTAATCACCCTGTTTTCATTAGTTGGCCTTTCAATATTGGCACACCCAAACTAATGCAGGAGATAAACTACACTCTGACCAATTCCTCATCATACGCTTACGAGATTCTCTATCGCACGGCGGAGGAAGACTTGATATTTAGCGATTGGATTTCAGTTGGCACAAATCTTCCTGTTTCGCTTAACATGACAAAGAGTTTCATCCAATATATGTTCCGTGTTACAGCCACAGGTGAAGGTGCCTTCTCCATCGAAGATGTTACCCTTGTTTTAAGCGGTTATAACCAATTGGTTGGCAACCTGAATGGGATAACCGAGCTTTCCGCAGAAAATAGTCCATATTTGGTGACGGAGACCATCGGTTTCACATCAGGCACCCACAACATTGAGGAAGGAGTCACCATTCTGTTTATGCCCAACACGGGAATGAACATCGGACAAGCCAGCGTCAACTTCAACGGCACAGAGGCCAATCCTATCTTATTATCTGCTCTTGAAGATGGAAGTGGAAGTTGGAACGGAGTGCGCTTTGAAGATGCCAGCGACAATGGTGTCAGTTCTGTGATGAACTACACCACCATTGAAAAAGCAGGGTATGGAGAGACGCGTGCCAA
>Ga0310696_10005745_pt1 | contig 14886 bp, 16 predicted proteins | sample AusTroGonzalo_MG_4_FD_203885 | JGI IMG/M metagenome (GOLD analysis project Ga0310696, IMG submission 203885) | Bovine rumen microbial communities from tropical cattle in Woodstock, Queensland, Australia - Gonzalo_02 (v2) (version 2) | ecosystem: Host-associated > Mammals > Digestive system >...
GAAGTCAAGGCTTTGGAAGAAAGCATAAAAACGGCAACACAGCAGGAAACACAGGAACTTGAGCGCAAACTTGTCTGGATGCGTGAAACAGAAATGGCCGTTGTCATAAGCCAGGAACAGAACGAGATCCAGACATTCCAGAAATGGGGGCTTGATATCAAATATCACCGCCAGAAAATGGAAAAACGTGAACTGGATAAAGAATTCAAGGATGCGCAAAACCCGTTCAGAGTGGTTTTTGTATGCGAAATGTGGCTTACAGGCTTTGATGTGAAGTGCCTTTCGTGCCTTTATTTGTACAAGCCGCTGAAGGCGCACGCTTTGATGCAGACAATAGCCAGAGCGAACCGCGTGAACGAAGGAAAAAGCAACGGCCTTATCATAGATTACATCGGCATCGTCAAGGCTTTGCAAAAAGCGCTGGCAGATTATACGAAAAATGTCAGCGGTCTTGGAGGCATTGATCCAACAATCGACAAGGATAAATTGATTGCCAGGATTATTGAAACCATTGAAAAAGCTAAGATCTTCCTGCAAGAGCGCGATTTTGTTCTGCAAAATCTGATAAATGCCGTTAATTTCGAGAAAGTCGATTTGCTGCAAACAGCGGCAAATGCAGTATGCGGTACGATTGAAGACAAAAAAGCGTTTTCCACTTATGCTTCGGAATTAAACCGACTGATGAAATATGTCGACAGAAAGGAAATTTCCGGCAACAGCCGCAAAAAATATGAAGCAATATCGGCAATTTATGCCGAATTACAGAAAAAACGCAGACACGCCGACACCACAGACCTCATGGTGGCGATAAACGCAATTATTAATGAATATGTGCAGATCGAAACAGAAACCGGAACCAAACCTTCCAGACGATTCGATATAAGCGGTATTGATTTTGATCTTCTTCAGCGGGAATTCGCGAAAGTCAAAAAACGCAATCTTGTGATGAAGGATCTGGAAGACTTGATCAAACAGAAACTTGACCGGATGCTGTTCAGCAATCCCGACAGAATCAATTACTATGAGCGCTATCAGGAGATCATAAACGACTACAACAGCGAACAGGACAGAGCAACAATCGAAAAAACCTTTATGGAACTCATGAATCTTGCGAATACCTTGGATCAAGAGGAACAGCGGTATATCCGCGAAGGTTTTTCAAGTGACGAGGAATTGTCTCTTTACGATATGCTGTTCAGGGAAGATCTTTCAAAAAATGACATCAAAAAAATCAAAGAAGTCGCCACAACTCTTCTTGAAAAGATAAAATCAAAAATCCGTGAACTCGACCACTGGACTGACAAACAGGAAACAAAAGCAGCTGTCGATAATCTGATCCGCGACACCCTTTGGACCGAGCTGCCTGAAAATTACGATGAAGAGACTATAGCAGAATACCGCTTGAAAATTTATGAGTATGTCAGTGTCAGATACAGAGAAGTTGCGTGAATCGCGGTAATAACTCCCCAAAATAATTCCCATTTCCGTTCAAGGTCAGAGATGTTTCGGCTTAGCATCAATATGACGGAACACCGCGCTCCGGCACTTTGTGCCGCCTGGCCCTCTCAGTCGCTATGCGACAGCTCTCCCCAAGGGCGAGCCAAGGAGTGAGTGGCAAGAATGCGGGCGAGCCGCCCGCGCTCCGACATTGAAGACCTATTTTTTTCTGATTTCGCGAGACGTTTCAGGAAACGTCTCTACAAATCCACAGACAAAAATTCTAAAATTTTATTAAAATAAAAATCTAAAAATAATTTGACTTTTTCTTTAAATAATGCTAAATTTATTTGATGATTTTTGGTTTTTAAATTGGAGAGTTTTTAATGACAAAAACAAATGCAATTAAACTTTTTGAAGACAAACTTGTGCGTTCCGTCTGGGATGACGAGAAAGAAGAGTGGTTTTTTTCAGTTTTTGATGTGGTGGAAATCCTTACAGACAGCAAAGATCCGAAGCAATACATAAAAAAGATGCGGATGAGGGACGAAGAACTGAATTTCAACTGGGGTACAATTTGTACCCCGCTTCAAATGATCGGGCGTGACGGAAAACGGCGTGAGATTCAATCTGCCGATACAAAAGGCATTCTGCGCATAATTCAGTCAATTCCGTCAAAAAAAGCAGAACCTTTCAAACTGTGGCTGGCACAGGTAGGCGCGGAACGCATTGAGCAGATGACGGATCCGGAACTTTCAATCAAACAGGCATTGCTTGACTACAAGCGGCTGGGATATTCCGACAAATGGATAAACCAACGCCTTAAATCGATTGAAATCCGCAAAGATCTGATGGACGAATGGAAAGCCCATAACATCAGCGAAGGGGTTCAATACGCCACTCTTACAGACATTATCTATCGTGCATGGGCAGGGAAAACTGCCAAAGAATATAAGGAATTTAAAGGTTTGAAGAAAGAAAACCTCCGCGACAATATGACAAACGAGGAACTGATTCTCAATATGCTTGCCGAACTCTCGGCAACAAGCATAACGAAAGCAAAAAATCCGCAAACTTTGGAAGAAAATGCGAAATGTGCACACGAAGGCGGCAATGTCGCGGCCGTTGCACGGAAAGAACTCGAATCGAAAACAGGAAAAAGCGTCATAACACCGCTGAATGCCAACACTTTTTTAAAAGGTCAGCTGGAAAACAAAGAAAAAATCGCAGAAATTCCAGATAAAGAAAGCAGTACTGACGATACCTCCCCAAAATAATTCCCGTTTCCGTTCAAGGTCAGAGATGTTTCGGCTTAGCATCAATATGACGGAACACCGCGCTCCGGCACTTTGTGCCGCCTGGCCCTCTCAGTCGCTATGCGACAGCTCTCCCCAAGGGCGAGCCAAGGAGTGAGAGACAAGAATGCGGGCGAGCCGCCTGCGCTCCGACAAATTTACGACTTTTACCGATTCCATTTCTTTGAAACAAGCACAAGAAATGGATTCACACCGGCACTAAAAATGTAATCAAAAAAATCGATCTCGGATAAAAGCTGAAAAGCTGATTCATCAAGCCATTTTATGCATTCTAAAAGTTGGTTGTGCTGCTGTGGCAAGTCTTTCCAATGAAGGATCCGCTCGTAATGCGAAACGCTGTTTCTGAGAATTCGCATTTTTTCAAAAATTTGCTGTAAATTTTTTATATTTTTGGATGAAGCAGGGCATTTTTTTAAATTATTTTTGATGATATAACTTTGAAAAGCTGCCTGAGAATAGCGTGTTGTTATTATTGAAGTCCAGAATCCGAGAGTAAATTCGGCAACGATTCTGTCGTGAGTCAAAGCTTTTCCTTTTTTGCATATTTTCTTTTTTGCTTCAAAAATTTTGTTTTTACTGCTGCTGTCAAATGGAAGAGTGTCGTACCAATCACTATTCCCGGCAAAAGTACAAAGCGATTTATCAATAGTATTGCGCAGAGAAATTTCAAAAACATTCAATGGAGCATACAATGATTTGCATAATTCAATATTATATAAGTATCGAGCTAAAGCGGTTTTATCATCAGCCGAGTCCTTTTTATAGGCCGAAAGTCTTGATTTAGAGAATATATTTTCCAAATCGCTGTAAAAAGTGCTGTCCATATCGAAAAACTCCGTTTTTTTCTTGATTATCAGGCATTTTTGCCTATAATACCACACGTGAGCCGCAGTGATCCTTCTCCTGCTATGCAGTGTCAGGGCCTGCGGACTTCTTTTTTTATCCCGGTTCATCTGTTTTTAAAGAACGATTTTAAAAGTAAATCTTTTAATGATTTTCAAATTGCCATAAAAACAAATATCGAATATATTTATTGGTATATTCTAAAAAAATCAAGTTTTAAATTTATATACGATAAGATATTTTTACAAATATCATTGATAAAGTCTAATGCATTGTGATAGTTGGTTGAGGGGTCGGAGGTGTCACGCAGTGACGGAGAGGTCACAGATGTTTCGCTTTGCTCAACATGACGGAAGCCCTCTCAGTCGCTATGCGACAGCTCTCCCCAAGGGCGAGCCAAGGAGTGAGAGACAAGAATGCGGGGCGGGACGGATGCACTCCGGCAAAAACTTGACACGGTGTCATTTTTATTTATTCTGACACGGTGTCAGGATAAGTTCGTTTTAATGAGAAAAACAATAACCATAAACAGGGGGAAAAATGACAAAAGTACTTTTGCTGAACGGCAGTCCGCATGTTAACGGCTGCACGGCGGCAGCTCTGAATGAAATGATAAAAGTTTTTGCTGAAAACGGCATCGGGACCGAGCTTGTTCATGTCGGAAACAAAGATATCCGCGGATGTATTTCCTGCGATTCCTGCAGAAACAGCGGCAAGTGCGTTTTTAACGATCTCGTGAATGAAACTGCGCCGAAATTTGAAGAGGCTGACGGTCTTGTTATCGGAAGTCCGGTTTATTTCAGTTCGCCGAACGGAACATTTATTTCCTTCCTCGACAGGCTTTTCTACAGCACGATGAGCCGTTTTCCGAAACATCTTAAGGTCGGTGCAGCCGTTGTAAGCTGCCGCAGAGGCGGAAATACTGCTTCGTTCGATGTCCTCAACAAATATTTTTCGATAAGCAGCATGCCGATAGCGACAAGCACTTACTGGAACATGGTCCACGGTCTTACTGCAGAGGATGTCGCAAAGGACGGCGAAGGGCTCCAGACGATGCGGAATCTGGCGGCGAACATGTCTTTCATGATAAAAGCTATTGCTGATGCGAAGGAAAAATATGGTATTCCGGCACTTGAAATGAAAGTTATGACGAGTTTCCCGGACGGGAAATAACCGGCACGGTGTCAGGATAATGTTCATTTTTTAATTGGAGGTTTTTATGAAATTCAGAATTTTGGCTGTCGTTTGTGCGGCACTCATCGCTTTTGTTTCCTGCGGCGAAAAAACGGAGACAAAGAACACGGAAAAATCAGAGACTGAAGCCGGTGCACTCCTTAAACCGGCGAAAGAAAAGGAGGAAACTGTGAAAAAAGAGGAACACTACACTTTCAAACTGGCAGACGGTGTGAAGAGGACGAAAGTTCACTTCAAAAACCATTTCGGAATAGAGCTTACAGGCGATCTTTACACTCCTGAAAATGCGGCTGAAAAAGGAAATGCGGCAATCGCTATTTCAGGTCCTTTCGGTGCTGTGAAAGAGCAGTCAAGCGGTTTTTACGCAAACGAAATGGCAAAGAGAGGCTTCGTTGCACTTGCATTCGATCCTTCATTTACAGGTGAAAGCGCAGGTGAGCCGCGTTATATGAACAGCCCTGACATAAATACCGAGGATTTCATGGCGGCAGTCGATTTCCTTTCGACGCGCGACAGCATCGATCCCGAAAAAATCGGCATAATCGGCATCTGCGGATGGGGCGGAATGGCAATCAATACCGCTGCGATCGATACGAGAGTCAAGGCGACAGTCGCAAGCACGATGTACGACATGAGCCGCGTCACGGCTAACGGATACAACGACAGCGCTGACAGTGCGGAGGCAAGAAACGAAATGCGCAAAGCTCTGATGGCGCAGAGAGTGGAAGACTTCAGAAACGGCTCTTACAAACTCGGCGGAGGCGTCATCGACCCGCTTCCCGAGGATGCTCCGCAGTTCGTGAAGGATTACTACGCTTACTACAAAACTCCGCGTGGCTACCACGAACGCAGCCTCAATTCGAACGGCGGCTGGAACATCACGGCGGCGACATCGCTCCTCAACACGAAACTGCTTGCCTATGCCGATGAGATCGAAAACGCAGTCATGGTTGTTCACGGCGAAAAGGCACACAGCAGATACTTCAGCGAAACGGCGTTCAAGAAACTCAAAGGCGAGAACAAGGAACTCGTGATAATTCCGGGCGCAAGCCACGTTGACCTTTACGACAATCCTGAAAAGATCCCGTTCGGAAAGCTGAACGAGTTTTTCAGAAAGTATTTGAAATAGGAGAAGAAAATGAAAAAGTTTTGGGCTATTTTAAGTGTTTTAGTGCTTGCTTTCTTTGTTTCATGCGGCGATTCGGATAATGAGGAAAAGCAGGATCAGACTGACGGAAATCAGGAAACCGAAGAACAGGATGATGCCGAAGGAAACCAGCAGGACGAAGGAAATCAGGAAACTGAAGAAGAGACAAACGACGACGAGCATGAATCTCAGGAAACAGGAAAGATCCTCGTTGCTTACTTTTCTTACACAGGCAACACAAAACTGCTTGCTCAGTACGCAGCAGAGGTGCTCGGAGCAGATCTCGCCGAAATAGTTCCGGCGGAACCATACACTGCAGAGGATACCAACTACAACTCTCCAGACTGCCGCGCAAGAACGGAATACAATGACCCTGCTTCACGCCCTGCGATAAGCGGAAGTATCGAAAATATGGCTCAGTATGACACCGTTTTGATCGCGCATCCCATCTGGTACGGAGATGCACCGCGGATCATGGACACATTCATGGAAGGCTACGATTTTTCGGGGAAAACTCTCACGACATTCTGCACATCTGCTCAGAGTCCGCTTGGTTCAAGCGCGGAAAACCTCAAAAAATTCGCACCTTCCGCAACATGGCTTGAAAGCAGACGTTTTGAGATCGGTTCCAGCAAAGAACAGGTCAGCGAATGGCTTTCGTCGATCGGTCTTGCGGAATAATCTATTATAGCATTTGAAGTGATCTTCCCGTTGAACAACGGAGTCGTTGTTTATAGAAATTATCTGTTTTCAAGTGAAAGATTTTTGATAAAAGAAAAGTGTTTGTCGGCTGTTACAAGTGTCAGGTCGTAAGCAATGGCACAGGCGGCAATCCATATATCATTTTCAGGAATCGGATGCCCGTCCTGCTTTAACTGAGCCTTTATCTTCGCATAATATGGTGCGACAGCCGAATCCGGCATTATCTCTTCAAGTTCACTGCAAAAATCAGAATATACAGCTGCATTTTCAGCTTTTCTGGCAGAGCATTCTGCTCCAAAAAGCAGTTCGCCGAGCGTTACTGAAGAAAAACAGAGTCTTTCCTCTTCAAAAATGTCATCAAGGGAAGTGTCGTTTTTTATGTAGCGGATAATTATGTTTGTATCGACAAGTTTACCATTCATCGGAATCCACCTTTCTACCGTCGGAAACAGCCTGTTCTATTAAATCGGAATCTGATTCGCTTATTTTTCCGACAAATTTTTTGAGATCCCGTTTCGGATGCACAAATTCATCAAGAAAAGTTATTATAACCCGCTGATTTGTTTTTACGGCTACATCGCCTTCGGTTACATAATTTTCACCGTCAAAATATCCTTTTACTGACAGCATTTCCGCACCTCCCTGCAAAAAAACACTTCATTATACTCAATTTTTCGGAAAAAGCGAGAGTTTGATTTTCCAGTTGAAGCAAAGGAGCACTTGAAGGACTTAATTCTTCTCCAAAAACCTTGCCATTTTTCGCCCTTTCTTTATTATACTTTGCGTTGATTTTATGCACCTTTGTATAAGGAGATTACAATGTTTTCTATTTTTTTAGGTATTGTGTTCTTGGGATTTGTCTTTTTTAAAATTAGAGATTTAAAGAAAAAACCTTTAGATGACAAGCGTAAAAAAATAAACGCTAAGATTATTCTTGTCACATTGTCTATTATGGGATGTATGTTTATTCTTGCCGGAATAGGCACTATTGTTTCAGAAGACAATTCTTTGAACGGAAAATTAAATTCCTATGCTTCAAAAAACGCACCTGGAAACATGGGTGATGTAAAAGTTGAAATATTCGAGTATTCAATAGGAATTACATTGTTTGTTAAACATTCTGTGGATGAAGATGCTTTGATTCGAGATGGCAGTTTATATGCTTTAAAAACAGCCAAGGATATTTATGAAAATTGCCCAGAAGCTAATCGTATATACTTTGAATTTGATACCAAATTTGTCGGCAAAGATGGTAAAAAAGATATAAGCAAAGCCTTTGGATTCTATTACAATCGGGAAATGGCTGAAAAGGTTGATTATGACAATTTTACAAACATAGTATTCTCTGACTACAATAAAATGTGGGATGTTATAGAGACAGTCTATATTCATCCTGGAATAACAAGAGAATTGAAAAAATTTTCCCTACAACAGTTTATGGCTGCACAAAAAGCGAATTCTCACGAGAACCGCGTCAAAGAATTTGTGGATAAGATAGATGACTCTTGGGAAAATGAGTTCTTGCCAGAACAACTGGAATGGTCAAAAAGATCGACCAAAGCAATGAATTGGGGCAATGCTGTAAACTACTGTGAAACATTGAATGAAAATAATTACGACGATTGGAAATTACCAACAATAGGTGAACTTCGCACTTTAATAAAAAATTGTCCCAAAACAGAACTTAACGGTGTTTGCAAAATTGGTAAAAAAAATTGTCTGTCTTACGATTGTTTTATGAAATTAAGTGGATTTTGTTCTTGTGAATGGAAAAACAATAATTCAGGATATTACAGTAAAACAGGAGATGATGACAAAGTTAAGCTGTGGTCTTCATCGAGCTTATCAGAATCACAATATTCGAATTATAGATGGCGTGTAGATTTTACAGATGGTGGAATAGGGGACTATGAAGCTGATGCAGATAATCTTTATGTCCGTTGTGTAAGATATAATACAAAGAAAATCCCTGTTCAAAAATCGGCAGATAAAAAAGTATCAGAACAAGTTAAAAATCTTGAATGGTCGCACCAAGCATCTCGAAGAATGAATTGGAAAAAAGCCAAAGATTATTGTGATAAACTAAATGAACAAGGTTATATGAATTGGAGATTGCCAACAATCAGTGAACTTAGGACGATTATTCAACATTGTCCTGCGACAGAAACTGGCGGTTTATGTGGTGTCGTAGACTCATGTTTGTCGCAATCAAGTTGTTGGTCACATGATGCATGTGGGTCTTGTCCGCGAGACAATAATAATAAATATAGTAAATTTAAAATGACTAATTCGGATAGAGATTCCTATCCATTTTGGTCTTCATCCGTAATCGCTGACCATACAGATAGTGTTTGGGTTGTAAGTTTTATTAGTGGGTTGATTGGTAATAGCGAGACGACTTTTTCTATGAATGTCCGTTGTGTAAGGGATGCCGATTAAAGCTTGATATCGGCGAGCGTGCCGGAAGCGGAATCCCAGGGATTGTCGCAACTTGGGAAAAAGTCTTTAAAACAAAACCGGAATATGAACAGAAATATTCGCCTTCCCGCATAAAAATGGTGCTTGACATAGCAGAATTTGTGGAAAAAAGTAGCGATAAAGCAGCGATAACTGAAGAAAGTTCGGAGAAAAGTTCGGAGAAAAACGAGAAGAGTGGACAGGAAAGTGGACAGGAAAACGAAAAAAGTAGACAGAAAAGTGGACAGAAAAACGAGAAAAGTAGGCAGAAAATAGTTTCCTTGATGGCTGAAAATCCGAATATAACAACATTTGAAATGGCAAATAAATTGAATATGTCCAGGAGTGGAATAACGAAACAAATCGCAATTCTTCAAGAACAGAATATTATCCGCCGTGTCGGTCCGGACAAAGGCGGACATTGGGAAATCGTGGAAAAATAACTGTCAATCCGACCAGATAAAAATTGACACGGTGTCATTTTTATTTATTCTGACACGGTGTCGGGATCGTGGAGAGTGATTTGACGGAAATTTATAAGAAACTTTCGGATTTACGGAAACTTCTAAAATCTTTCGGAAGTGCCGCTATCGCCTTTTCGGGCGGGGTCGATTCGACTTTTCTGCTGAAAATTGCGCATGACGAGCTTGGTGAAAACGCTGTCGCAGTTACGGTCATTTCGCCGCTTATACCGAAAAAAGAGGCGCAGGATGCCGCAAATTTCTGCAAAAATGAGAATATCAGACACTTTGTTCTTGAACTGGATCCGCTCAAAATCCCTGGTTTTAAAAATAATCCAGAAAACCGCTGCTATATCTGTAAAAAAGAAATGTTTAATAAAATCAAAAACTTGGCTTCAGAAAACGGAATTTTCACGGTCTGTGACGGAAGCAACGCCGACGATACAGGTGACTACCGCCCCGGAATGCAGGCTATTCGTGAGCTCGGCATAAAAAGCCCGCTTCTGGAATGCGGATTTACGAAAAACGATATCCGGACTCTTTCAAAAGAGATGGATCTTCCGAGCTGGAACAAACCGAGCGCGGCGTGTCTTGCTTCGAGATTCGTCTACGGCGAAGAAATCACGGAAAAAAAGCTGAAAATGGTAGAAAAGGCGGAAGATTTCCTGCGCGAAAAAGGCTTCATGCAGCAACGCGTGAGGATCCACGGCGAAAACCTTGCGCGGATCGAAATAGAGAAAAACGATTTTGATAAAATTCTTGCTATAAAAGATGAGATCAATAGTTTTTTCAAAGAGTTAGGATTTGTCTACACAACCTTGGATTTGACCGGTTTCAGAAGCGGCAGCATGAACGAGGTGATCAATGAGCGAAACTGATATTTTGAACTTCGCGGAGCTCGACCTTGAACGCAAAAAACGGACAGGTTTCGCCGAAGTGGTCTTCTGTCCCGGAAAAAAGGATGAATTTCTGAAAAATATTTTCACAAAACTTTACGCAGAAAACGGCGAAGTTATGGGAACTCGGGCGACGAAAGAGCAGTTCGGCATCGTGAAAAGCGTTCTTGAAAACGCAAAGTACGACGAAATTTCGAGAATCATAACTGTGCGGAAAGAGAAGAAAAATCTTATCGGCAACATAGCGGTCTGCACTGCCGGAACCGCAGACATTCCCGTTGCCGAGGAAGCCGCGCAAAGTGCCGAATTTTTCGGTTGTTTTGTCGAAAGGATCTACGATGTCGGTGTCAGCGGGATCCACAGACTCCTTTCAAAAACCGAACTTCTGCAGAAAGCGAACTGCGTGATCGCGATCGCCGGAATGGAAGGCGCTCTGGCGAGTGTTGTCGGCGGTTTGGTCTCGGTTCCCGTCGTCGCAGTTCCCACATCTGTAGGCTACGGAGCGAGCATGAAAGGGCTTTCGGCGCTTCTAACGATGATAAATTCGTGTGCAAACGGCATTTCGGTCGTCAACATCGACAACGGCTTCGGAGCGGCCTACATCGCATCCCAGATAAACTTTTTGGCTGAAAGAGGAAAAATAAAATGACTGAAAAAAAACTGTATTTCGAGTGCAATTCGGGAATAAGCGGCGATATGGCTGTCGCCGCGCTGCTTGACCTTGGTGCTGATAAAAATGCGCTTCTCAAAACGCTTGATTCGATCCCTGCGGAGGGTTTCAGGATAGAGATTACGGATGTGGTAAAAAACGGGATAAGGTGCTGTGATTTCAATGTGATTCTGGATCATAAGCACGAAAACCACGACCACGACACCGAGTATCTTTTTGGTCACAAACATGCAGATGAAGAAGACCACCACCATCACCACGAACACAGGCATTTAAGCGATATTATTGAAATTATTGCTAAAACCGAGCTTTCGGAAAATGCGAAAAATCTGGCTGAAAAAATATTCAGGATAGTTGCTGCTTCTGAGGCCAAAGCTCACAACCTGCCGATTGAAGAAGTCCATTTTCACGAAGTCGGCGCGGTCGATTCGATCGTTGATATTATTGCGTTCGCATTCTGCTTCGACAATCTGGGGATCGAGCGCGTTTTCATTCCTGAACTTTGCGAAGGGCACGGTGAGATCAGGTGCCAGCACGGGATTCTGCCGGTTCCGGTTCCCGCAGTCGTGAACATTGTTGAAAAATACGCTTTGCCGCTTCGGATCACAGGAACTCACGGCGAAATTGTGACTCCGACCGGTGCCGCTATCGCCGCAGCAGTCAGGACTGACGGAACACTTCCCGAACTTTTCAAAATCGCAAAAACGGGACTTGGCGCAGGGAAAAGAAACTACGAAAAACCGAGCATCCTCCGCGCGTTTCTTATCGAAGAATCTGAGAAATTAGAAGAAACGCATGAAGAAACTCCGAATAAAATCACCAAGCTGGAAGCCAATATCGACGATTCGACAGGAGAGGCTTTAGGTTTTGCGATGGAGCAGCTTTTTGAAGCCGGATCCCTTGACGCATTCTACACACCGTGCTTCATGAAGAAAAACCGCCCCGCGTATATGCTCACCGTTCTCTGCCGAAACAGCGACGTCGAAAAAATGGAAGATATAATTTTCAACCACACCACGACCATCGGGATCCGCCGCTGCGTAATGGAGCGGACAGTGCTTGAACGCGAGGAACTTTCAGTCCAGACACCTTACGGAAACGCGAAGATCAAACTTCTCATCCACAACAACCGCAAGCGTTTCGCGCCGGAATACGAAAGCGTCGCCGAAATCAGCCGCAAAACAGGCATTTCTTTCGGCAAAATATACAATGAACTCATAAGTTTGTGCAAAGCACAGTTCTGAGATTTTTTTCTCACAAAACAAGTTCGGGATTACTCAAAAGATTTTCGATCAGCGGTTTATACATATCGTGGTCTGCTGTTGAAGAAATAGAACAGACTTTGTTTCCGGCATCTTTCGACGATGCGCCGCAGTGATATATTTTTTCGTTTTCGGTATCAAAATCGAGAATGATGTATCTGTCATGCAAAATGCCGTTTGTTTTTTTGAAAGAAATCACAATATGCGGATATTCCTTAATAAAATCATCGAGTTCCTTTTTGTGCAGACCGTGATGTATGTTGTCTGAAAATATCGTGATATTCACATTTTTCTTTGCTGATTTCAGCAGAACGAGCGTTTTCAAGCTGATATAATTGTCTATCACAAAAATTGTTTCTTTCGCCTCGCTATAAATCTGCTGATAAGCAAGATCTGCTTCAACAACTTTTCCATTTAAAAAGAGAAAATCTTTTTTTATTTCGTTACTGCTGAAATCTTCAATAATTTTAATAACATCGGTTTTTGTAACCATACTTTCTTCAATTCCTTGAATCTTTTCGGATAGCAAATCCTGTCTGTTTTGCAGAAGTTTAAGTTCCTGATAAGGAATCAGCTGGGCGTTCTGCCTGACATAATGCGCGATTTCTACAAAAACATTGATAATCTGAATACTCGCCGCAATAGCTCTCGGAGTGTGTAAAACGGATGTAAGCATTGTTAATCCATGTTCGCTGTAAACGGTAGGGTTGTTGCTTCGACCACCTTTAATGCCCTTTGTCTGCATCGGTATTCCAATTTGGAATAGCGATATTTCCTGATCAGTAAGTGTAAAACAGAAATTTTCCGGAAATCTTTCAATATTTCTGTTTTTTGCTTTATTCAGATTGCCAGTTGTAACACCGAAATATGCAGCAATATCCCTGTCTAACATAACACGTATTCCGCGAATCTCGTAAATCTGTGATTTCACTTTATTTTTATCTATTGACTCAAATAACTCCAGCTCGTTTTTCGAGCTAAAATTTTCATGTTCCTGCAAATTATTTTCCATATACAGCCACCTCAAAAAACAACTTCTTAACAATTTGTTTATACTTTAATTTAAGATTTTATCAACAAATTTTAATATTAAATTAAAAATCATCATCTTTTCGTGGCATCGCGATGCAATCACCACTCGCATTTTATCATTCTCGGAGTCAACATTGTCTAATATCTAAATTTCAAAATCATCCCTCACAAAACCGTCGCTTAAATTTCTCGAAAACTGCACTACGTCTTTGATACGGATTGCAGCGGCATAATGACGAGGGCTCGTTTTTCGGGCAAAAAGGGCTCGTTCGAGCCCTCCTGTGAAGTCGGGTATGGACCCGGCTATATTTGTTTTTGGAGGTCATCATGAAGCAGATATCGAATAAGGAATATGAGAAGTACCAGCAGTACCAGACCGACAAGTTGCATGGCCGGATACTGACACCGGATGGGCTCCGCGTCATCTGCGCCGGTCTGGATAACGATCCTGAGAAGATCGGCATTCACATGTTGGAGATGCTGGCGAAGTTCAGGAGTGAAGGTCTCTTCGACATTGTCGTTGAAGACGAATAAGGTAGGGTGACCTTATGGAGACTATGAATATAACGGAAATGAGCCGAGATGAGCTGATTCAGTTTATAGCGGATCGGCAGGATACGCTTGATGTGGATATACTCAAACAGGCGCTTGATAGAATTGACACCCTCGAAAATGCCAAAAAGTCTGAAGCAGATCAGGCGATTGCAGCTATCAATGATGAATCCTTTGATGATTTACCGATGGAGGAGCAATTGCAAAAGCTAATAAAGGCCGCGCAGCTATTGAACGATGAAGCGAAGAAAAACAGTATTGAACTATAACAAAAACGCTCCCGGTCACCGGCATCAAAACCGATGATCGGGAGTCCCTTTTATCCTTGGTTCCAATAATCGATCATGCCTTGTTCGTGACCGCGCTCGCAGGACAGACGCTCATCGCGTCCAACATAGATCGCGGAATATGGCTCACCGGCTTTGTTCAGGAACCGGTGGAGATTCGCATTCTTGATCAGGCCTGCATCATAAACCTTGTGCGGCGTGGAATCTGTAGCTGCTGGTCTGGGATAAAAATCCTCAGCGGGTATGGTCTCAAGGAAGTAGAATTCCGGTATGTTAACAGCGTCGTCGACCAGGGATATGACGGGTAGATAGAATACCTCTGCCAGTCGTTTGATTTCCGAAACAGGTGGCGCGTTTTTATCAACCTCCCATTTCTGTACGGTCGACTCTGAGATGGACAGTGCATCAGCCAGCTGCGCCTGCGTCCACTCCCGGTTCTTCCGCAGGATTCTAATTTTTTCAGAAATAACACTCATAAGAAAATCGCCTCCTCGTGCATAGAGTATCACGTGGAGGCGATCTTTGCACCCGACGTATAATCGGGCGGTTAGGCTGTGATTTCCTGACCGTTTTTAAAGGTAAAGCGGATGTCGTCCTCGGCGTAGACCGTGGCATAATCCACCAGCGCAT
>Ga0310696_10005746_pt1 | contig 14881 bp, 13 predicted proteins | sample AusTroGonzalo_MG_4_FD_203885 | JGI IMG/M metagenome (GOLD analysis project Ga0310696, IMG submission 203885) | Bovine rumen microbial communities from tropical cattle in Woodstock, Queensland, Australia - Gonzalo_02 (v2) (version 2) | ecosystem: Host-associated > Mammals > Digestive system >...
GCAAAATAAAAAAATTCGGGAATACTTTGTGTATTTCCGAATTTTTTTGTAAAGCATCAGCGGAAAATAGCCGCTCAAAACCTGCTTCTTCCTACGGCGCGCCGCCCAAAGGCGCTTTTTTATTTCACTTTCATTTTTCCTTCTTTTTCGAGCATCTTCATGTAAAGCCCGCCCTGAACGGTGCGGTTTTTGAACGCGATGTGATAAGCGCTCACCGTGTCGTACCAGTCGGTCATCGGCACGCGCGACGGGCTTTCCGAGAACGCGCGCCACATCGGCGCGATGAATCTCTCGAAATCGCGGCGCGTCTTTGCAAGCGTCGCCGTCCACACGAGCCAGTCGGTCTTGGTGTAATCGGCGCGGCTGTCGAGCGGCAGACCGTACTTGTTCATTTTCGTGAAATACCCGACGACCTCTCCCAAAACGTTTATCGACGGGAACAGCCCCGTTTTCCACACCTTGTCCCAGACCATGTTGTATTTCATCGAGAACGTGCCCGGCCGATCGAACGCGAGGCGGAACGTGCCGTCGCCGTTTTTCGCGCGCTGTAGCCAGCTTTTCGCCATCTCTTTCGACTTTTTCACGTACTTTTCTTCATCGGCTTTTCTTCCCATCATGCCGTAGATGATCGCCATGCCGCGCACGCCCATGATCGCCTTGACGGCGAGGTTGCAGTTGTGCGCCATGTGGCCCGCGAAATCGTCGGTGCAGAGCTGATTTTCGGGGTCCTCGCCGAATTCGATGAGGTAGCGGCACCACTTTTCGAGCGTCTCGATGTGGCTCTTCGCAAAGTCGGCGTTCTTCTCGGCGAGCGCGACGCACGCCTCCATGATTATCATGTTGCCGCACTCCTCGACGGGCATCTGCTTTTCGGAAAGATACGTCCCCGTCTTCGAGTCGAGCCCGTAGACCTGCCGCGTCACAAGCGGGAACTGCCCCGCGTCGTGCGGCGCGAAATCGTAAGTCCACGCCTCGCTTTCGGCGAATTTGTATATCGGGCGCATCATGCCTTTCACAAGCTCTGGATTATATATCAAAAACAGCGGCGTCGACGGATAGCTCACGTCGACCGTCGCGGCGCAGCCGTTGCTCGAGCACTCTTTCGAGATGAACAGCACGTCCCCGTTCTCGTCGACGGCGACTTTGTGCGCCGCGATCGCCTGACGGAATGACGACGAAACGATGTCGGCGTATTTTTTGCCGCCCGCGCTCTCGGCGCGGCGGTAGAGATCGTCCGAAAAGCGCTCGGCGCACTCGTAAAGATACTTAAAGTCGCGCGCGGCGTCCGCGATCGCGGCGTCGATCGTCGTACCGTCCGCGTTCCACGCCGACGGGAGAAACTTTCCGAAATAATTGATGCTCTTCACGTCGTCGTAGGAGAAGAGTATCAGTCTGTCTTCGCCCTCATCGAGCGTGCTCTCGGCGTATGCGTATTCGCGGCGGCCGTGGCACGGGCGCACCTCGGCGTTTTTGTCGGCGACGGAGAGGTAGAAATACCCCCAGTCGATGCGGATGTCGTCGCCGCTGCGCCACAGCACGTTCTGCTCGGTGTTGCCCATTTTCACCGTCGGGATGCCCGCGATGTCGACGTTTTCAAATACGACGGGGCTCTGCCGCGCTTCGTTGAGGCATATGTCCTCGCGCACGAGGATCTTCGCGCGCACGGCGTGCGCCTTGCCGTCGAGCGACTTATATGAAAGCGCCAGATACGACACGGGGCGCGACATGAGCTTTATATCGTCGGGGAAAAGCGGCGTCATAAAGCGAGCCGTAAGCTCGATGTTTTCGTTTGCGTACGTCGCCGACGTCACGAGCGCGGAAACGGAAAGCGACTTCTGCGTGATTTTTTTCAGGTTGTGCTCCGCGCCGAGAAAAACGTGCTCCACGCCGTCGACGAAGACGGAGCCCGTGATCGGCATGGGTTTTCCCGTCCAGTGCATCGTGTCGGCAAAATTCAGCGTTTCGTCGGGCGACCAGACCGAAAAATACGGGTCGACCGTGATAAGCGGCACGGCGGGGATGCGGAAATGGTTGTCGTTCATGATATTTCCTCCAAAGAGTTTTTTCCGGATAGATTATACATTATTTTCGCCCGCGTTGTCAACATCAATAAGAAAAACTGTTGAAAATCGCGCGCGTTTTTGATATACTTATTATGAAGAACAAAATATCGGGGAGGGACACATGAAAGTACTCATATTAAACGGCAGTCCGCACGCGGCGGGCAGCACTTACACGGCGCTTCACGAAATGGAAAAAATCTTTGCCGAAAACGGCATCGAAACGGAGACCGTTCACGTCGGGCACCTCGCCGTGCGCGGGTGCGTCGCCTGCAAATCGTGCTACAAAACGGGCAAATGCGCGATCGGCGACGTCGTAAACGAACTCGCGCCGAAGTTTGAAGAATGCGACGGCCTTGTCGTCGGCTCGCCCGTTTACTACGCGGCGGCGAACGCGACAGTCGAAGCGCTCCTCCAGCGCCTGTTTTACAGCACGCATTTTCCGAAGACGATGAAGGTCGGCGCGGCGATCGCGTCGGCACGGCGCGGAGGCCTGACGGCGACTTACGACGAGCTGAACAAGTTTTTCGCCATTTCGGGCATGCCGATCGCCACGGGGCAGTATTGGAACGGGATCCACGGGAACAGCGCAGACGACGCCGCGCAGGACGGCGAGGGATTGCAGATGATGCGGACGCTCGCGCGTAACATGGTATTTTTAATGAAGAGCATCGCGCTCGGCAAAGAAAAATACGGGCTGCCCGAAAGAGAGCCGCCCGTACGGACGAATTTCATAAGATAAAGGAGCGAACCATGGAAAAAGCAAAAGTATTTTTCACAAAGAACATATCTCCCGAAAACGTCATCCGCGCATACGAACTGCTCGGCAAAGAGCTTTGCGGCAGAGTGGCGATAAAGCTCCATTCGGGCGAGGAGGGGAATCAGAATTATCTGCGTCCCGACTTCTTTCAGCCGATCATCCATAAACTCGGCGGCACCGTCGTCGAGTGCAACACCGCATACGGCGGCGCGAGAAATTCGACGGTCAAACACCTGAAACTCATTCATCATCACGGCTGGGACAGATTTAACTTTGACCTTATGGACGCGACGGGACCCGATCTTAAACTCGACATTCCGAACGGCAAGGTCATAAAAGAAAATCTCGTCGGAAAGAACATGAAAAACTATGACTCCATGATCGTCCTCTCTCACTTCAAAGGTCATCCGATGGGCGGCTACGGCGGCGCGCTGAAACAGCTTTCGATCGGATGCGCGTCAAGCGCGGGCAAGTCGGTGATCCATTCGGGCGGGCGCACCGACGATCAGAACGTCGTGTGGTCAAAAACCGCTCCGCAGGACGAATTTCTCGAAGCGATGGCGGACGCCGCTTCCTCCGTCGTGAATTTTTTCGGCGGCAATATGGCGTTTGTCAACGTGATGAAAAATCTCTCCGTCGACTGCGACTGCTGCGCCGTGGCGGAGGACCCGTGTATGCGGGATATCGGCATTTTGTCGTCGCTCGATCCGGTCGCTGCAGATCAGGCGTGCATCGACCTCGTTTACGCCGCGAAAGATGATCCGGGGCAGAAGCATTTTATCGAGCGCGTCGAGTCGCGCCACGGCGTCCATACGATAGAAGCCGCCGCGAAACTCGGCTTCGGCACGAGGGAATACGAACTGATCGAGTTTTGAGAAAAAAGAAAAACCGTGCGTGCAGCACGGTTTTTTCGGCTCTCTGTGTAAAGGGAGCCGAGTTTTTATTTATAAATCTTGTCCCGATATTCTTTGACCGCTTTTTCGGCGCATTCGCGCACGGTTTTCAGCGTCTTTGCGTCGGCGGGCTCGTCGAGGGACGAGAATTTGTCGCCCGTGACGCTCTCGCCGGTGATCGTTCCGTACCACGTCAGCCCGAGCGCGTATCTGCCGTAGCCGAGGTTTGCGTGGAACGTGTCGCGGTGCGCGACGATGCCCGACTCGATGATGTTCTGCATCGTCCTGCCCGACGGGATCACCCCGTCCGCACATATCGCGCGCGCGGCGAGGTCGTACGCGTTTTCGATTTCGGCGAACATGTCGCCGCTCTTTTCGTATTTCATCTGCTCGCAGAGTTTGACCGATCCGTCCTCATACGCCCACGTCTGATGGATGTAGATCTTCGCCTCGGGGCACGCCGCGCGGCATTCAGATGCGAGCACGTCGAGATACGGCTGGTACGTCTCGTACCGCGGGCTCTTGTGGCTGACCTGCTGAAGCGTTATCACGTCCCACTTGCGCGCGCGGAGCGCCTGCCTGATCGAGACGTAAAAACCCGTCGTTTCGCCGCCGTATTCGAGCGAATACGCGCGCGCGTCGTGGAGCAGGTTGTTGTAGTGTCTCACCAGCGGGCACCCGCCGATGTAAAGGTTCACCGTGCGGAAATACACGCCGCGAGCGGCGGCGATCTGAGACAGATACCGCGTCGCGTCCTGCGAAAAGCTGTTTCCTATTGCGAGAATGTTCATATTGTTCCTCCGTCAGTTGTCGCCCGCGTCCTCGTCGTCGATCCACGAGTCCGCGAGATAATTTATGTCTCCCGAAAGCACGCCTAAAATGGCGCGGTAAACGAATTCGGGCTTTTCATCGAAATTGCGTTTCATCATGTCGGCGCGACGGCGCGAATCGAGCGAAACGGAAAGCGAAAAGCTCTCGCCGTCCTTGTCCGTCACCGTGCAGGAAAGGACGAATCTGCCGTTTTCCTCCGTCACTTTGCTCTGCGCCCGCGAGCCGCGCCGCTCGAACGAGAGGAGCCGCATCGCCGAGCGCGCGCTGCGCTCTTTTATCACTCCGACAAGGTCGCCCTCGAGCATTTCGGCGGCGACTCTGCCTTTCGGCGAGAGAGAATAGACCGTCTTTTCCGCCGTGATCTCCTTTGCGACGGCGCCCGACGCGACGAGCTCGAAGAGCGCGTCCATGAATTCGAACTGATTGACGAAATCGTCCTGCATCACGACGTCGTTGAGCGTCGCCATGTCGACGGGGCGGTCGATCTGCATGAGAAGATACAGAATGAACGTCTTTATATCCTTTTTCTCTTTGAAGCGAAAACCCATTTTGCCGCCCCTCCTTTTTTCTTTACATAAATTTTATCACAAATCGCGGCTTTTGTATATAGTAAAAGCGAAAAAATTTTTTCGGGGTCGATTTTCGGCGCGAAAGTATTGAAATTAAACGTGTTTCGTGATAAAATCAATCTGTAACTTAAATTTTTTCGTGGAGGACGAAATGAAAAATCTTCATCTGATCTGCAACGCGCACATCGACCCCGTATGGATGTGGGAAGTCGAGGAGGGCGTCGCCGAAACACTGTCGACGTTCCGCGTCGCCGCCGATTTTTGCGAAAACTACGACGGCTTCATCTTCTGCCACAACGAAGCGATGCTTTACGAGTGGGTCGAGAACAACGACGCGGAGCTCTTTGAGCGCATAAGACGGCTCGTAAAAGCGGGCAAATGGCACATCATGGGCGGGTGGTATCTCCAGCCCGACTGCAATATCCCCTCGGGCGAGAGCTTCGTCCGTCAGATACTCGCGGGCAAGTACTATTTCATCGACAAATTCGGCGTCGAGCCGCACACGGCGATCAACTTCGACGCGTTCGGCCACTCGCGCGGCCTTGTCGACATCATGAAAAAAGCGGGCTACGACTCTTATATCTTCTGCCGCCCCGAGCCCGACATGCTCGAGCTCCCCGGCGAGCAGTTCAATTGGGTGGGCTTTGACGGCTCGAAGATCGCGTGCTCGCGCGCCTACAACTCCTACGAGTCGCACCGCGGCGAAGCCGACGAAAAGATCAAGGGCTGGATGGAGAAAAACCGCGGCGCGAAGGTCGGCATGGTGCTCTGGGGCATCGGAAACCACGGCGGCGGCCCGTCGAGGATCGACCTTGAAAAGATCGAGGCGCTCTCAAGGAGCGAAAAGGAATTCAAGCTGATACATTCGACTCCCGAAAAATACTTCGACGAGCTCGAAAAAGCGGAGACGCTGCCCGATTATTCGGGACTCATGAACCCGCGCTACACGGGTTGCTATACGACGATGAGCCGCATCAAGCACATCCACCGTCAGCTCGAAAACGAGCTTTACATGACGGAAAAAACGGCGGCGCACGCGCTTATGGCGGGCGTTTCGGATTATCCCGCCGACGCGATCGCGAGAGCGACGAAAGACCTCCTGTGGCTCGAATTCCACGACATCCTCCCGGGATCGAGCGTCGAGCCCGTCGGCAAATACGCCGAGGCGGTCGCGGGACACGGACTGATCGAGCTCCGCAAGGAGAAGATCAAAGCGTTCCTCGCCCTCTGCTCCGACAAAAAGAAAGCCGAGGACGGCGAGATCCCCGTCTTCGTCTACAACCCGCACCCGTACGAAGTAAAAGAGATCGTCGAAGTCGAATACAACCTCCCCGATCAGAACAAAAACCGCGAGCTCTACTCCGTGCCGCACGTCTATTCGGGCGGCAAGGAGATCCCCTCGCAGCGCGAGCACGAAATGTCGAACTTCAACGTCGACTGGCGTATCAAGAGCGTGTTCGAGGCGACGCTGCCGGCGGGCGCGATGTCGCGCTACGACATAAAGATAAAGCTCGAAAAGAATCCCGCGCCGATCGCGCAGCCGACGGGCGACAGGTACGTATTCGACAACGGCGAAATGAGCGTTGAGATCAACATGACGACGGGCCTTGTCGACTCCTTCAAGGTCGGCGGGAAAGACGTTCTTTATAAAAATTCCCTCGCCCCGCTCGCGATCAAAGACGACGAAAACTCGTGGGCGCACAAGGAAAAATCGTTCCGCATCGTCGCGGGCGAGTTTAGTCTCATGAACGCCGACGAGGCGGCGAAATTCTCGGGCATCATCGACGGATCGACCCCGCGCCCCGTGCGCATCATCGAAGAGGGCGACGTGCGCGTGATAGTTGAGGCGCTGTTTAAGTACGCGCACTCGTTCATCGCGAGAAGATACGTCCTCCCGCGCCGCGGCAAGTCGTTCACCGTCTGTGAAAAGGTATATTGGAACGAGAAAATGACGATGCTGAAGCTGTCGATGAAAACAGTCAAAGCGGTGAAATTCATCGGCCAGACGGCGTACGGCAGCGAAAACCTGCTCACAAACGGCGACGAAATGGTCAGCCACAAATGGAACGTCCTCTCCGACGGTAAAGTCGCGCTTTCCGTCATCAACGACGGGACGTACGGCTCCGATTTCAAGGACGATGAGTACCGCGTGACGCTGCTACGCTCGCCCGGCTATTCGGCGGGCAAGAGCGATTTCTCCGTCCGCAAGCCGTACATCATGGAGCAGGACAGATTCTCCCCGTTCATCGACCAGGGCGAGCACGACTACAAGTTCGTCATCGGCGGCGGCGACGGGAAAGAAAGGCTCGAGTCGATCGAGCGCGAAGCGGGCGCGTTTTCCGAAGCGCCGATGGCGCTGTCGTTCTTCCCGACGGGATGCGACAAGTCGGTCGAAAACACGATAAAGCCGTTCGCGTCGCTTTCCGACAGCGTTATAACGCTCGCCGTGTTCAAGAAAGCGGAAAAGAGCGACGATTCGGTCATCCGCCTGTTCAACCCGACGGCAGAGCCGCGCAAAACGACGCTGACTCTCCCCGCGATCGACTTTTCCGAAGAATTTGAGCTCGGCGGCTACGAGATCAAAACGATCGCGATGAACATTAAAACGAAAAAGGTCAGAGAAGTCGATCTTATGGAGAGATAAGCCGAAAGGACCCGGCGGACCTAATATTTTATTGTGAAAATATATAATAATTATACCGCGCTTTTGTGCTAATCAACGAATATTGAAAAAAAGGCAAAATCGGTTTGATTTGTAGGCGGCAAAAGAGTATAATATATATATTAACCTGATTTTCGCGCGGGCGACCGCGCGCTCGGAATCACGTTTTGCGGCTCGCCGCAAAACACAATCGGAGGAAAACGGAAAATGAAAAGAGTTTTGGCACTTGTGCTTGCGATACTGACGCTTTCGCTCGTATTCACGGGATGCACGACGATCGGCGAGGACGGCAAGGGCGCCGTCATCGACATCTACATGGGGACGAAGACGATAAATCTCGACCCCGCGATCGCATACACCGACGAAAACAGCGTGAAGATCATAAGCCTCATTTTCGAGGGACTTTTCACGCTCGATCAGAGCGGAAACTTGAAAAAAGCGCTCGCAAAGAAATATGAGCTCGGAGAAGACCGCTACGGCAACAAGAAAATGACCGTGTGGCTCAACGATACATATTGGAGCGACGGCTCGATGGTCCAGGCCAACGACGTGGTCTATGCGTGGAAGCGCATACTCGACCCCGAATTCGAGTCGGGCGCCGCGTCGATGCTTTACGCCATCCAGGGCGCGAAGGACGCAAAAGCGGGAAAGATCGGCATTGACGACATCGGTCTTTATTCGCTCGCGACGACAAAATTCGAAGTGATCTTCGAAGAGGGCGCCGACATCGACGAATTCCTTATCAACCTCGCGAGCCCGGCGCTCGTTCCGCTCCGCGAGAACAAAGTCTCGCCGTACGCGGACACGTGGTCGTATTCCGGCCGCGACCTTTCGACTAACGGCCCGTTCAGAGTAAAGAAATTCACGGGCGTTTCGAGCGAGGGCGTCGTCGATACGACGGGCGACATCATTCTCGAAAGATCGTCCTACTACTATCTTAAGCAGGACGTCAAGACAGAGGACGCCGACAAGTACGTTATCCCCTATCGCCTTGTTTTCCATTTCTCCGATCCTCTTGACAAGAGCGTCGTTTATTCGAGCAAAGAAAAAGACATAGTCGACATGTTCGCCGACAACGAGATATTCTACGTATCGAACCTCACCGCCGAAACGGCGACGTCGTTCAAAAAGAGCCAGCTCAAATACGACAAGCTCGCGTCGACGTATTCGTACATTTTCAACACCGACAGCGACCTGTTCAAAAACAGCGCCGTCAGATACGCGATGAGCATCGCGCTCGACAGATCGTACGCGGCTGAGCTCGTCGGCGTCGGCACCGAGGCCGCGACGGGACTTATCCCCTCGATGATCTACAACACGGGCAAGGGCACGTCGTTCAGAAAGAAAGGCGGAAACGTCCTCTCGAAGACGGGCGACGTTCAAGCGGCAAAAGACCTGCTCGCCGACGCGGGAATCAACCCCGCCGCATACGACGACATTTATCTCTACTACCGCACGGACGAGGCCAACGACAGCTATTCGTCGGCGCAGATGGGATTTTACAGCAAGGAAAAAGCGCTCGCGACGTACGCAAAGCAGGTTTGGGAAGAACTCGGATTCTACGTTGTGCTCCGCGCCTGCGACGCGAAGGAATATGAAGACGCGCTGAACTCGAAGGCGTACGACATCATCGGCCTCGACTGGCAGATGCTCTCGCCGTATCCGCTTTACGATCTCGCGCCGTTCGCGTCGACGTACAGCGGCTACGTCACCGAAAATGAAGACGGTACGTATACCGCCAAAGCGGGACTCACGGGCTGGTCGAGCAGCGCGTATGACGAGCTGATCGATTCCGCGTTCGCGGCGACAAAGCAGAAAGACAAAGCCGCCATCCTTCACGAAGCGGAAGAGATGCTCCTCGAAGAGGGCGCGATCGTTCCCGTCGTGTTCAACAGCGAATGCTACGTCGTTTCAAACAAGCTTTCGGGCATCACGAAGACGTATTTCGGAGCAAAGATATTCACGAGAACGAAGCTCAAAAATTACGAGCAGTATCTTGCGCTCATCCCGACGAAGAAAAAACTGTTCTGAGTCATGTCAATATAAAAACGACGCGCCCTCGCGCGTCGTTTTCACTTGATGAAATGCGGATTAAAAGGAGTTTTTCGGCATGAAAAGGTTTTTCATCCTGATAACAGCGGCGATTTTGGCGATCATCCTCATCGGGTGCGATTCGGGCGGGATAAGCGGCATCGTGATACCCGCAACAAGCAGCGAGCAGACGGCGGCGACGTCAAAAACCGAGCCGACGGCGGCAACGACGGCACGCGAAGAAACGACCGCATCGACGACGGCGACGGAGAAAACGACAGCCGCGGCGACGGAAACGACGACGACCGCAAAAGAAACGACGGCGGCGACAAGCGCCGCGACGCAGGAGCAAACGACATCGGAAGCGACGACCGTTCCGACGACGCAAGAAGCGACGACGGCTACAGAAGCGACGGTGCCGACGGAAACGCCGTACTCGACGACCGCCGCCGAGCCGACGACAGCGCCTGAGCCCACAACGGCTCCCGAACCGACGACAGCGCCTGAGCCCACAACGGTCCCCGAGCCGACCACTGCAGCGCCGGAACCGACGGTCGCGACGACAGAGCTGACGACGCAAGAAGTGACCACCGCCGCCGAAACCACGGCGACATCCGAAGAAAGCGAGATAGTGTTCCCGAAGATATGATGGATTTTTTGCTGAGACTTGCAGACATAAACTTTCTCGCGCACGTGAACTTCGAGACGACGAGATCGTTTTGCGAGAAATATATCTCATGCGGCGAGCCCGATTTTGAGATCACCGTTTCTGACGGCGACATCGCCCGCGAGCGCACCGCCGCGGGAGAAGAGCATTCGGACAAGTATCTCGAAACGCTCGCGCTTTACAGAAAGATCGCCGAATGCGCGGCGGAAAAGGACGCGATCCTGTTCCACTCGTCCGCCGTCGCCGTCGACGGCAAGGCGTACATATTCACGGCGAGGAGCGGCACGGGCAAATCGACGCACGCCGCCCTTTGGCGAAAGCTCCTCGGCGACGAGGCGGTCATGATCAACGACGACAAGCCGCTGATAAGACAGGTCGGCGGGAAGTATATCGTCTACGGCACGCCGTGGAACGGAAAACACAGGCTCGGCGACAACATTTCGGCAGAGCTCGCGGGTATATGCATCCTTTCGCGCGGAGAAAAAAACGAGATCGAAAAGATCGCGCAGGACGGGGCGCTGCCGCGCCTGCTGATGCAGACGTTCAGGCCGACCGACGCAGAAAAGACGGCGCGCGTGCTCCGTATCGTTGTTAAAATGAGCGCGAGCGTCCCGATATATAAAATGAAATGCAATATGGACTTGTCCGCCGCCGAGACGTCGTACGGTGCGATGAAAGGAGAAAACAATGAAACTTAAAAGCGGAGTAATAATCACCGAAGCGGCGGGCGGCTATGTGGCCGTCGACGCGAGCGCGGCCGCGGGAAGATTCAACGGAATGATAAAAATGAACGGCACGGCGGCGTTTATCGTAAAGCTGCTTTCGGGCGGCGCCGACGAGCAGACGCTTGTGACAAAGGTTCTCGAAAAATACGACGCGACGGAAGAAGCGGCAAAGGAGAGCGTCGATAACGTACTCTCAAGTCTTCGCCGCGCGGGACTTATCGAAGATGAATGATCAAAAAAGCATAAAAGAACTGCTCGTATCGGAGCAGTTCGTCATATATCCGATCAAAGGGACGAGCATGCTCCCTTTGCTCGACGAGGATCACGACCTCGTCAGGCTCGAAAAAGTGACGGGCGAGCTGAAAAAATACGACGTCGCGCTTTTCGTGCGCCCGAGCGGCGCGCTCGTGCTCCACAGGATAATGGAGGTCGGGAAGAAATACTGCGTCTTTTGCGGCGACAACCAGAAAACGCCCGAAAAAGTGCGGCGCGACGCAATAATCGCGACGGCCGTCGGATTTTACAAGGGCGAAAAATACATCCCCGCCGACGACGGTGAGTATCTTAAATACGTCGATGATATCTGCCGGGATATCTCCTCGCGCGAGGTGATAAAGAAGATCCCGCGCGCGTGGACGGCGCTCGTGTCGCTTCTCGGCGCGGCGCTCGACGGAAAGACGGCAACGCTCGGCGATGACGCAAACTACGAAAAAATCTACGCTCTCGCATGCCGCCACAGCGTGTCGGCCCTCGCTTTCCGCGCCGTCGACAAGAACGAGTGCCCACAGGAGCTCTACAAAAAATGGAGCGCCGGCGCCGACAGGGCGCTTGAAAAGGACATCCTTTTCGACGCGGAGCGCGCGGCGATACTCGGGGAATTCGACAGGGAAAAGATAAATTACATCTGCCTCAAAGGAATCGTCATAAAATCGCTTTACGCCGAACGCGGCATGAGGGAATACGCCGACAACGACATCCTTTACGACGCGTCGCGCAAAAGCGACGTTTATAACATCATGACGTCGCGCGGGTATGACGCGATAAGTCTCGAGGGCGTGCACGACTCGTATCACAAAGCGCCGTTTTACAATTTCGAGCTTCACAAGACGCTTTTCGCGAAGAACACCCCGTATTATCGCGCGTTTGAGGGGATATGGGACCGCGCAGAAAAGATCGGCGACGGCGCGGAGTACAAAATGACCGTCGCAGATTTTTATCTTCATTTTATCGCCCATTTCTCAAAGCATTTTTCGGGCGGCGGCACGGGCGTGCGCTACTTCTGCGATTTGTATCTGATAAAAAAGAAACTTATCGCCGACGCGGACAAAACCGCGATCGACGCGTCTCTCGCGTCGGCGGGACTCAGGGAATTCGAAGAAAACGTCTCGCTCCTTGCCGAAAAGATGTTCGACGCGCCCGACACGCTCACGTACGACGACCTTTACTACATCATGGAAAGCGGCACGTACGGAACGCTGTCAAACCGCGTCAAAAACGGCATCGGGAAAAAGGGAAAAGCGGGGTATTTCTTCTCGCGCATGTTCCTGCCATACGAAACAATTTGCAATATGTATCCAATACTAAGAAAAGTCCCCGTGTTGCTCCCGTTTTGCGAGGTGGCGCGGCTCGTCGAAGCCGTGTTCAAAAAAGAAAAACGGAACCGCGCCAAAATGGAAATGGAAATAATGAAAAAACAAGCCGATCACGAGTGATCGGCTTATTTGTTTGATCGATTTTACCCGAGCAGCGCGCGGTCGTTCGAGAACTCCGTGCCGCTCGATTTCGAGAACAGCTCGAGCAGCGTTTCGACGGTGAGTTTTTTCTTCTCCTCGCCCGAAACGTCGATGATGACGCGCCCCTCGTTCATCATGATGAGGCGGTTGCCGTGAGCGATCGCGTCCTTCATGTTGTGAGTGACCATCAGCGTCGTGAGCTTGCCTTCGTCGACGAATTTGTCGGTGATCTCGAGCACTTTCTGCGCCGTTTTGGGATCGAGCGCCGCCGTGTGCTCGTCGAGAAGCAAGAGCTTCGGCCGATTCATCGTCGCCATGAGGAGCGTCACCGCCTGGCGCTGACCGCCCGAAAGCAGGCCGACTTTCGTCGTCAGCCTTGTTTCAAGTCCGAGTCCGAGCTCCGCGAGCGCCTTCCTGAATTCTTCGCGCTCGCTTTTTTTGATCGCCCAGCGGAGCGTGTGCCGCTTTCCGCGGCGCGCCGCGAGAGCGAGGTTTTCCTCGATCTGCATGTCCGCCGCCGTGCCCATCATCGGATCCTGGAACACGCGCCCGAGGAATTTCGCGCGCTTGTATTCGGGGATGTCGGTGATGTCCGCGCCGTCGATCGTGATCGTGCCGCAGTCGGGCTTCCAAACGCCCGCGACGGCGTTGAGAAGCGTCGATTTGCCCGCGCCGTTGCCGCCGATGACGGTGACGAAATCGCCGTCGTTCAGCGTCAGCGAAAGGTCGTTAAGAGCGACTTTTTCGTTTATCGTGCCGGGGTTGAACGTCTTTGTTACGTGGCTGAGTTCAAGCATTGTCCGTCACCCCGTCTTTCTTCGCGCCGGATTTCGGCTTGATCTTCGAGAAATGCTTTCTCTTCCAATACGGGACCGCGAGGAATATCGCAACGACGATCGCCGAGAGCATCTTTAAGAGGTCGGTGTCGAGCCCGAGGAAGATGACCGTCTGATATACGATGTAGTATATCACGCCGCCGCCGAGCACGCCGACAAGACGCACGGCGAAATTCGACGATATCTTTCCGAATATCGCCTCGCCGATTATCACCGCCGCGAGACCGACGACGATCGCGCCGCGGCCCATGTTGATGTCAGCCGCGCCCTGATACTGCATCAGCACCGCGCCCGAGAGCGCGACGATGCCGTTCGAGATCACGAGGCCTAAAATCTTGTTCGCGTTTGTGTTGATGCCCTGTGCGCGGCTCATGCTCTGATTGCATCCCGTCGCGCGAAGCGACGCGCCGAGCTCCGTGCCGAAGAACCAGTAAAGTATCCCGATCAGCACCGCGCATATGCCGAGCACGACGAGGATCGCCTGCCCTTTGTAAAGCTGCGTGACAGCCACGGCATAAGTGCGCGCGCTGACGCCGATGTTCGCTTTCCCGAGTATCTTCAGGTTGACGGACCAAAGGATCAGCTGCGTCAGTATTCCCGCGAGAATGGCGGGGATCCCCATAAACGTGTGGAAAATTCCCGTCAGCAATCCCGCGATCATTCCCGCGATAATCGCCGCGAGCATCGCTATCCATACGTTCACACCCGCCACGACGAGCACGGCGCAAACGCAAGCGCCCGTGACCATCGAACCGTCGACCGTCAGGTCGGCGATGTCGAGTATCTTATACGTGATGTACACGCCGATCGCAAGTATGCCCCAGATGAGACCTTGAACGATGGCGCCGGGCAAAGTGTTCAGAAAACCCATTGTTTAATCTTTCCTTAAAACCTTAATTGCTTTTATTTTTCGATCAGCCTGTGATCTGTTCGTAACCTGCGGGAACGGTGAGTCCGAAGAACTCGCAGTTAGCCTTGTTGTATTTCTTGACGGGGTGCTGGTCGTAAGCGATCGGCATCTTCGTGATGTCGGATGCGCCGGTGAGGATCTCAGCCGCCATTTCGCCCGTCTTGTAGCCTATCTCGTAGTAGCTTATCGAAAGCGTGAACGTGC
>Ga0310696_10005750_pt1 | contig 14873 bp, 7 predicted proteins | sample AusTroGonzalo_MG_4_FD_203885 | JGI IMG/M metagenome (GOLD analysis project Ga0310696, IMG submission 203885) | Bovine rumen microbial communities from tropical cattle in Woodstock, Queensland, Australia - Gonzalo_02 (v2) (version 2) | ecosystem: Host-associated > Mammals > Digestive system >...
GAAAGCATCCTTGCGGCCCCACTGATAGTGAGGGTTCACGCAACGGGTGCGGGCATCGTTCCAAATCGCGCCCAGGTTCTCGGACATCAACTTGTAGTTGGCCGGGGTGTGGTTGGTGTAATCGTCCGGGCCGAGTTCGTCCGAGGTGAGCCAAATCGTCCAAGACCACATGATGCGGCCCTGGGAGTCCTTGACAAAGAGGACGGCAAGTCCGTTGGTGGCGGGGATGTTGCCCGCGGTGAACTGAATGTACTTGCAGTCGCCACCCTCAATGAGTTGCACGGAGGTGATAAGGCTCTGCGCGGTCTGCCAAAGAAGTCCAGCGGAGTTCGCCTGGCAGTTGGGGTTCTTCTCAATGTAGGGGTCGGAGATAGCCACGCCGAGGTGGTTCACGAAGTCGGCGGTGTAGGTGCTACCCTGCCGAGTGTAGGCGGCCTCGTTCTTTACGCCGTTCTCAATGGCGTTGCCGTAGACCAGCGGGAGCTTGTATGTTCCAGCCGTCCGCACAACATACATATTGGCAGTAGAACGAGCGCCGAGGGATTGGCCCTCTACGGAGTACATAGAGAGGTCTTTCGCCGGCGTTGAAAGGAGCGAAGCATCAAAGAGCATCGCATCGCCGTTGGATGCAACGAGTTGCACCGCTTTGCCCTGAAGGTCGGCGGGGTTCTTACTCGCCGGGAACAGGGTGGTGATTGGGGTTTCAGTTGCTGACATAGTTATTTGAGATTGGAGTTAAAAGAGTCAATGAACGCGGGCGTGAACCCGTTTTCAACGAAGGGGCGGAGAATCTGCATATCTTCCTCCGAAAGCTCCATTTCACCCTCGGATTTGAAGATACGCATTGCGAGGTCAAGGGCCGCTACGCCGTTCACATTCTTGTAGAGAATGTCAGCGATTTCGCGGCGGGCATCAGTTTCTACGATTTGCTCATGGGCAATGTCTTGAAACATCTTAAAGTGCTGAAAATCAATCTTTTTCATAATATATTGAGGGTTAATCATCTGCGTGGACGCTACAAATCCAAATTCCCGTGGTGAAGCAAGAGAGCAGAACAAAGCCAACGCTACTCATTACAACAAAGGAGGTGTTTTTCACTCCGCCCTTGTAGTATATCGTTTCGCCATTCGGGTTAATGGTTAGACTCTTGGCGTACTCGTTGTAAATGATGTAGGTCTGCCCCTTGAAGTACATAGATGTCGAGGGCAGCGTGACGGTGTTCGCATTGGAGTTCGCGGCAATAACGGTGAAGTCAAAATTATCAAGAGAGATACTTCCAGAGGTATCGCGGCGGGTCATAGGGCGAAGTCCGGCGAACATTCCGTCATAAGCCTTAATAGAGAACTCCTTGTCATATCCGAGGAAAATGAAGGACTCTCCGCTACGGCTCGACCCCTCTGCGCCAATATCAACCCTACAAGAATCGCCCTTCCACATACTGATACCGCCTTTGATTATGCGAGTACCATTGATAATTTGCGCGGTATGAGCGCCAATGTAATCAGTACCAATCTCAAAGCCGCCAATCGTACCGCTGGTGGCCTTGATTGCGCCAGCGCGGGTTACGCTGAACGGAGCATTTGCCGCCGTTGCGCTACCAGCCCAAATGGCGTAGGTGTTGGAGGTGTTACTATCAAACGCAACATATCCCGTAGACGAGCCGGACGAGAGTTTGTTCGTTCCGAGAGTCCAGCCGCCAATCGTACCGCTGGTAGCCTTAATCTCACCACTCTTTTTGACATAGAACGGCGCGTTGGAGGTTGAACTGCCGCCAGCAAGTATGAAGTGATCCGGCGTAGAGTCAGCGCAAAGCTCAATGTAGGAACTTCCGCTACCCGCGTAGAGTTCGGTGCTTGAAATAGTGAAGCCGCCAATCACACCGCTTTCGGCAACGATATGGCCGTCCTCAAACACACGGAACTTGGCCGTGTCCTTTGCCTGGGCGAGAGTGCCGATGCCCGCAGCAATCATCAGTTTGCCGTGGGTGGAATCGGAGAACCCAGCCACCGAGCCGGAGGCGTTGATAGCGGCCTTGACATTACTCTGCGAGTCCTTAACCCCAATGAAGGAGGAAAGCACCACACCACCCGTGATGACGGTGTTGTCCTTTGCAAGTGCGGTGGTGAGGTATTCCACATCGGAGGCCGCGGCCTTTGCGTCAATGAGGCTCTTTTCGGCGGCATCTACCTTCTCGGCCAGCGCATCGCGCTTGGGATAGTAGAGGGCGATGTACTCATAGTCAGCATCGCGGGCAGAGGTTGTGGTAAGGTCTGCGGTGTATTTCACCAGAACGCCGGAAACGGGCGTGGTTGTGTCATCGTAGAGGCGCTTGAAGGCGGCCACATACTCGGCAAACTCCGTAACCGCCGAACCGATGCCGTACTTATCGGCCTTTTCGGTAAGGGTGGCATACTCCGCTTTAAGGTCATTGAGAATCTGGAGCAGACCGCGTTTCTCCATAGGGGAGATAGCGCCGTCAGCGCCCCATTCGTTCAACTGCCATGTGGCATCCTCTGCGATGCCCTTCGCCACATCGGTGAGGGTTTTTTGCACATAGTTGAGGGCCACATCGTAGTCACGGACGAGGTTGGAGTATTTCTCACGATCAAAGCCCTCAAAGGATTCGTTTCTATTCAGCCCACACTCGGCAAGGTACTCTCGGAGGGCGAGATAAGCAGAGTCAAGAGCAGCGCCACCCATTCGGTTGTAGATGTAGGCAACGCCGTTGAAGGTGTAAACAACTCCGTTGAACACATACTTGACGGGAACGCGAGAACCCGTGTACTCGTCCAGCATCCTCTTGGCGGCGGCATAAGTACCCGTTGTTCCCATAGAGGAAGTGGAAACTACGCCATTGATGCCAATCCATAGGGTGCGGACGGAGCATTTCTCGGAAATATCAAGCACCGAGTCATCGTTGATGTCTGCGATAGCCTGAAGTGCGAGGTCTGCTGCGTTCTTTGCTTGGTCTGCGGTCTGCTGGGCGGCATCGGCCTTTGCTTTGGCGGCGGCGGCAATCGCATTGAGGATGCCCGTGCGCTCGTCATAGTATGCGTCAATGAGAGCAAGCTCTGCGGCCACTACGGGAATATTCTCCGGGGTGCTGGCCGTGTACTTGTCAAAGACTCCGTTAGTGCCGCAAATCGCGTTATAGGCGGCCACATAGTCCGTATCGGAAACGGTAGGATAAAGGGCCGCATCGGCGCAAATCTGCACCTTCTCGGCCTCAATATCAGCCCTCTGCTGTTTGAGGGCGCTCTTTTCTTCGGGGGAGATATAGCCGTCATCAGCCCAAGTGTCAAGGCGCGTCTTTGCGGCATCCGCGATGTCATAGGCGCTATTGGCTTTGGTCTGCGCGTTTTGGGCCGCAATGGCTGCGTTATCCGCGGTTGTTTGGGCGTTGGATGCAGCGGCGGCTGCGGCATTGGCTACGGTGTCATCGGTGTACTTATCGGCCCGCACCCAATCGTTAGGCACGAAGGCTACGCCAGCGTCCTTGTGGTTCTGCGCCACAAGGGTTTCGTTGGTGTAAGTGCCGCTGGAGTTGGTGAGCGTAGCGTGGAGCCACATATCTCCGGCATCGTAGGCATCATCCGTCCCAGGCTGGGCGAGGAAGGTACGGCGCTTGCCGTCTGCGGTGTCCTGCGCCCTATTGGCCGCCGCAAGAGCTACGGCGAAGGCGGAGTCCTGAAGGACATTCCATTGGTAGGTGTAGTTGCCTGGAGAACCCGTGCGCTCAAAACGGAAGGCAAAGCCAGCCGTTGCGCCAGAGCCGTTATCGTAGTAGAGGTCGCCGATGTGCTGTTCTTTGAGCGCATCGGTGTTCCAATCGGAGGCGGGATAGTTGGAGAGCGTAGGGGTGCCGGCGGCGAACCAAGTTTCAATGGTGTTGTCAATCACCGACTGCATTTCCTCAATCGTCTGGTTGATTGCGGATTCGTAGGCGGCGAGGTCGGCAAGGATTTCGGACTTGGCGATTGCAATCTCGTTCTGGAGGCACTTGTTGATTGCATCGTTCACCTTGATTTCGGCATCGTAGTAGGCCGTAAGCAGTTCGGAGAACTTCGCCCGATCAAACCCACGGAACACATTTTCGCTATCGTTCAGCGAAACGGTGGCAAGGAACTCTCGGAGGGCAAGGTAAGTGGAGTCCAGCACGGCCACACCCACATTGCGGTAGGTGTACTTTACGCCATTGAATGTGTAGACGAGAGCGCCGTTGGTGAACACCGTCTGCCCGATTTGCTGGGCGTACTGCTCAAACATCGCCTTCGTGGCGGCATAAGAGCCTTTCGTGGAGCCACGGGATGTAGACGGGGTGCCGTTGATTGTGATCCACTCGGTACGGATAGTGGCCTTCTCCGAGAGGTCAAGGATGTTGTCATCATTGATGTCGGAAAGGAGGTCAAGAGCCTTGTCCGCTGCGGTTTGGGCCGCAACAATGGAGGCAGACACATCCGCCCACTCGTCAAGGTTCTGGAGGCCAGAGCCGCCGGAGATAGTCACAACGCCTTCAAATGAGCCGTTCTTCGTCCAAACGCCAACCTCTCCGTTCCTTACGCCAACGGTGGTAATGAGCTTGCCCGTGAGGTCATAGGAATTGATGCCCTTATAGTAATCGGTGCGAGGGGAGTTGGAATCGGACACCGTAACCACCTGGGCGTTCATTCGGGAGGTCTGCGTCCTGTTACCGAGTTGAACAATGTTGTCCCCAGCGGCGGGAACGCCAGAACCCGTATCGCAGTCAGTCTTACTCAATATGATGTAGTCCGTTCCAACCTCCGTTACCAAACGCCAATAGTATTTCGCCACGGTGTTGGCAAGCTGGAACCGCTGGCAACGGGCCTGGTCGCCAACTGCAAAGAGGTTCGGTACTTGGGCGTTGCCGTTCTCGTCCTCCTTCGTGTCAAAGTAGCATTTGTAGCCCGTTTCCAACTCAACCACCTTCGTACATTCAATAGCGGCGGCAGAATAGATTACGATACCGCCCTGGAACTGAATCTGCTGGATAATCAGTTCAAAGACCTTCATAGTTTTTCGGACGGTGATCTCGTCAATCTCCAGCGAGGAATTACCGCCCGTTGGCTTATAAAGACGGAAGCCGGAGCCGAGAGGCCCGGTGGTGAAATCAGCGGACTTCACATTCGGGGTAGTAACTCCAGCGAAGTTCGGCTGGTCGGAGGTGCGGACACCCTGATTGAGATAGTCACCGAAATGCTCTCCGTCCCACTTATCAGAATCAAGGGCATAATCTGCGGTCAGCGCACGGGTGGCGAGGTCTGCATTGTCTGCATGGAGCGCATCATCGGCATTGGTGGCGTGGGTGGCCTCGTCTGCGGAATCCGCGTGGCCCGCTTCCGTGGCGTAATCGGAGCTTGTGGAGTGGTCTGCCTCCCCAGCGGAGTCTGCGTACCCGGCCTGGGATTTTGAGCCGTCTACGGTCACATAAAGGCCCGATACGCCGAGTTTATCCAGCGCATCCTTGTTGGCGTGAGTGTGACCCGTTCCGCCAGAGCCGCTGCCGGAGGAAGAACTGCTATCCGAAGAATCCTCCTTGATTTCTTCTACGGAACGGGAAGAAATCGGCGTGACGGATGCCTTATCGGAGTAGGACTTCTTCTTGCGGGCGCGGAGCGTTACCTTGTAGGTCGGAATCTCGGCCTCACCCTCGTTGATCGTGACGGAATCCACCAGCATAGACACCGCACCACTCGGCACGATGTCATCCTCCAGGGTGATATTACGGGCGGGAAGAATCGTCCGGCCACTCTCCACCATAAACTTCGCGTCAATGTCGGGAGTGTATTGCCATTGCTCACGGGCCGTATCAGCAAGGAGTTCCTGGGCGGCGGCAAGGAGGCGCTTTTCCGCGATTGAGATATACATCGCTGGCATCGCAATATCCAGAAGGACAAAGTGGTCGCCCGCCGCAATTTGGTAGGTGTTATTCGGGAACCATTGGGCCAGCGATTCGTCCTCGGAACGGATCACTTCAAGTTTCCAAGTGTCGGTGGACTGAATGTAGATTGCGTCCTTGATTTTGAACTCTCGGCCAGCGCAATCGCCGGAACGCATCGCCAGCGTCATTCCCTCACCAAGAGTGGCCTGCTCCAAGATGTTGAAGCCAATCTGCTTCAGGTACATCGTGAAGGTTTTATCGCGGTGGACGGCGGCCTTGTAAGTGAGCGTTCCGCTAACATTGGTAAGCGCACCAATTGTGGCGGAAGTGCTGCCAGAGTTGTCAAGAATAAGGTTGTAGGTGATCCGGCACTTATCTCCGCTTATGAAGATAGGAGAATCGTCACTCTTAATCGTTCCCTCTTTCGTTGAACGGGAGCCGGCATCGCCGTTGGTGAGGGCTACACGCTTGATGCAGAACTGCGTCACCGTTCCGTTGCTCACTCTTGACATCACGAACTCAATCTGCGCCACCTCGCATCCACCAATAAGGCCGATAGACGGGTAGTCAATCGTGATGTCTGCTTTTCCGAGGCCAACATTGAAGTCCTTTTGGCAGAGTTGGACGGTCTGCTGGGTGTTGGCGGGGACGGTTATCATCTGGCCCTGCTTATCGTAGTCCACATAGTCCACAACATCAGCGCCCTTACCCGGAGTGCCAGAGGCGAAACCTTCATCTACGGGGTTGTTGCAAGAATGAACCTCGTCCACCCTATCGGAGTCGGCCCAGGATGCAGCGGGAACATACTCCGGGGATGATGCCCGCACCTCGGCCATAGTTACGCCTTCAAGGGTAGGGTAGATTTCCTTCAAGTCACCGCTTCCGTCAAAGTAGACGGACTTCTCACGGAGGCCACGGGCGAGAATGGAGGCGGCATCCTCAATGTACGCCTTTGCGGGGTCGGGGAGGTCATCGGTAAGTCCCCAGCCTTCATAGAGCGCAACTGCGGAGGGATAAGTGTAAACCTTGCCCGAATAGGTATAGATAACGCCGTTATAGACGAATTTCACCGCGTCACCCGATACCGGGCCAGAGGGAAGCATCAGGTTCTGGATGTCTACGGATTCTGCACCATAGATGTTTTGGTGGTTATACCAATTCGCCAGCATATTGCGCTGCGATCCGTACACATAGAGGCGATTTGCTATCTCCGATTCGTCTGCGGAGGTCTTGGTGAGCGAGGTAAGGCCATGTCCCTTGCTATAAGCATAGGAATCACCAAGCCCGTTAAGGCCAGCGCCACCAATGGTAATGGTATTCATCCCGTTTTCAATGGTGAACACCCAGCCCACTTCCGGCCATATCTCATAGACCTTCTCCAGCACACCGAGAAGGGTTACGCCGGAAACCGCGAACTCGCGTTCCTCGTCCATAAGGGCCAGCAGTTCGGCAGATGCGCCCATTTCTGCGGTAGCAAGACGCACAACCCAGCCGCCCGGACGGAAAGCGTCAAGACAAGCCTGAACCCTCTCCGCGATACCAGCCACATTGTCAAAGACCGAGATAGCGGACTGCGTGGAGAAGTGAATCTGGTTGTCATCGTAGACCAAATCGCGGAACGGGCAGATTTCAAGCTCATAGGAGGCATCGTGGAGTTCTACGCTTTGGTAGAGATAGGATGCGCCGTGAGAGCCGGGCCTTGCCTGTTTCTTGACCTGGGGAATCTTGTAGAGGGAATACCTCAACCCCGTGCGTGGGTAGTCCACATAGTCACCGATGTGCCACGGAATCGGATGCGGAGAGGCTATCTCCCTAAATGTCAAAACACCGGGTTTGAGATAAGTCCCGGTGAATGAAGGCGCGGCGGTTGCGATAGTTGCGCCCTTATGATAGATTGGAAATCTTGCCATAGGTTAAACCTCCACGATATTGTTGCTTGCCTCGTTGTACCTCATAAGTTGTTTCGGATCATTCACTTTGAGAGTGACCGAAAAGAGAAGGCGAGTATGCCCGTTCCACGCATCGTAGGCATCGTCTGACGGAGTAGGGAACTCCTGAAGGCGAACCTGACGAAATCCCCAGCCCGTATAGGCATCGTAGACGCGCATAAACCCGCTTGCCAATGCGTTTTGGAACGCACGAAGCCCTGCGCGGATGTCTGCGATTGCGGCATCGGTGGAAGATGCCTGGGCGAACATCGCGCACTCCAGCTTGAAGGTGAACGCCTCGTATTTAAGTCCGTCCGGGGCAATGAATTCCTCGTCCCCGTGCTGGTCTTTCCAATTGTTCTTGTACGGCTCCTTTACTTTCAGCGCCGAAGGGTATTCGTGCGCCCTCACAACCACCTTGTAGGTGTCAAGAATGTTCTGGGCCAACCCCGGCTGGAGTTGGATGTAAAAGGGCCGATAGTCGGATATGAGTGGAACGGTAAGCATAGCGTTACAAAGTTATGAAAACGGCTCAATATTTCTCAATTTTTATTGACATTTGTTATGCCATTTGGACGCGAACAATCATTCCCGTAGAACCCTCCGCACCGATGACGGCCTGGAGTTCGGAAAGGATGCTTGCGGTATGCTGGGCGTTGTCAAAGGTATTGGCGGCAATCTGCTGGAGATAGTCATTGAGGGTGGGAATGAACGCTCCGAGGATTGCAACATCGCTCCAGCCCTGTTCCTGAAGGCTACGCATGAAGGAAAGGTCGGCCCGCATCGCATTGATGTAGGAGGCGAGAAGGCTGGCCGTTTCCTCGGTGATGCTTTTGATGCCAGCGCCGAGAGATTGGCCGTCCATATCATCTTCTTCTTCGTCAGCCTCGCGCTTGAAGTACGGGTCAAAGGAACGGAGAATCTGCTCCCAATAGGGGGCCAATCCAGCAATCTTCTCCATATCTCCTGCAATCATCCCCATTACGGCATCCACATCGCCCTGGATGAACTTATCTGCAATTTCATCCGCCCGTTCCTCGGTCAGAACCTTCTTCAAGATTGAGTCTTGAATGAGCATCTTGGCATAGCGGCGGGCCACATCGTCAAGAATGTCCGCGTAGTCAAGGGCGGCATTTCCAGCCTCAATCCAAGAGTCAATAAGTGCATCAGCGGCATCGCTGGCAATATCACCAAAGATGTCGGAGAGAAGGCCAGAAACCTCCTTCACGGCTGCGGCATACGCCTCGGAGTCCTCAATCGCACGATTGATCCAATTCCGTTCTTCTTCCGTGAGGTCTGGATAGGTTTCAAGGATTCCGCGAAGCACATTAGCGTCAAGGTTGCCGTACTTGTCAAACACGCCCTCAATCTTGGATATAGACTTCATCCAATCGGGGAGCAGTTCTCCGAGGGCAACACCACCTCCACTCCAATTCTCCGCGTTCATCCAGCCCAGAGCCTTCTCCCAGAAACCGAAGTGCTTAACCGTGAATTGGAAGGAATCAATGCTATCGCGGTACTTGTCAATATCTTCACGAATCTTATCAACCTTCTCCTTTGCCTGCTTGATTTCGTCCAGAGGAGAAGTGCCGAACATTGAATCCTTGATGTTGTCCTTGTCGCGGATAGCGTTGTGGATTGCCCGACTATTCTCCATTTGGCGGTACTTCGCTTCTTCCTCGGCGGCAAGCTGGAGAACCTTCATATTGAGGGCAACGATGATTGCAAGCCATGCGCCCATTGCACCCGCCGCACCAGCGGAACTGAACAATGCTCCAATGCCGGAGGCGGATTCCGTTCCGCCACCGCTTCTCGACCAGAGGTCACTCAACTTTGAGTAGGCGCTCGTTGCCTTTGATGCCATATCGGCCACATCTGAAAGCCCGTTTGCGGTGTCTGCGAGAGTGCGGTTGTTGGTGATTTCGGCAATCTCGCTCATAGCCCCGGCGAACTCCTTGACGGAATCTGCGGCCTCGGATGCGTACTTGGCAATCTTCTTGAACTTTTCTGGATTGACCGTGTTTTCAAGTTTCTTGCCCGCGAGTTGTTTAAGGGCCGATTCAAGGGTTTTGAGAAGGTCTGGATAGTCCTTCAGCATTTCCTTGATGTCGGCGGGTACTTCCACATTTTCAAGGGCGGTTGCGATGTCCTGAATTTGGCCGAGGGTCTTATCGTTCCAATTGGTGAGTTCAAAGCCCTCCAACTGCTCTTTGAGAATGTCATCGGCCATACCCTCAACCTTGTTTTTGAAGGTGGCAAGGGCGTTGGCGCGGTTCTGCGCCCAAAGGTTCATCAGCTTACCGATTTCGCGGGCTTGATCCTTTCCGCTATTGGCGTAGGCGTTAGTGCCGAGAATGACATTATCGGTGAACTTCGTGTTGTTCTGCGCGAGCGCCTTCTTGTAATCGGCAATCGCCTTGCTGACCTTGTAGGCAACGCCAGAACCCGTTACCTCCTGGGTGGCATCCATCCATTTTTGGAGCGAGTCAAGGTATTTGTCGAGGGCTTTCTGCGCCTTCTCGGCGGCCTTCGCTTCCTCATTGTGTTTCTTGACAAGCTGGGAGGCGGCATCAAGACCAAGACGGGCCTCAACGGCATCCGCCGCGGCCTTTCCCTCGTCACCGAGTTCGCGGAGTGAGGCGCAGAGGGTTTCAATCTGCTTTTCAAGGTCTTTGTAGTCCTCCGGCTTACCGCCAATGTTCTCGGACATCCACTTTGCCGTTTTTTCGCCCTTTATAGGCTCAATCTTCTGGTAAATGGAGAGATACTTCTCCAGAAGGGCAATGTCCGTTTTAAGGTCACTTATGGACTTCTTACGGGCCTTCTCTGCGGCGGACTCACCCTTACGGGTTTCCTTATCGTAGTCAATGCCCATAATGGACTTATAGAGGTCGGCCTGCTCCTTGCGGGATTCAACAAGCTGATCGAGTTGGCCCTTTTCATCCGCGGTGATGCCCGCTACGGATTTGGCCTTATCGCGAAGTTTGGCAATGTCGGCATCGTATTTTTTGATACCCTCCACAATAGAGGCAATCTTATAGACAAGGGCATCCGCATCGTCAGTTCCGCCGCCACTCTCGGCTTTCTTGCGTTTACCAAAGACATCCTCCAGGGCGGACATTCCGTCATCGTAGGCTTTCGCGGCCTCCATAAACGATTTGCGAAGGGACTCAGCATCGCGACCCATATCTTTGTAAAGGAAGGTTCCCGGAAGTCCGATAGTACCGCCGCCCATTTCTTTGAGGTTTTTGGTGTACGCCTTATTGGTAAGTTCACCCGTCACGATGTAGCGCCAAATGTCCTCCTGCTGGTCGATAGACCACTTGTTCACCTTTGCGGTCTGCTTGAAGGATTCATAGATGTTATTGGAGGCGGCGTTAAACGCCTTCAACATTGCATCCGACTCGCTTTCAAGGAACTTTGCCTTTTGAGCCTCCTTAATCTTGTCTGCAAGGAGTTGGTAGGTATCGGCAAGGTTCTCAATCTGCCCCTGTTCGGTACGAATCTGCTGGAGATACGGCCCAAAGCGGTTCTCAATCGCAAGACGCGCCCTATCGTATTCCTCCGTACCCTCTTTTGCGAGTTTGAGTTTCGCAAAGAGCCTATCAAGTTCCACATTCTCGGCGGCAAGGGAAGCCTTGTACTTGTCAATGCCCTCGCTGGCGGTCTGCGTGATCTTCTCCGCATCCGTCATGTAGTTGTTGAACTTGTAGAGGGCATACCCAGCGGCTGCGATAGCGGCGGCAAGAAGGGCGTATGGATTGGCAAGGATAGCGGCCTCAATCTTCTCCAACATCAGAAGGAGGTTGAAAGAGGCGGCGAACAGGCCCTCGCTAACGGCGGTCACAACGAATAGTGCGGCCTTGTACGCGCCGAAGGTGATAATCAGTTCCTTCAGCACACGGCCCACATTCTCATAGTTGGCAATGAGGTTGGAAACGCCAGCAACCATATCCTTGATCGGGCCGGAGTTGGCCTGACCGAGTGCGGCCAACATATTCTCCCAGCGGCCCTTCAAGATGTTCATCTGACCCGCGAGAGTCTTTGCCAATATCTCCTGCATCTGGTAGAACTTACCACCCTCGGAGGTCATATTCTTAAAGGCTTGCTCCACCATTTCAAACGGAATCTCGCGCTTCGTCATCTTGTCGAACACTTCACCGAGAGAAACGGCGCGATGCTCCAACTCGGAGAACATCTTGGCGAGTTCGTCCAGCACGGGAACGCCATTCTGCGAGAAGGAACGCAGTTGGATGCCGCGGAGGAAGCCGGAGGACTTCACATGACCGTAGGCAAGGATAATCCTATCCATAGACACGCCTACGCCGGATGCCACATCGCCGAGCATCTTCGTGGTTTCCAAAAGGCCGTTCTTGTCAATGTTGAAGGCGGCAAGCTGCTTGGCATACTTTGCGAGTTCCGAGAAGCGGTAGGTGGAGTCGGACGAGAATCGGTACAAGTCCTCAAAAATCTTGTCTGCTCCGTCTACATCCTGAAGCATATTGCGGAGCGCCATTCGCTGCACCTCAAACTGCCCCGTGATGTCAAGAAGGGACGAGAGGAAACGGCGGATGCCAACAACGGAGAACGCGGCCCCCGTCAGTTGAGAGAGAGTCCGCAGAAGGGCGTTTGTCCCCGAAAGGGTGGAATTGATACCCGCAAATCCGTTCTTCGCAGAACCCGTCTTGGCAATCATCTGGTCGAGTTTCGGGAGAATCTGCTGGAGCGTGGCGTTAAGCTGGTTCGCATCGCCCACAAGGAACGCTCCTTTTGGCATATTCGCCATTCTGCTTTGAATCTGGGTGAGATACCCAAGCAACTGCGAAGCGTTGTCTACGCCCGTTTTAGACACGATTACGCGAGGACGGACGGAGAGGAACTTGGTAAGTTCCGTGTTGAAACCCTGTGCGAGTTTCTTGTCTGCCTCAATCGTAGTCCGAAAGTTGGTGTCGTTCAGTATGACCTCAAAATTGAGGGAGTCTATGCTTGCCATAGTATGTTGCTACTTAAATATTTCAGTCATAGTGTAGGGGACTTCTCCCCGTTGTTTCGCTGCCCGGCGTTCAAGGGCCTTGCGTACCGCTTCTTCCTGTTTCTTGAAGGCCGGATCATCGGCTCTCGGAGTTGGCTTTCCACCGCCTCCGCCGCTACCTTTCTTCTTTCGGTTCAGTAGCGTGTGGGGCAAGTCGGACTGCATGAGTTCTATTTGGGCGCAAGTCAGGATGCACCTATACCCGAAGTTCCGTTCCCACCTACCAAGCCTCCAGCGAGGCCGTCCATATTCGGGGAAGTCTTTGCAGAACGCCGACTCTCCACCAAGAGCAGTTCGGCTCGGTATTGCTCGGCTTCCTTTTTCGTCATCTTCATCATATCCGTCCTCATATCCAGCGAGTACGCCATAATGTAGTAGTGAGCCATAAGCGGAAGTTTTTTTTTACCCTCCGCGATAATCGGTTCCATTTGAACCTCGTTGTACTTGAAGGCCAGATAACGCCAATAGAGGTTGTAGAAAAGCCGAATCTTGATGTCGTGGTTAAGGATCATCAAGGCCGCCTCCTTGAAGGCGAAATACGGCTCTTTTGCAAGGTCTTTCAGCACCTCTGCGCCTTCATCTACCCTTGCGGATGCAAGTTCTCTATCAATCCACACCTTTGTGATGCGCTCAATTGTGTAGGGCTTCATCCAATGGATGCGGACGCTTTTCTTTGTGCCTTTAATCGGTACTATTGACACGGTGTTCTCCACTATGTCGGTGTACTCTTTTCTTTGTTCAAGAGTGGGCTGGTTCATTGCTAATGCGGGTTTAATGAAAAAGGGGCAGGGCTTCTCACCCCGCCCCTCGGTTTAGGTTCTCGCCTTATACTGATTAGGCGGAAGGTGCGGTTGCGGCCTTCAGCACGGCGAAGTCGCCAACGGCAGCGCTGTTGTTCTGCTTGGGGTTCGGGAGGATGAAGCCCACGAAGGAGAGGTAAGCGGGGTTGGTGTTGTCGTCTTTCTTGACGGGGGTCACGATCATCTTCACATGAGGGAAGAGGATGGCGGTGTTCTTGCTCTCGGATTCCACGAGGACGGAAACCTCAATGGTTTCGGGAGTAGCGAGGAAACCCTGGCCCGTGTAGAAAGCGCCGTCAGCGCCGGTGACACCCTTCGGAGAAGAAGCAGTACCAGCGGGGATAGCCAGACCTTCGGTGAAGAAATACTGCAAGAGGGCAGAGGCAACGGAGGGGATGTTGCCGGTCATGCGCCAATTGCCGCCTTTGTCAATCTGGGTGTCAATGACCTCCTTGTGCTGGTCGATTTTGATGTCGGTTCCAGAGGGGTCATCGTAGGACAGGTTGAAAGAGCCTTCAAGGGTGAAAATCTGGTCGGCATTGGAGAAGTCCATACCCAAAGACATATCCACACCACCGGGGGTGTAGGCTTTGAGCGAAAGGGATGCGTTGCCGATGTGCAGATCGTCAAGCATTGCGTGAGTAAGAGTAGCCATAGCTTATTTGGATTTTATAAATACCTTGAAATTAAGTATGCGCGTATGGAATCCGAAGTCATCCGCAGTATCGCCTATGATGCGGGGCTTTCCGTTTATCAGAAGCGGATCAATCCACAAGGGCAGACCTTCAACCTTCTTCTGCATAACGGAGAGTTTCTTGGCGTTCTTCATTTCCTTAATGTCGCGGGCGACCAGGTAAACGAGTACGCGGAAATCTCCGTATGCAGCCCTATCGGTGATGCCACCCGACACACGGACAACAACGAAGTCCGAAATGTCATCGGAAATCGCCTTCGGGCGGTTGTTCCAGACGCGGGGCAAACCAAGTTTGCGAACCTCGGCAGAGAACAGGGCCTCTATGTCGGTGATGTCAAAATTGTTCATCGTTAGATAGGTTTGAAGTAGGTTTTGAAGTAGTCTTGCAGTTCGTCCTTCGTAAACTCCAGCACTCCGATTTCGTAGTCGATAGCAAAGAGGATTGAACTTTGGCGGTCAGTTTCAGCCCGGAGCGATGCCAGGAGGATTCCCGTCCAGCCGTCAGGACTTGCGCCCTGGG
>Ga0310696_10005751_pt1 | contig 14872 bp, 12 predicted proteins | sample AusTroGonzalo_MG_4_FD_203885 | JGI IMG/M metagenome (GOLD analysis project Ga0310696, IMG submission 203885) | Bovine rumen microbial communities from tropical cattle in Woodstock, Queensland, Australia - Gonzalo_02 (v2) (version 2) | ecosystem: Host-associated > Mammals > Digestive system >...
TAGAGAATAACGGGCAGACCGTGACTGGGACTCTCGGAGAGTTTGACGTTACGCTGGATGACGGTCTTGAATACCAGTTCCTGGAAGTGGCGCTTCACCTCGTCGTAGATCTGGTTAGCCAGGCGCAGACGGCTATCGTACATCGTCAGCAGGAAGCCTTCGATCTCCAACTGCGGGTTCAACTTGTTCTTGATAATCTTGATGGTGTTCAGCAGTTTGCTGATGCCCTCCAGGGCGAAGTACTCACACTGTACTGGGATGATGACAGAGTCGGCTGCCGTCAGGGCATTGACGGTGATGAGACCCAACGACGGTGAGCAGTCGATGAGGATATAGTCGTATTCCTCCTTCACAGGATCCAGCACGTTCTTCAGGATCTTCTCTCGCTGCTCCAGGTTCAGCATTTCTATTTCCGCTCCTACCAGGTCAATATGACTGGGGATGATGTCCAGTCCGTCAATATCTGTCGTATATATGGCGTCGCGGACATCGGCCTTGTTGATGATGCATTCATAAATGGAACTCTCCACTTCCGCAATATTAACACCCAGACCGCTAGAGGCATTGGCCTGGGGATCTGCGTCTACCACCAGGACGGTTTTCTCCAGTGTGGCCAGTGAGGCCGCCAGGTTGATAGTGGTAGTGGTCTTACCCACACCGCCCTTCTGGTTTGCTAATGCTATAATCTTACCCATCTTTATTCCTAATAATCCTAACTTAAATATTGTTGTAAAAAAAGAAATTTGACTGCAAAGTTACAAAATTCTTGGGAATTAGGGATGAGGAATTAGGAATTATTTGTAACTTTGCAGTCAAATCATAGATATTTTATGGAAATTAAACGACCTTTACTACTTATTTCCAATGATGATGGCTATCAGGCAAAGGGTCTCCAGGATTTGGTGGAGATGATTTCCGACTATGGCGACATCATCGTTTGTGCTCCTGATGATGCCCGTAGTGGCTACTCCTGTGCCTTTTCTGCCACCATACCGTTGAGGCTACATCAGAGGGAATGTCGCGATGGAGTGGAGGTGTGGTCCTGTAATGGCACCCCCATCGATTGTGTGAAGATCGCCTTGGCAGAACTGTGTCCACGGAGACCAGATATGATTATAGGTGGTATCAATCATGGTGACAATGCCTCTGTCAATGCCCACTATAGCGGTACGATGGGCGTCACCCTCGAGGGTTGTATGAAGTATATCCCTTCAGTGGCTTTCTCTTTGTGCGACTTTCGTGCCGATGCTGACTTTGAACCCCTCCGTCCCCTCATTAGGGAGATAACCCAAAGGGTGTTGCAGGAGGGATTGCCTAAGGGCGTCTGTCTGAATGTGAACTTCCCGTTAGTAGAGACTTACAAGGGTGTAAAGGTTTGTAGGATGGCTTATGGCACCTGGGGTGGGGAGGTGACGAAGTGTCATCATCCCCGTGGTTACGACTATTGGTGGATGGTGGGCCATTATACGAATGATGAACCTGATGCCGAAGATACCGATCGCTGGGCTCTCGATCATGGTTATGTCGCTATCACACCAACGCAGATCGATCTCACTGCTTATGCTGCCATTAATCTCATCAAGGGTTGGAGTCTATAATTTAGTTCTAATAATTAAGTTCAATGAAATACTACCTCATAGTCGGCGAAGCTTCTGGAGACCTTCATGCCTCTCATCTGATGCAATCACTGAAAGAAGTTGACAGGGAGGCGACATTCCGTTTCTTTGGAGGCGACCTGATGGGGGCTGTTGGAGGAACGCTTGTTAAGCACTACCGCGATTTGGCCTATATGGGCGTTATTCCTGTCTTGATGCATCTGCCAACGATACTTCGTAATATGAAGATGTGTAAGCAGGATATCCTGTCGTGGCAGCCAGACTGCGTGATTCTCGTTGATTATCCAGGCTTTAACCTGAATATCGCTAAATACGTAAAATCCAAGACAAAGATACCTGTCTATTACTATATCTCTCCGAAGATATGGGCATGGAAGGAGCATCGTATTAAGGCTATCAAGCGCGATGTCGATGAACTCTTCTCCATTCTCCCTTTCGAAGTAGCATTCTTCGAGCAGAAGCACCATTATCCCATTCATTATGTTGGCAATCCCACAGCTGACGAAATCAGAGAGTGGAAAGAGAATACTCCTTCCACCTCTTGTCTTCCGCCTTCCACGAAAAAGATCATCGCCCTCTTGGCAGGGAGCCGTAAACAGGAGATTAAGGATAATCTGCCAGCGATGCTGGAGGCAGCGAGTGCCTATTGTCAGGACTATCGCATTGTGGTGGCTGGTGCACCTGGCATTGAGCCCGCCTATTACGACAAGTTTATAAAAGACACAGGGGTGGAGATTGTTTTTAATGAGACTTATCCGCTTCTGGCCCAAGCCCATGCAGCCTTGGTGACCAGTGGTACGGCTACCTTGGAGACTGCCTGCTTCGATGTACCTCAGGTGGTATGCTACAAACTGCCCCTTCCGAAGATTGCCCCTTATGTCAGGAAGCGATTGATTAAGGTTAAGTATGTCTCATTAGTCAACCTCATTGCTGATCGCGAAGTTGTGACAGAAATCCTCGACAAGAACTATACCGTTGCCCATATCCGTCAGGAACTTGGTAAGATACTCGATGGCCCAGACCGTCAGCATATGCTCGATGGCTATGCTGAGGTGCGTCGTCGTCTGGGTGACCAGAAAGCTCCTGATAATGCTGCGAAGATCATCTATACATTATTATTAAATAATCAATCATTATGAGAAAGCTATTCTTAATCGCTCTGATGGCTGTAGCTGCCCTCACGGCAAACGCCCAGAACATCCAGTTGCACTACGACTTTGGTCGTAACATCTACTCTGGTGAAGAGGCAGGACGCTCAAAGGTCACTCTGACGTTCGAGCAGTTCAAGGCCGACAAGTGGGGCTCGTGGTTCTACTTCGTTGATATCGACTTCAGTCGTAAGTTCACGGAGAGTGCCTACACTGAGATTTCTCGTGAGTTTAACCTTGGCAAACAGTCGCCTTTCGCTGCCCACATCGAGTACGACGGAGGCTTGAGCCGTTCTATGAGTTACCAGCAGGCAGCCCTTGCTGGTTTTGCCTACAATGGCCACAACGCTGATTTCTCGAAGACATGGTCTGTGCAGTTGCTCTACAAACAGTTTTTCAAGAGCTATGACTACACCCGTTCCTATGCCAGTGCACAATTGACAGGTGTCTGGGGACTGAACTTCCTGGACCGTAAACTCACCTTCTCAGGCTTCATCGACTTCTGGCGTGGCGAGAAAGCCAATGGCGACGGATGTCTAGTGATCCTTTCTGAGCCCCAGCTCTGGTACAACTTTACGGATCACTTCAGCATCGGTACTGAGTGGGAGTTCAGTAATAACTTCGTCTATAATACCGATCCGACGAGTGAGAAGACCTTCTTCCTGAATCCGACATTTGGCCTGAAATGGACCTTTTAAATCATTGATAACAGAAAATCATGACACAAGAACTCACAACTCCAAGAAAGACGATCGTACGGTACTGGTGCCGTTGCTTGTTGGTCTTGATCCTGCTGTGGCTTTGTTTACGGCAGGTATTGGTACGCTGATTTTCCATCTGGTTACGAAAGGCATGGTGCCCATCTTCCTTGGTTCCAGCTTCGCCTTTATTGCACCCATCATCTCTGCCTCAGAGAAATGGGGTATGCCTGGCACTATTGCTGGCATCGCTGGTGTGGCGCTGGTTTATTTCATCATGTCAGCCCTCATCAAGTGGCAAGGGCGCAAATTTCTTGAACGCCTGTTCCCACCTGTGGTCATTGGCCCTGTGATTATCCTCATTGGCTTGTCACTCTCTCCTGCTGCTGTGAATATGGCGAAAGAGAGTTGGATTCTGGCCTTTATCTCGCTGATCACAGCTATCGTTGTGCTGGCTTTTGGCAAGGGTATGGCGAAGCTTGTGCCAGTGGTCATTGGCATCATTGTGGGTTATATCGTAGCTCTCTGTCTGGGAGTTGTCGATCTCTCTGCTGTTGCTGCTGCCCCTTGGTTTGCATTGCCCAATAGCATTGCCCATTTCCAATGGCCTCAGTTTGCATGGGAACCCTTCGTCTTTATGATTCCTGTGGCTGTGGCACCAGTGATCGAACATATTGGCGACGTCTATGTGGTCAGCGCTGTGGCCAAAAAAGACTTTGTGAAAGATCCAGGACTCCATCGCACTATGCTGGGTGATGGTCTGGCCTGTCTGTTTGCATCGTTCTTCGGAGGTCCTCCAGTGACGACTTATTCAGAGGTGACGGGTGCTATGCAGATCACCAGAGTGACTCATCCGCAGGTGATTCGTATCGCTGCTGCCACAGCTATCGTGTTTTCTGTTATCGGCAAACTCAGTGCCCTGCTGCAGAGCATCCCCTCTGCTGTGCTGGGTGGCATCATGCTTTTGCTCTTCGGAACAATCGCCTCAGTGGGTGTTCAGCACCTCATTCAGAATAAGGTAGACATGAATCAGACACGTAACATCATCATTGTCTCTGTGACATTGACGATGGGTATTGGAGGGGCCATCCTTAACTTTGGCACCTTCTCGATGAGTGGCATCGGATTGTCTGCCATCATAGGTGTATTGCTGAATCTGTTGATACCACAAACGAAAGAGGGTTAGCCGATAGGCTAACCCCTTTTCTTTTTATACGTTTGATCCTTCTTTCTCGATCACCAGCTGTCGCATGTTCTTCAGCAGATCGCTGGCGAAGATGAAATCTGTGAGTCGTGTATTGTCTGAATGCATGATCTGACTGCTCACGCCCTGCCATTCCTTATGGCCTTCGTAGATGAAGATGATGTTCTCGCCAATGCCCATGACAGAGTTCATGTCGTGGGTGTTGATGATGGTGGTGATGTTAAACTCACGAGTGATGCCCTGCAGCAACTCATCGATGACAAGCGAGGTCTTGGGATCGAGGCCAGAGTTGGGCTCGTCGCAGAAGAGATATTTGGGATTCAGGGCGATGGCACGGGCGATGGCAACACGCTTCTGCATACCACCAGATATCTCGCCAGGGAACTTTTCCTCAGCCCCATGCAGATTAACACGGTCCAGACAGTCCATAGCTCGTTTGGTGCGCTCTCGAAGGGTCATAGTCGAGAACATGTCGAGGGGGAACATCACGTTTTCGAGGACTGTCAGCGAGTCGAAGAGGGCAGCACTTTGGAAGATCATGCCCATCTCTCGTCGCATCATGACTTTCTCGCGTTTCGACATGCCAACGAAATCGCGACCATCGTAAAGCACCTGTCCACTGGTGGGATCGAGTAGTCCTACGAGGTTCTTCATCAGCACAGTCTTGCCTGAGCCGCTCTGTCCTATGATCAGATTGGTCTTGCCGTCTTCGAATGTGGTGCTGATATCCTTCAGCACCTCTCTGCCTTCGAAGCTCTTGTATAGGTTCCTGACTTCTATCATGACAGCAGCTGGGTTAGGAAGACATCGCTGAAGAGAATGAGCACACTCGAGGTGACAACGGCATCAGTAGAGGCCTTGCCGACGTTTACTGATCCGCCCTCGACGGTATAGCCGCAGAAAGCAGGCACGCTGGAGATGATGAAGGCGAAGAACTGGCTCTTGATGATCGACATCCACATAAACCAGGGCTTGAACGAATGCTGCAATCCCAGCGTCAGATCGTCAGGGGTCAGCACATGGCCGATATAGGCTGTGGCATAGGCGCCAAGGATGCCTGTGGCTGATGAGAATATCACGAGGAAGGGCATGATGGTGAGCATACCCATGATCTTTGGCAGGATGAGGTATGAGGCAGAGTTGACACCCATGATCTCGAGGGCATCGATCTGCTGGGTGACTCGCATCGTGCCTAGCTCAGAGGCAATGTTCGAGCCTACCTTACCAGCCAGAATCAGACACATGATAGAGCTCGAGAACTCCAGCAACAGAATCTCTCGAGTGGTGTAGCCTGATACCCATCGAGGCATCCAAGGGCTCTGGATGTTCAGTTTCATCTGGATGCAGATGACGGCTCCGATAAAGAAAGAGATGAGCAGCACGATGCCGATGGAGTTGACGCCCAGCTGCGCCATCTCCTTCACATACGACTTGAAGAACATGCGCATTCGTTCTGGCACAGAGAACACTCGTCCCATGAGCATCAGATACTGTCCTAATATGGCCAAATATTTCGTTATTATCATGTCCTAATGTCATTAATGCGTGGCGTAATACCAGCCAAACAGCTTCAAATCATCGTTGTATCGCTTGTGATAGCCTAAGTCCGGATCCTGTGGCACATACATCGAAACGCCATGATATCGCTCTTCTGTCATCTCGAAGTCGGAGTAGTGCGAGTACCACGACTTGTTTGTATCCCATTTCTTCGAGAATATCTTGTTTGAAATCACACGATCGAGCGCCTGTTTCCACTCCTTATACTCTGCCTCTGTGGCGTATTTCTTCACAAAGTCGCCAGCATCGTAGAAGACGTTGTAATAGGGGTGATACTGCGCTCTGTATTCATTATAATAATGTATGAGGCCCGTCATGTCAGGATACTCCGTATCGAGACGACTGTAGATGGCCTTCAGCACAGTTCGAGTGGCTTCGGCCAGAGCATCCACTTCGACCGTTTTCGCTACCGAAAGTGGCAGATAGTCCTTATACGATTCAGCATATTTCGTCATGATGGCCTTGGCAGCGTCCTTGCGCTTGAACATCTCTGGCACCACTTTATCGTAGGGCGCTCCTTGGGCAGGAATCTCTGCAGCAGAGCCAACGATATAGTCCGTCACCTCGCAAAGTTCGTAGATGGTCTCGAGGCACATAAAGTTGCAGCAGTCAGCGAGGATGAACTCCAGATGGGGCTGCTTCTCGAGCGCTTGTCTCAGGGTAGGAATATTCATCCAATAGCCTGAGTCATAGGAGGGTGAGTTCGTGCCGTTATCCACGCCGTAGCCCCTGGAATGAGCTATCGAGTCCTCTCGCAGCCAACCTGAGGCATGGCCCCAGAACGTCAGTCCATAGCCAGCCGTAGCAGGGTAGTGGCTATAGGCATAGGAGAGCACTTTCTCGAACACCGCAGGATTGCTGGCGTATTCGTCTTTTTCGCTGATCTGCATGTCTGCGATCGACACAGAGTCCTTCAGCTGCCCCTTCGCGATACGAGCCAGCCAGGGCAGTTCGTCCTTCTTGGCACGATCGTAGTACACCAGCAGGTAGTCGTCGTTAGTCAGTTCCTGCGACCCTTGGCGGATCTCCTCGAGGTCGTTCTCTGAGTCGTACGACAGCGTATTCTCCGCAGACATATAGATGAGCACAGTCCTTGTCTGTGGGATCGTTTCTTCGTCGTCCTTACAACAGGCCGACAAAAGCGCTAGGCACATCAGAAATACTAATTTCTTCATCAGTTTCTTTTAAAGTCGATGCAAAGGTACAACAATTTTCTGCTTTCCGCTAACATTTTGGCAAAAAAACAATGAACAGGCGCGATTTTATATATTATCGCAAGGCTCCGAGCTAAGTACCAATCATGAGAATATCCTTTACAAATGATGGCTTATTTTTCGCGTCGTAGAGCCCAAACGGTGCTGAGGCCGAAAATACGCCAAAAATGAGTGATTTTCGTAAGTCGTTGAGGCTGAGGGTGTTGGCTCTAGATGAGGCTCGCGAGGGTCTCAGAAGGCGGCTCAATGCCACCTACCCCCGCCACTTTAGTGTCGTTAAGATGCCTTCCACAACTGTTACTAAAGCTTTGCACGAGAGTAAGGGATGCCTGTTATATAGGTATAACGATGCTTTCCAACACTCGTGGAAGGCATCTTAACGACTGTAAAGTGCCAACCCTACACGAAATGCGCCTTTTCCCTCTCCTAGATGAAGCAAATCTGCGAGTGCTTTTTTTGGCAATAATTCTTGACAAGAATGCTTTTTGTAGGAGTTAAAGGGAGTTAAACAACCACAGTTTTCACTTAAAAATGCGTATCTTTGCGGTCGAAAATAAAGATGTTCGTATGAATCAGGAGACGAATCAGGAGACAGTCGCAACGTCGGCACCCCAAGAAGAAAGGTTGGTGCTGCGTACGGAAGGACTCGTAAAACGGTATGGCAAACGTACCGTTGTCAACGATGTGAGCTTCGATGTGAAGCAGGGCGAGATTGTGGGACTGCTGGGCCCCAATGGTGCAGGCAAGACCACCTCATTCTATATGACCACTGGCCTGATCGTGCCCAACGGCGGACATATCTATTTAGGCAACGAGGAAGTGACCAAATACCCTGTCTACAAACGGGCTCGCGCTGGTATCGGCTACCTGGCTCAGGAGGCCAGCGTCTTCCGTAAAATGAGTGTCGAGGACAATATCCTCTCTGTGCTTCAGATGACAGGTAAGCCTCGCGACTATCAGCTCGAGAAGCTCGAAGAACTGATTAAGGAGTTTCGTTTGGGAAAAGTTCGTAAGAACAAGGGTGACCAGCTCTCTGGTGGTGAGCGTCGTCGTACGGAGATAGCCCGTTGTCTGGCCATCGAACCGAAGTTTATCATGCTCGACGAACCCTTTGCAGGCGTCGATCCCATCGCCGTCGAGGATATCCAGCAGATCGTTTGGAAGTTGAAATACCGTAATATCGGCATCCTGATCACAGACCATAATGTCGATGAGACGCTGACCATCACGGATCGCGCCTATCTGCTCTTCGAGGGTCGCATCCTGTTCCAGGGCTCACCTGAGGAACTGGCAGAAAACAAGGTGGTGCGAGAGAAATACCTCACCACCTCGTTCGTGCTCCGCAAAAAAGACTTCCAGCTGCTCGAAGAAGAGCGCAAGGCCAAGGAAGAGGAGGGCTGATTGAAGATTGAAGGCTGCGATTAAGCGAGGGCAGAATGGAGCTTGCTCCAATTTTGCCGAGCGTGAGCAGACTCGACGAAGTCAAAATTGAATATTGAACATGGCGCGCCAAAAGTTAAAAAATAACAAGGCGAAGCAAATTCTCAATGTTCAATGTTCAATTTTCAATAAATATTCGTACCTTTGCACCCCAAAATTTGCTTGTATTATATAATAAGGTATAAAGAAAGATGAAAATTACATTTGATTGCCCTGATAAGATTAACGGCCTGATGACCATGGTCATCGAGCCCGCCGACTATCAGGAGAAGGTAGAGAAGACACTGAAAGACTATCGTAAGAAGGCCCAGGTTCCTGGCTTCCGTCCAGGACAGGTGCCCATGGGAATGATCAAGCGCCAGTATGGAACCGCCGTGAAGGTGGAGGAAGTAAATCGCCTGATCAGCGAAAAACTCTATGGCTACATTCAGGAGAACAAGATTCAGATGCTGGGCGAGCCCCTGCCGAACCAGGAGAAGCAGAAGCCTCAGGACTTCGAGCAGGAAGGTGCTCTGGAGTTCGTGTTCGACATCGCCGTGGCTCCTGAGATGAAGGCTGAGCTCTCTGATAAGGACAAGATCACATATTATGATATCAAGGTAGACGATAAGCTCGTCGACGACCAGGTGCAGATGTACGCCTCTCAGGCTGGTGAGTTCAAGGAGGCAGAGACCTTCAGCGGCAACGACACCCTGACAGGTGAGCTGCGCGAGCTCGACAAGAAGGGTAGCACCAAGGCCGACGGTCTGGCTAACGAGGCTGCCATGATCATGCCCGCCTATATCAAGGACGAGAAGCAGCGCAAGCTCTTCGATGGTGCCAAGAAGGGCGACGTCATCACCTTCAACCCCAAGAAGGCCTATCCTGACAACGATGCCGAGGTGGCTGCCCTGCTGAAGGTGCAGAAGGATGATGTGAAGGACCTGAAGAGCGATTTCAGCTACCAGATTAACGAGATCCGTCATTTCCAGCCCGCAGAGGTGAACCAGCAGTTGTTTGACCGTGTGTTTGGCGAGGGAACCGTGAAGGACGAGAAGGCCTTCCGCGAGAAGATCGCTGAGACCCTGAAGCCCCAGCTCGAAGGCAATAGTGACTACAAGTTCATGCTCGACGTTCGTCAGTATGTCGAGAAGAAGGTAGGCGACGTGACCTTCCCCGAGGCTCTGCTGAAGCGCGTCATGTTGCAGAACAATCAGGACAAGGGTGCCGACTATGTCGAGAAGAACTTCGAGGGTAGCATCAAGGAGCTGAAGTGGCACCTGATCAAGGAGCAGCTCGTGGCTGCCAACGAGATCAAGGTTGAGGATGCCGACATCAAGGCTGTCGCCAAGGACGCCATCCGTCAGCAGTTCGCTCAGTACGGTATGTCGAACGTTCCTGACGATGTGCTCGAGAACTATGCCGCAGAGCAGATGAAGAAGCGCGAGAACGTCGAAGGATTCGTTGATCGTGCCGTCGAGCAGAAACTCGTCGAAAAGCTGAAAACTGTCGTCAAACTGACGAAAAAAGCAGTTAGTTTGGCCGACTTTAACAAGCTCATGCAAGAAAAATAAGTATTTTTAGGAAAAAATAACCACTCATTTAGAGAGGTTATCGACTTTTTTGCGTAACTTTGTGTCCCAATCACAAGTGAAAAAGGTCGATGACCTCTCTTTATGATGGTAAATTTGTATTGAAAACAGTATGATTATGAACGATAGAAACGATTTTAGAAAGTATGCAGTCCGCCACTTAGGCATGGACGGACTCACCGTTGACGAAGTGATGAAGGCCCAGGCACAGTACCTGAACCCCTATATCCTCGAGGAGCGTCAGTTGAACGTGACTCAGATGGACGTGTTCTCACGATTGATGATGGATCGTATCATCTTCCTTGGTACCCAGATCGACGACTACACAGCCAATACCCTTCAGGCTCAGTTGCTCTATCTCGACTCTGTGGACTCTGGCAAGGACATCTCGATCTATATCAATTCGCCTGGTGGCAGCGTGACAGCAGGACTGGGTATCTATGATACCATGCAGTTTATCTCGAGCGATGTCGCCACTATCTGCACAGGTATGGCTGCCTCGATGGGCGCTGTGCTGCTCGTGGCAGGTAAGGAGGGCAAGCGCTCGGCTCTGCCCCACAGTCGTGTGATGATCCACCAGCCGCTTGGTGGCGTACAGGGTCAGGCCTCAGATATCGAGATCGAGGCTAAGGAAATCCTGAAGTTTAAGAAGGAACTCTATACCATTATCTCTGAGCACTCGCATACGCCCTATGACAAGGTGTATGCCGACTCGGACCGTAACTACTGGATGACCGCAGAAGAGGCCAAGGCCTATGGTATGATTGATGCGGTTCTGACTAGGAAGCAGTAAGATTGTTATGGCGAAATTGAGAAAAGAATGTAGTTTCTGCGGACGAAGCGAGCGAGAGGTCAGACTGCTGATCACAGGACTCAACGGCTATATCTGTGAGGACTGTGCCCGTCAGGCAAACCGTATTGTCGAGGAGCATCTGATGACGACGGATGGTACGGATGCGCCAGCCAAGCCGAAGCGCAATAAGGTGCCCAAGCCAAAGGAAATCAAGGAATACCTCGATCAATACGTGATCGGCCAGGACGAGGCCAAGCGATATCTCTCCGTAGCGGTCTATAATCACTATAAGCGTCTGGGCCAGCCCTCAGATAAGGATGGTGTGGAGATCGAGAAGTCGAACATCATCATGGTAGGCTCCACTGGTACAGGTAAGACCCTCTTGGCACGAACCATCGCCAAGATGCTCGATGTGCCCTTCACCATCGTCGATGCCACAGTACTTACCGAGGCCGGCTATGTGGGCGAAGATGTGGAGAGTATCCTCACCCGTCTGTTGCAGGTGGCTGATTATGATGTGAAACAAGCTGAACAAGGCATCGTCTTCATCGACGAGATCGATAAGATAGCTCGTAAGAGTGACAACCCCTCCATCACTCGTGACGTCAGTGGCGAGGGTGTGCAGCAGGGACTCTTGAAGCTGTTGGAGGGTACGATGGTGAACGTGCCGCCTAAGGGTGGTCGTAAGCATCCGGATCAGGACTATATCCAGGTGGACACCAGGAACATCCTGTTTATCTGTGGTGGCGCCTTCGATGGCATCGAGCGCAAGATCGCCCAGCGACTGAACACCCATGTCGTAGGCTATAACTCTGTACAGAACGTGCAGAAGATCGACAAGAAAGATCTGATGAAGTATGTACAGCCACAGGATCTGAAGTCCTTTGGCATGATTCCAGAGATCATCGGCCGTCTGCCAGTGCTTACTTATCTGAATCCGCTCGACAAGGCAGCGCTGCAGCAAATCCTGACGGAACCGAAGAACTCGATTGTAAAACAATATAAGAAACTCTTTGAGTTGGATGGTGTGAAACTGGAGTTCACGCAAGAGGCCCTCGATGTTATCGTTGATAAGGCCATAGAGTTTAAGCTCGGAGCCCGTGGACTGCGCTCGATTGTCGAGAATGTGATGATGGAGTGCATGTACTCTCTGCCATCTCAAAAAGTAAAGACTTTTGAAGTAACACCCGACTATGTGCGCCAGCAACTGGAGCAGACGCGCATGGCATCATAGGGAAAGCCTAAATAACTATGCTATATGAGCGAAAAGACCAATCTGACTGAAGCCCTGAAGAAATACTTTGGTTTCGACAAGTTCAAGGGAGACCAGGAGCAAATCATCCGTAACCTGCTGGATGGTAACGATACGTTCGTGCTAATGCCAACAGGTGGCGGCAAGTCGCTGTGCTACCAACTGCCGTCATTGCTGATGGAAGGTACGGCTATTGTTATCTCGCCCCTGATTGCCTTGATGAAGAACCAGGTAGATGTTATTACCAATCTGAGTGAGCACGAAGGTACGGCCCATTACCTGAACTCGTCGCTGAACAAGGCCGCCATAGACCAGGTGAAGGCTGATATCCAGGCAGGTATCACCAAACTGCTCTATGTGGCTCCAGAGTCGTTGACGAAGGAAGAGAACGTGGAGTTCCTGAAGACGGTGAAGATCTCCTTCTATGCCGTCGATGAAGCCCACTGTATCTCGGAGTGGGGACATGACTTCCGTCCTGAGTACCGTCGTATCCGTCCCATCGTCAATGAGATTGGCAAGGCGCCTATCATTGCCCTTACGGCAACGGCAACGGACAAGGTACGCTCAGATATCAAGAAGAATCTCGGTATGGTCGATGCCAAGGAATTCAAGAGTTCCTTCAATCGTCCGAACCTTTACTACGAGGTTCGTCCCAAGACCAAGGATGTCGACAAGGATATCATCAAGTTCATCAAGCAGCATCCAGGCAAGAGCGGCATCATCTATTGTCTGTCGCGAAAGAAGGTAGAGGAACTCGCTGCCGTGCTTCAAGCCAATGATATTAAGGCCGCAGCCTATCATGCAGGACTGGACTCTGGTACCCGAACCCAGACACAAGATGATTTCCTGATGGAGAACATCGATGTGATCGTGGCTACCATCGCCTTTGGTATGGGTATCGACAAGCCCGATGTGCGCTTCGTGATCCACTACGACATCCCCAAGTCGCTGGAGGGCTACTATCAGGAGACGGGTCGTGCAGGCCGTGACGGAGGCGAAGGTCTCTGTATCGCCTTCTATTCGAATAAGGATCTGCAGAAACTGGATAAGTTTATGGAGGGCAAGCCTGTGGCAGAACAGGATATCGGGCGTCAGTTGCTCGTTGAGACAGCTGCCTATGCTGAGACCTCTATCTGTCGAAGGAAGATGCTGCTCCACTACTTTGGTGAGACCTATCCAAAGGATAACTGTGGCAACTGCGACAACTGTCTGCATCCCAAGACTGAGATCGAGGCCAAGGATCAGTTGGCGATTGCTCTGAAGGCTATCCTTGAGATCAAGGAGAACTTCCGTGCCGATTACGTCATCGACTTTATCACAGGTAAGGAAACAGATGAGATCATCGCCCATCACCACGAAGACTTCGAGAGTTTCGGTGCTGGTGCCGATGAGGATGAGAAGATCTGGAATCCAGTCATCCGTCAGGCCCTCATCGCTGGTTATCTGCTGAAAGAGGTCGAGAACTACGGACTGCTCAAGGTGACGGCAGCAGGTAAGAAGTTCCTGAAGTCGCCCAAGTCCTTTAAGATCGTGAAGGATGCTGAGTTCGTGGCTGACGATGAGATGCCAGATCAAGAGGGTGGCATCAGTGCCCTCGATCCCACGTTGAGTGCCATGCTCCGTGAGTTGCGTAAGAAAGTATCGAAGCGCCTGGAGCGCCCACCATACGTCATCTTCCAGGATGTGTCGTTGGAGCAGATGGCTACCGATTATCCCGTTACCCTCGAGGAACTGAAGAATATCCAAGGTGTAGGCGAAGGAAAAGTAAAGCAGCCCTATGCCAAGGAGTTTGTAGACCTCATCAAGAACTATTGCGAGGAGAATGAGATTGAGCGCCAGGTGGATATGCGAGTACGTACAGTGGCTAAGAAGTCGATGCTCAAAGTGAAGATCATTCAGAGCATAGACCGTCAGATTGCCCTCGACGACATTGCCACGGCCCAGGGCATCGATTTCGACGAGTTGCTCGACGAGGTGGAAGCCATCGTCTATAGTGGTACGAAACTCAATATCGACTACTTCCTCGACGAAGTGATGGACGAGGATCATGTCGACGATATCTACGACTATTTCTGTGAGTCGGATACCGACCGCCTGAGTGTGGCCCAGAAGGAACTGGGCGAGGAGTACTCAGAGGATGAGATCCGTCTCGTGAGGATTAAGTTCCTCTCCGAAATGGCGAACTAGTAGAGTAAAAAGTGAATAGTGAATAGTGAAGAGTAGAGGATAAAGAGTTAAAAAATAACAAGGTATCGTAACTTTTCACTATTCACTATTCGCTATTCCTTCTTTTTTTGTACCTTTGCACGCAATATTTTAAGAAAGGTATAATTATGGCTTCATTTATTGCAGACAAGATCGTGATGGACGGCCTCACAT
>Ga0310696_10005752_pt1 | contig 14872 bp, 10 predicted proteins | sample AusTroGonzalo_MG_4_FD_203885 | JGI IMG/M metagenome (GOLD analysis project Ga0310696, IMG submission 203885) | Bovine rumen microbial communities from tropical cattle in Woodstock, Queensland, Australia - Gonzalo_02 (v2) (version 2) | ecosystem: Host-associated > Mammals > Digestive system >...
TGATCTTCTTGAAATATCCCTCTTTTGTAAGGATCAGCTTGACGTTGTAATTTTCGACGAACTCTTCCTCGCGGTATTCGGGGTGCGAGTCGTCGTAGATGATCTGCGTCTTGCGCGGAACGCCGTATTTTTTCTTGATGTCGGTCAGCTGTTGCGCGATGAGACGGCGCAGTTTCGGCTCGCTCGCGATGATGTCGCGCAGCTCCGCGATCTCCTTTTGAAGCGCGTCGATCTCGGCGATGCGCTCGATGATATACTCGCGGTTTAAGTGGCGGAGTTTTATCTCCGCGATGAATTCCGCCTGCACCTCGTCGATCTTGAATCCTTTCATAAGGTTCGGCACGACGTCGGACTCTTTTTCCGTCTCGCGCACGATCTTCACCGCCTTGTCGATGTCGAGCAGTATCTGCCCGAGACCGAGGAGGAGGTGGAGCTTGTCCTGCTTCTTTTCGAGGTCGAACGTCAGCTCGCGCCTGACGCACTCCGTGCGGAATCTGATCCATTCGGTCAGTATTTCCTTGATGCCCATGACGCGCGGCGCGCCGTCGATCAGCACGTTGAAGTTGCAGGAGAAATTATCCTGAAGCGGCGTCTTTTTGAACAGCTTTGACATCAGCTTGTCGGGGTCGGTGCCGCGGCGCAGATCGAGCGTCAGCTTAAAGCCGCTGAGGTCGATCTCGTTTCTCGCGTCGCTGACTTCTTTCAGCTGGCCGAGGCGGATCATTTCCGTTATCTTTTTGAGCACCATTTCGATCGTCGTCGAATACGGTATCTCGATGATCTCGATGCAGTTGTCCGATTTATCGTACGTGTAGCGCGCGCGGAGCGTGATCGGGCCCTCGCCCGTCTCGTATATCTGCCGCATCGCTTCGCGGTCGTAAATTATCGACGCGCCGCCCGAAAAGTCGGGCGCTTTTATTATATCGAGCAGTTCATCGGTCGTGATCTTCGGGTTTTTAAGGAGCGCGACGGTGCCGTCGCATATCTCGCCGAGGTTGAACGAGCAAATTTTCGACGCCATGCCGACGGCGATGCCCATGTTGGGAGAGACGAGTATGTTCGGGAACGTCGTCGGCAGGAGCGCCGGCTCCTTCGACGTCGCGTCGTAGTTGTCGACCATGTCGACGGCGTTTTTGTCGATGCCGCGGAAGACCTCGGCGCAGAACGGGTCGAGTTTTACTTCGGTGTATCTCGACGCGGCGTACGCCATGTCGGACGAATACTGCTTGCCGAAGTTGCCCTTCGAGTCGATGAACGGATGGAGCAGCGCGCCGTTGCCGCGCGTGAGACGGACGAGCGTTTCGTATATCGCGCCGTCGCCGTGCGGATTAAGTTTCATCGTCGCGCCGACGACGTTCGTGCTCTTCGTCCTGCCGCCCGTCATAAGCCCCATCTTGTACATCGTGTAAAGCAGTTTTCTGTGCGCCGGCTTAAAGCCGTCGATCTCGGGGATCGCGCGCGACACGATGACGCTCATGACGTAGGGCATGTAGTTCTTTTCGACCGTTTCGGTGATCGGCTGATACGTCACGGGTGCCGGAGGCAATTCGACTTGGGCGTCCTGTTTTCTTTTTCTCGGTGCCATCTTCCCGCCTCCTTATATGTCCGCTTCGGCAAGATAGAGCTTGCCGTATTTTGTGATGAAATCCTTGCGCTCCTCGATGTCGTCGCCGAGCAGCGTTTCGAAGATGTACGCCGTTTTCTCCGCGTCGGCGGGAGAAACGCATATCAGCCGTCTCGTCGCGGGATTCATCGTCGTTTTCCACATCATTTCGGGTTCGTTCTCGCCAAGCCCTTTCGAGCGCTGGATCGTATATTTCGTCCCCGCGAGCTTTTTCAGGATCTCCGTCTTTTCCGATTCGTCGTAGGCAAAATACGTGTCGTCTTTTGTCGTGATCTCGAACAGCGGCGACTCGGCGATGAACACTTTGCCTTCGCGGATCAGCGTCGGCAGCAGGCGGTAGAACAGCGTAAGCAGAAGCGTGCGGATCTGGAAGCCGTCTTCGTCGGCATCGGTGCAGATGATGATCTTGCTCCACTTGAGCTGCGACATGTCAAACGTGTTCTGTGCGCCTTTGGTTTTCGTCGGGATCTCCGCGCCGCACCCGATGACTTTCAAAAGATCGACGATTATATCGCTCTTGAAGATGCGGTCGTAGCCGTTTTTCAGACAGTTCAGCGTCTTGCCGCGCACGGGGATGATCGCCTGGAATTCCGCGTTGCGCCCCTGGATGCACGAGCCCATGGCGGAATCGCCCTCGACGATGTAGACCTCGCGTTTTTCGGGGTCTTTTGAGCGGCAGGTAACGAATTTTTCGACTCTGTCGGCGATGCCGCCCGACGTTTGCAGTTTCTTTTTGAGATTCAATCGCGTGCTCTCGGCGCTCTCGCGCGAGCGCTTGTTGACGAGCACCTGAGAGGCGATCTTTTCCGCTTCCTCCGGCTTTTCGATGAAGTAAACTTCGAGCTGAGTTTTGAGAAAATCGGTCAGCGCCTCGGTGATAAATTCGTTTGTGATCGCCTTTTTCGTCTGGTTTTCGTACGACGTCTGCGTCGAAAAACTGTTGATGACGAGCACGAGGCAGTCCTCGATATCGCCGAACGATATTTTTGCCTCGTTCTTGTTGTATTTGTTCTTTGCTTTCAGGTACTTGTCGATGGCGTAAACGAACGCCGAGCGCGTCGCCTTGTCGGGCGATCCGCCGTGCTCGAGGAAGCTCGAGTTGTGGTAGTATTCGATGACGTTGACGTTATTCGAAAAGCAGAACGCCGCCTCGGCTTTGAGGTTGTATTCGGGCTTGTCCTCGCGGTCGCGCCCGCGCGCCTCCATTTTGATGAGGTGCGGCGCGGTGAGGGAAGAATTGCCCGCCAGCTTTGCGATGTAGTCTTCGATGCCGTTTTCATAGCAATACGATTTTTCCGTCGTCTCGCCGTCTTCGGACGTATATTTGAGGTTGAAATGAAGTCCCGCGTTGACGACCGCCTGCTTGTCGAGCATCCCGTCGAAATACTCAAACGGGATCTTCGTGTCGGTGAAAACTTCGAGGTCCGGTCTCCAAGTGACGACCGTGCCCGTGCGGCGCGCACGCCCCGCGAGCGGCGTTTTTTGAAGATCGCCGTCGGGCTTGCCCTTTTTGAACGATATCTCGCTCATCTCGTCGCCGCGGTACGATTTTACCGTCATGAACTCGGATGAATACTGCGTCGCCGCCGCGCCGAGACCGTTCAGTCCGAGCGCGTAGGCGTAAACGCCCTCCTCGTTGTTGTTGTACTTGCCGCCCGCGTAAAGCTCGCAGTAGACGAGCTCCCAGTTAAAGCGGCCCTCTTTTTCGTTATATCCGAGCGGAACGCCGCGCCCGAAGTCCTCGACCGTGATCGTTCTGTCGCGTCCGTACGTGACGTTGATCGTGTTGCCGAATCCCTCGCGCGCTTCGTCGACGGCGTTCGATATGATCTCGAACGCGCTGTGCTCGCAGCCCTCGATGCCGTCCGAGCCGAAAATGACCGCGGGGCGCTTGCGCACGCGATCTTCGCCTTTGAGCATCGTAATGACAGATTCATCGTAGATTTGAGTTTTTTTCGTCATTTTTCATTTAACTCCGTCTTTGTGGTTGATTTCCTCGGGAAAATATGATAAAATGTGTATACATAAACAATTATACCATACATCTTGTGGTTTTTCAAGATTTATTTTACTGCACACGATGATGACTGTTCACGAGATTTTCGGAAAAGAAAAAATAGAATACGTCGCGGCGCTCGACATGACGGAGGGGGACATCCGCCGTCCCGACATTCTCGCGCGGCGCGGGATGAACTCCGGCGACGTCAAATGCGCGCTCGTTTTTCTCATGCCGTATTACGTCGACGACGGCGCGGGGAACGTCTCGCTTTACGCCCGCCCGCGCGACTACCACGCGTTTTGCGCGGAGCTTTTTCCGCGCCTTGAATCAGCTCTCACCGCCGAGTTCGGCGGGAGATTTTTCGGCTTTGCCGACAAATCGCCGATCGAAGAAACGTCCGCGGCGCTTCGTGCGGGCCTATGCGTCCGCGGCGACAGCTACGTCATCATAAACGAAAAATACGGCTCGTTCGTCTTCATCGGCGAAGTTTTGACCGACGTTCCCGCCGAAAAAATGGGGCTCGACGGCACGCCGAAAAAGGTGGGCGAATGCCTCCACTGCGGCGCGTGCCGCCGCGCCTGCCCGATGAAAAACGGGCGCGACTGCCTTTCCGCCGTCACGCAGAAAAAGGGCGAGCTTACGGACGACGAAAAGGCGTATATCATCGAAAACGGCTCCGTCTGGGGGTGCGACTTATGCCAGACCGCCTGCCCGCTGAACAGGAACGTTTCCGAAACTCCGATCCCGTTTTTCAGGGAAAACAGGATCGCGACGCTCGACCGCGCGACGCTTGAAAACATGCCGGACGACGAGTTTATCCTCCGCGCGTTCTCGTGGCGGAAAAAGGCGACGGTCATGCGCAACGTCGCTCTTTTTGAGAATAACGGGGAAAGATAAAGGGGAAAATATCGCCGTGAGGTGATATTATGAATTTCCCCGAAAATCGGCTCGTCGATCGCGCGCTGTCGGCGCGCGGATATTTCGGATATCTGTGGCTTACGGTAAAGGGAACGACCGTTTATTCCGTTTACGGAAAGATCGCCGCCGCGGCGCGCAAATACGCGTTTCTCTCGCGGGTGATCAAGATCGCCGTCGCCGTTATTTCTGCGGTGAAGACGAGCGCGGCGCTGATTTTCGTGTTCGGCGTTCTGTCGGCGCTCGTCCCCGCGATAGTTATCCACGCCGCCGTTTTCTTTATTGTCGGCGCGATATCGTTCCGCCGCCTCGACAAAGAGACGGAGAAGATCAAAGGCGCCGTTTTTATTTTCGCCGGCGACGCGCGCCGCGTGACACGGGCGACGGCGCGTGAGATAAGCGAGCGCGGGGAAGTGATGTTCCTCACGCCGTCGCTTATCGGGTGCGGATTCAGCGGCGCGAAGAAACGATCCGACGGCGCGATAAACGTCCACGTCGGCTACTATTTCAGAATGAAAAAGATACTCCTGAAAAACGGAGTGAAAATATACTTTATAGCGTAGGGATAGGGTAAGGAGGTGACGGATATGCTGAACTTCATATACGGAAGAACGGGCACGGGCAAGAGCGCCGAGCTGTTTTCGCGTGCGTCGGCGGCCGCAGTCGGCGGGAAGCGCGTGTATATCCTCGTCCCCGACAGAGACGCCGTCGCCGCCGAAAGACGCGCGTCGACGCTTCGCGGCGCGGGGAACATCGACGTCGTCACGTTCCGCCGCCTTTCAAACTATGTTTTCCGCGCGCTCGGCGGAATATGCGAAAAATACGTCGGCGCGGGCGCGAAAAAAGTCATCATGTACAGCGTGCTCGACACGCTGAAACCCCGCCTTGCCGACTACAAAAACATATCGAAAACAGACCTTAACATGACCGAAAAGCTCGTCAAGGCGCGCGGCGAAATGATGCGAAACGACATCGCACCCGAAGCCCTTGCCGACGCGGCGACGCGCCTCGACGGCAAAACGGCGTCGAAACTCTCCGATCTCGCGCTCATCTTTTCCGAATTCGACCGCGCCGTCGCGACACGGTGGAAAGACCCCGACGGCATGCTCTCCGCCGTCTCGTCCCTTGACGGCACATCCGACTTTTTCCGCGGGAGCGAAGTATATATCGACTCGTTCTCCGCGTTCACATCTCAGCAGTACGGACTGCTCGAAAGGATATTCGCGGGCGCCGACAACGTCTGCGTCACCGTCGCCTACGAGCCCGACGAAGACAAAAACGAGCCCGCGTTCATGACGCTTGAAAACACGGCGTCAATGCTGAAAAAAACCGCGATGCGCGCGGGCATCAAACTCGGTGAAAACACGATCCTCCGCGCTCCGACGCGGTACGAAAACGACGAGCTGTCGTTCCTATCCTCAAATCTCTGGTCGTCGTCGCGCGCCGTAAAGGCGCACTACGCGGGCGAGGCGAAAAACATCCGCGTCGTCGGCGCGTCGAACGCCTACGCCGAAGCGGAGGCCGTCGCCGTCGACATCTGCAAAATGATCCACGGCGGCTCGCGCCTATATGACATCGCCGTCATCACCCGCAGTACCGACGAATATAAGGGCGTGATCGACGCGGTGTTCGACAAATACGGCATACCGTATTTCATCTCCGAAAAGACCGATATTTCCGAAATGTCGCTGATAAAATTCGTCATGAGCGCAATTTCCGTCGCCCGCCACGGATTTTTCTCCGACGACGTCATCTCATACATAAAAACCGACCTCTGCGGCGTCGAAGCGGAGGATCTTTTCGCATTTGAAAATTACATAATCAAGTGGGGCATATCGGGAAAGAAATTCACCGACGGCGACTTCCTCATGAATCCGCGCGGATATGAGGACACGTTTACCGAAAACGACGCGGTCATGCTCGACAAGATCAATTCGACGCGCCGCGCCGTGATCGAGCCGCTCATGCGCTTTGTCGGCGTGATGAAGAGCCAAAAGACCGTGCGCGAATATTCGACGGCGCTGTTCGACTATCTCTCGTCGCTTGCCGTTCCAGAGCGCCTTTCAAAGTTTGCGGAGCGCGCGCACGAGCGCGGCGATCTCGCGCTCGAATCGACGCAAAGGAAGCTTTGGCGCGCGTTTTGCGACGCGCTCGACTCGCTCGTGACGTCCGTCGGCGACACGGAATGCGACCTCGACGGCTTTTCCGTCTACCTCTCCGCGATGCTCTCCGAAACGGACATCGGACGCATACCGACGGCGATCGACCGCGTGCTGATCGCCGACGCCGTACTGACGAGCGTACCGAGCGTCAAACACGTGTACGTCATCGGCTGTTACGCGGGCGGCTTCCCGCACCGCGTCGGCGAGGACGGCATCTTCACCGAGCGCGAAAAAAGCGAACTCGAGGCCGTCGGCGTCGAGATTTCGTCGCGCCTGTGGAAAAAGCTCTCAGACGAGCTGTTCTTCTTCTATACGGCCGTCGCCGCGCCGTCAAAAACGCTGACCGTCACGCACCCGCGCTGTGACGCGGACGGCGACGCGATCGAAAAATCCGAGGGTGTACTGCGCATACTCGAGCTTTTCCCGTCGCTGAAAGACGAAAACTTCGAAGAAACGCCGAGACTCGACCTCATCTGGAGCGAGAGCGCGGCGATCGAACACGTGCTCGGCGGCGGCGCGCTCGGCAAGGCGCTTTCCGAATACTACGCCGCCGTGCCCGAATACGCCGAGCGGCTGAAATATCTTTCCGTCCCGATGTCCGCAAAAGACTGCGCCCTTGAAAAAAAGACGGCGGACGAGCTGTTCAAGGGCACGATCAACATAAGCCCGACGCGCCTTGAAAAGTACGTCAGGTGCCGCTTTGCGTATTTCTGCGAATACGAGCTGAAACTCTCCGACGAGAGCGCGCGGCGCTTTTCGGAAAAGGACATCGGCACCGTCATGCACAAGATCATGGAGATCGCCGTCCGATTCGCCGCCGAAAACCCCGCCGTGCCGGACGAAGAACTCGACAAAAAAGTCAGGGAGGCCGCCGAATACGAGCTCGGCGTGCTGACGAGCGGCGCCGCGCCGAAACGGACGCTCCATCTCATCGACAGTCTGTGCGCCGCCGCGCACGAATATCTTAAATACATCCGCGCCGAGATGAAGCAGAGCAAATTCAAACCTATCTCATACGAGCTTTACATCGGCAACGGCGGCGTCGAGCCGCTGAAACTCGACGACGGGCGCGTCAGAGTCAACATCCACGGCAGGATCGACCGCGTCGACGCGTACGAGGCGGGCGACGGCACGCTTCGTGTCCTCGTCACCGACTACAAGACGGGGAAAAAGGTGCTCGACCTTAAAAACGTCGCGCTCGGGCTCGATCTGCAAATGCTCCTCTACCTTTTCTCGATCTGGGAAAACGGCGAGAAGTACTACGGCAAAAAGACCGCGCCGGCGGGCGCCGTCTATTACGGCATACCGACCCCGTCGCTGAACCTGACGCTCGACGAAACGCCGAGAGTCAAAGCGAAGAAAAGCGGCGTGTTCCTTTCCGATATCGAAGTCCTCTCCGCGATGGACGAGGGGCTTTCGGGCGAATATCTCCCCGTAAAGCAGAAAGATATCGAAAATTACACCGACGACGGCGAGATCAAAAATCTCGCGTCGGACAAAAAGCTCGAACAGCTGCAGGGCAGCGTCAAAGCGACGGTACTTAAAATAGCAAACGAAATGAAAGACGGCATCGCCTACGCCGAGCCGCTCGAGATCGAAAAAACGGCCTCGCCGTGCGATTTCTGCAAATTCCGCGCCGTGTGCCGGAGAGCGAAAGTCAGCGCCGCCGAGGGCGACGACACCGAGGAGAACGAAGAATGAAATTACCCGAAAGTATCTTAAAAAAAGTCGAAAAGCCGGGCAGATACGTCGGCGGCGAATGGGGACAGATCGTAAAGGACAAGTCCTCCGTCGACGTGCGCTTTGCGTTCTGCTTTCCCGACACGTACGAGATTGGCATGTCGAACCTCGGCATCCGCATCCTATACGACATCATGAACAAGATGGATTACGTCTGGTGCGAGCGCGCGTACGCGCCGTGGGTCGACATGGAAGAGCAGATGAGATCGCACGGTATACCGCTATGGGCGGTCGAAAGCGGCGACCCGCTCTCAGAGTTCGACATCGTCGGCTTCTCGCTCCAATACGAGATGTGCTACACGAACATGCTGAACATGCTCTCGCTGGCGAAGATACCCGTTCTTGCATCGGAGCGCGACGAAAAACAGCCGCTCATCGTCTGCGGCGGGCCGTGCACGTACAACTCCGAGCCGATGGCGGACTTTGCCGATATTTTCCTCATCGGCGAGGGCGAGGACGAAGTCGTCGAACTGTGCTCGCTTTACCGCGAGTACAAGCACTCGGACATGACAAAAGAAGAACTGCTTCGCCGCGCGTCGCACTTCGAGGGATTTTACGTGCCATCGCTTTACGACGTCAGCTACAACGCCGACGGCACGGTGAAAGAATACAAGCCGAAATACCCCGACGTTCCCGCGAAAGTCAGAAAGCGCATCGTAAAGGACATGGACAAAGCGCCGTACCCCGAAAACCTCGTCATGCCCTACATCGAAACGGTGCAGGACAGGGTGGTGCTCGAAGTCTACCGCGGGTGCATCCGCGGCTGCCGCTTCTGTCAGGCGGGGATGGTCTACCGTCCGGTACGCGAAAAGAGCGTCGAAAAGCTGAACGAAACGGCGAAAACGCTCATCGAAAACACGGGATACGACGAGATAACACTCTCGTCCCTCTCGATCAGCGACTACACGTGCATCGACAAGCTCACCGACGAGATGCTGAAGTGGACCGACGAAAAAAAGGTCTCGCTCTCGCTCCCGTCGCTGCGCGTCAACAGCTTCACAAAGGAACTGATGGAAAAGATCTCGACTATCCGCACGGGTGGCATCACGTTCGCGCCCGAGGCCGGCACGCAGCGGTTGCGCGATGTCATAAACAAAAACATAAATCAGGAAGAACTTCTCCGCGCGTGCCGCGTCGCGTTCGAGGGCGGCAAAACGGCGGTCAAGCTCTATTTCATGCAGGGACTGCCGACAGAAACGGACGAAGACCTCGACGGGATTATCGCCCTCGCGCGCGAGGTGATCGAGGAATTCTACCGCACGCCCGACAGGGTAAAACGGCAACCGCAGGTTACGATCTCCGCGGCGTGCTTCGTGCCGAAACCGTTCACGCCGTTCCAATGGGAGGGCCAGTGCCCGTACGACGAGCTCATCCGCCGCCAGAAATACGTGACGGTGAAAAACACCGACAGAAAAATCAAGTACAACTATCACGACGCGGGGGTAAGCCGCATCGAAGCCGTGTTTGCTCGCGGCGACAGACGGCTCGGCAAAGCGCTTCTCGAAGCGCACCGCCGCGGCATGCGCCTCGACGCGTGGGAGGAATACTTCAGCTACGAAGCGTGGCTCGACGTGTTCCGCTCCGTCGGCACCGACGAGAGCTTTTACGCCAACCGCACGTTCAAAGAGGACGAAGTTCTCCCGTGGGACGTGATCGACATCGGCGTGACAAAGGAGTTTCTGCTCCGCGAACGCCACAACGCATATAAAGGAAAAACAACGCCCGCCTGCTCGGAGAAATGCTCCGCGTGCGGCGCGAACAAGCTGGGAGGTGAAAGATCGTGGTGCCCGAAGATCGCTACCCCGTAAGAGTCAGATTTTCAAAGGTCGGCTCGCTGAAATTCATATCGCACCTCGACCTCTCGCGCACGATGAGGGCGGCGTTCCTGCGCGCAAAACTGCCGATCTGGTACACGATGGGCTTTAACCCCCATCCGAAAATGGTGTTCTCCCTGCCGCTTTCGGTCGGCACGGCGAGCCTTTGCGAATTCATGGACTTCATGCTGACCGAGCGCGTGCCGTACGGCGATATCGTCGCTCGCCTCAACGCATCGTTCCCCGCCGAGCTGCGCGCTATCGAGGCGTACGAGCCGTCGACGCGCTTTTGCGACATCGGCTGGGCGACGTACGAGATCAGGATCGAAACGCCCGCGGCGTCGCCCGAGCTCGCCGAAAAGATCCGCGCGCTCTTTGACGGCGAGATAATCGTATCGAAAACGACGAAGATCGGCACGTTCGATCTCGACATCGCGCCGCTTTGCGACATTCTTTCGTGCGAGTGCGACGGGGGTGAAATAGTGATCGACGTGCGCCTTTCGTGCGACGAAAAATCGTTCGTCAACCCGAAGCACGTCATCGAGCATATTCTGAAATCATACCCGACTATCCTCGACGGCGGCGACTACACCGTCTGCCGAACGAACGTATTTTTACCCGACAAAGAAACGGAGTTCAGATAATGGGACAGTATTCGATCCTCGCAAAATACTACGACGCCTTGATGAGCGGCACGGACTACGCAAAATGGGCGGATTTTTACGAAAAATGCTTTGATAAATACGGCGCGTCCGTCAAAAAGATCGTCGACATCGGCTGCGGCACGGGGAGCATCACGACGGAGCTCGCCGCGCGCGGCTACGCGATGACGGGAGTCGACATCTCCGCCGAAATGCTCGCGCTCGCCGAGAGAAAAGCGGAAGCGCGCGGCGCTCGTGTCCGCTACGCCGAGCAGGACATGGTCTGTCTCGATACGGGCGCCGAAGCCGACGCCGTGATCTGCTCGTTCGACGGGATAAATTACCTGACCGAGACGGCCGACGTGCGCGCATGCTTTTCGTCGGTCGCGGCGACGCTCGCGCAGGGCGGGTTGTTTATCTTCGACGTTTCCTCGCCCTTCAAATTCAAAAATATCCTCGGCGACAACGCGTTCGTCTACGAACTCGATGATATGTTCCTTTCGTGGCAGTGCTTTTTCAGCGAAAAGCGCGGCGTGTGCGACTATTATCTCACCTTTTTTGAAAAAGACGGTTCCGCTTGGCAAAGATACGACGAAACACAGCGCCAGCGCGCGTATTCTACTCGTACGCTCGAAAAAATAATAAAGGAAGCGGGCATGTCGCCCGTCGCGAAGTTTTCCGATATCGACTTTTCGCCCGTCAAAGACGACGGCGACAGGATTTTCTTCGTTTGCAGAAAGGACTAAAATGAAATCGTATAACGTTCTCCGCGCCATGACGCGCGACGGCTCCGCGCGGATCACCGTCATCAATTCAAAGGACATCGTGAACAAGGCGGTCGAATACCACCACCCCGCGCCGACATCCGTCGCCGCGCTCGGCAGAGTGCTGACGGCGACGTCGATGATGGGGCTGATGCTGAAAGAAAAGGACGACACGCTGACCGTGCGCGTCCTCGGCGACGGCCCCGCCGGCGCTATCATCGCCGTTTCAGATTACAGCGGCAACGTCCGCGGATATATGCAAAATCCCACGGCAGACCTGCCTCTCCGCTCGGACGGAAAGCTCGACGTGCGCGGCATCGTCGGACATGGCGAAGTTTCCGTTTCCCGCACATTTGACGGCGGCGCGCCGCAGTCGGGCACCGTCGGTATCGTCAGCGGCGAGATAGCCGAGGATATATGCAGTTACTACGCGATATCGGAGCAGATACCGACCGTCTGCGCGCTCGGCGTGCTCGTCGACACGGACTGCACGTGCCGCGCCGCCGGCGGCGTGATGATACAGCTCTTACCGTTTGCCGATGAAAAGACGGCGGAAAAGATCGAGGAAAACGCCCGCCGTCTCTCGAACATCTCCCACCTGTTCGACAAAGGAATGACGAATGAGGAGATTTTGGCGCTCGCCATGCAGGACATCGAATACGACGAGTTCGACGAGATCGAAGCAAAATACGTCTGCCGCTGTTCGCGCGAGAAATTCTTCGGCGCGATCTCGAGCTTTTCCGATAAGGAGCGCGAGGAGCTGTACGACGAAAGCGGAAAGATCGAAGCCGTCTGCCGCTTCTGCGACAAGAAGTATCTGTTCACCCGCGCGGACTTCAAAAAGTAAATTCCTGCAATAACAAAAAATATCCTTTCGCATAGACTGCATTAGTCAAAAGCGAAAGGATTTTTATATGGATAAAAACGAAAAACAAAACTACGGCTATCTATCCGTCAACGTCACGTCGGCGGACGGCGCGATCCCGATCGGCGACGCGACTGTCGTTGTGCGGCTCGTCGAGGGTGGCGTGCCGCGGATAATCGCCGTCCTCCTCACCGACGAAAGCGGGCAGACGCCCGAACTCATCATTCAGACGCCCGCGCCGTCGCTCTCTTTCGACCCGTCGCCCGACGCGCGCCCGTATTCGCTCGTCGACATCGAAACGACGGCGTACGGCTATTACTCGACGGCGAACATCAGCGTGCCGATCTTCCCGGGCGTCCGCTCGGTGCAGAACATCAACATGATCGCGCTCCCCGAAAACGAGCAGGGAATACCGTCCCCGAACGTCATCGTCTTCGAGAGTGAAGCGCCGTCGCTGTAAGGAGGGAATATGACAAGAGAACCGGTGATACCCGAAAGAGTCCGCGTCCACCTCGGCCCCGCCGACAGCGGCGCGCAGACGGTGACCGTATCGTTCCCCGACTACATAAAAAACGTCGCGTCGAGCGAAATATACCCGACGTGGCCCGACGAGGCGATAAAGGCGAACATCATAGCAGAAATATCGTTCGCCTTGAACCGCATCTACACCGAATACTACCCGGCGAAAGGGTACGATTTCGACATCACGAACAGCACGGCGACCGATCAGGCGTTCATCTACGGCCGCGACGTTTACGAGAACATCAGCATGATCGTCGACGAAATATTCAACAGCTACATCGTGCGTCAAGGAAACGTCGAGCCGCTGTTCGCGCTCTACTGCGACGGGATAAACACGACGTGCGACGGGCTGTCGCAGTGGGGGAGCGTCACACTTGCGGAGCAGGGGCTTGACGCGCTCGAAATTTTGAAAAGGTATTTCGGCGACAACATCGAGCTTATCACGGGCGCGCCGATCATGGACGTCATGCCGTCGATCCCCGGCAGGCCGCTCGGGATCGGCACGTACGGCAACGACGTCGCTTTTATTCAGACGCGGCTGAACAGGATATCCGTCAACTACCCCGCGATCCCGAAAATATACAGCGTCGACGGCGCGTTCGGCGTCGAAACGGAAAACGCCGTAAGGCAGTTTCAAAAGATATTCGGGCTGACGCAGGACGGCGTCGTCGGCCGCGCGACGTGGTACAAGATACAGCTCGTTTATAACGCCGTCAAGCGCCTTTCCGACCTTTCGAGCGAGGGGCTGACGTTCGACGAGATAACGACGCCGTTCCCCGATCGGCTCGCCGTCGGCGACGAGGGCTTTTTCGTCTACGGGCTGCAGTATTACCTCCGCTGGATCTCGCTCTCGAATCCCGTAGTGCCGAACGTGGCGTTCGACGGAATCTTCGGGCCCGAGACGGAAAACGCCGTCAAGACTTTTCAGTCGCTTTACGGCTTCGCTCCGACGGGCATCGTCGACGACGATCTGTTCGAGACGATGTTCGACGTTTACCGCGGAATCATCGAAACGGTGAGCGACGAGATCGTCACGGGCGCGCCGCCGTTCCCCGGCGAAGTCTTGAAACTCGGCTCGGAGGGCGACAATGTGAGGATACTTCAGGAGTTCATCAACGCGACGTCGTCGGTGTACGACGAGGTGCCGCCCGTCGCCGTCACGGGCGTGTTCGACGAGGAGACGCAAAGCGCGGTATACGCCGCGCAGGCGCTGTTCGACTACCCGATCACGGGCGTCGTCGGCCCCGTGCTGTGGGACACGTTCGGGATCATCTATTCGACCGTGAACGATATGGCGGAAAGCGGGCAATGGTCGGGCAGAGAAATGAGTGTGGAGGAATGATATGAAAGAATACAGAAACGACGTTTACACGGTGCAGATGTGGCTCTCGGCTCTTCATTCGGCGGGCGAGAACGTCCCCGCCGTCACGCCGACGGGGTATTATAACGACATGACAGCCGAGGCGGTGCGCGCGTTTCAGTCGTCGCACGGGATCGAGCCGACGGGCGTCGTCGACTTCGACACGTGGAACGCGATAAAAGCGGCGTACGGAGAGATGTGCTCCGCCCGCTCCGCGCCCGACGGCGCGCGGATCTTCCCGTCGCCGACGTACGTTTTGACCGTCGGGGAAAAGAGCGACGTCGCGCTGTGCGTGCAGATGATGCTCGCGTCGCTCTGCGTCGCGTACGACATGTTCGACGATGTGAAAGAAAGCGGCGTCTACGACGAGACGATGGCCGACTGCGTCCGCGAGTTTCAGGCGATCAACGGCATCGAGCCGACCGGCGTCGTCGACAAAACAACGTGGGACCGCCTTGTGAGAAAT
>Ga0310696_10005755_pt1 | contig 14869 bp, 13 predicted proteins | sample AusTroGonzalo_MG_4_FD_203885 | JGI IMG/M metagenome (GOLD analysis project Ga0310696, IMG submission 203885) | Bovine rumen microbial communities from tropical cattle in Woodstock, Queensland, Australia - Gonzalo_02 (v2) (version 2) | ecosystem: Host-associated > Mammals > Digestive system >...
CCCAGATAAGTCAAAGGATCGTAGCCTGCGAGATGGAACTCGCGCTCAAATACCCTCCAATAAGGTCCGAAGCCCTCCTGCATAAACAGGTCGTGCATACGATAGATAAACAGCACGTTGAAAACCAGGATGACCACCAGAGCCACTATCGCCTGAATGCGCTCCTCAGGACGGATCTTAAACAACTTCAGCGGATTCATAGGCGAAACGGTTTATAATGGGCCTCGTCAGCAAAAGCTAACAATTCCTTGTCACCACGACTATCGCCAAAGGCTGTCAGATGATATGTACTACGATCAGGATAGAGGGCGAGTATGCGACGAACCTTCTCCTCTCCGTAGCAGTTTGGTGTCAGGAAACGGCCTGTCAGTCTGTTATTTCTTACCTCCACCTGTGTACCCACTACCTTCACATCAGGGAAAAAGGGTTGTACCCAATTATCGATACTGGCACTGACGATGAGCACCTCGGCACCCTCAGCCTGAGCCTGTTGCAAAGCTTTCATACCCTCCGGCCTCAACAACTCCCGATGGTCAGCTGCAAACTGACGGCATAGAGTATCAAATACTTCGAGCATCATATCCTTGAAGAAGTAGGAAAACACTTGTTGCTTCACCTTCCAGTTGGGGTAGAGCCTCAACTTCATCAGTACCAGCAGATGAGCATAGCGCAGAAAACCTCCTAAAAAAGCCCGAGTGCCTTTGGCATAACGGATAAAGACCAACAACGTATCGCGAGTGGTCAGCGTTCCGTCAAAATCATAGGCATGGATCTTTTTCATAACTTAGGACTGGGTATGAGGTCGATGATCTTCTTCACGAGCCACGAAACGACCAACGTCGCCACGATATAGAGTAGTAGTCCTGCGTACAGATCATCTTGCAGATATGGACGCACAAAAATCTTTCGCACCAAGGGATGGGTAACAAAGATAGCAGCAGATATCGAACCCAACCATAAGACATAAGGCATTACCCCCTTCGGAATCAGCTTCACCAAGGCGATGGTTCCCACGACAATCAGAACAGGCACCCAAAGCCACAGCCCGAAACTCTGAACGCTGAAGAAAAAGCAGAAGACAACCATCAAGATGAGCAGAAGGAGATAAGCTAACGTCAGTGCCCAACCAGACGTCACCTTGACATTCTTCATCAACAAGGGCTCAAAGCGCGCCAAAAGCACACCCATGCCAAAGGGCAACATACCTCCCACCAGATTATAGCGCAAGCGTTCGAGCATTTCTATATCGTCATGACAATAGAGTTGCCAAACCCAGCAAACCACCATCAAGGCAACCACCACACCCCAGTGGCGCCATTGATAGAATACCAAACGATAGAAGATATAAAGCTGAAGCGTAACACTGAAATACCAATAAGGACCAGGCCACACCACCTCCGATGGATGTTCAAAGAAGTTGGCATACATACCCAACATTCCCAATACCTCGCTGGTCTGATATCGATGCATGCCAGGGGTGAAGGCATCAAGCAAGGTAAAAAGCACAAAGCCTATGATAAAGATACGAAACAACTTCAGATAATTATAGCGAATAAAGCGCCAGATGCCCACCTCGGGCAGGGAGCCTCGCATTCCCGAACTGCGTTCGCCTACCCATAGCCTTTCATACTTCATCACAAGACCAAAGCCACTGAGGAAGAGGAACACCGGCACGCCATAGTGTCCGAAGAAGGAGAAGAGGTGCAGAGGCAGGAACTCGTCAGGCTGTTGGATGACCTCCCAGAGCTTGTCGCACTTCCACTGCAACCACGTGTATTCGTTCTCACGAATGATGCCCTTCAGCCAGTGGCTGTAGTTGTGGAGCATGATACCAAGAATGGCGATGCCCTTCATGGCTGTGCACTCATCATGTGTCAAGAAACTATTACTGTTCATCCTTCTTCAGTTTATTATAATCTGTCGTGCCCTTGAGGATACGTGGACGCTCGCTGTCATATTCAGGACTGATGATATTATACTTCTCCTGATAGTCCTTGGTATAGATGCCTCCGAGATAGAGCAGAAAGTGAGCCAAACAATCCGTCATCATCGGGCGATCTTTAGCTGCCTGTATAGCCTTCCAACCATAAGGGTGGTTCTTGATATACTCAGGTGAGCCCCAAATCCAGAACGGAATCTCGAACTCCTCACGAGCCAAACGGTAGTCAATGGTCGCAGAGTGCATACGCCCATAGTTGTATGGCGGACCATTATAGATTTCCTCAGCATGGTCGGGCATATAGATGACCACAGCGTCCTTATCTACAAATTTCTGAGTAACAGCAGCTACGATGGAGTCGTTGTAAAGTACGGAGTTGTCGTAGTCAGCCACAATGAGTCTCTGTTTGTTGGTCAGATCAGGACGATCGTACATCGGAGCACGCAGATGCTTGCGCGTCTTCTGCGGATAGCGCGACTTATACATCACGTGCTGACCCATCAGATGGAGGATAATCAGGTTATGCTCCTTATCTTCGCACTTCAGACTGTCATACTCCTCAAGCACACCCTCATCAAACTCATGGAGGCGCTTGTTACGTGTATCAAACTGAGCCTTGCTCAACTCAGGATTGTTCAGGAAGAAGCCTCCACTAAAGTCATAGACGGCCTCGTCAGCCTCAGGCAAAAACTGATTGGTGATAAAGGTGACATGATAGCCTGCCTTGCGGAACACCTCTGGGAAGAGCGGACGATCGCTCCACTCGCCAGAGTCACCAACAGCATGGAGTGACAAGACGTTCTTGAACACATAACTGGTCAGGTTCCACGGCGCCACCACATCTGTAAACGGCACCAGACTCCCTTCCTTAGCCAAAGCCAACTGACGAGGGGTCGTTGGCATGTTATAACCATAAAGCTGAGAGTGGTATTTGTTATAGCTCTCGCCTATCACCAGCACGATGTTGGGCACTCGGAAGGTACAACTATCGACCTGTACCTCATTCTTCACTGTGACCATTGTTTCCAGTTGGGTAGAGGCGAGACTATTGGCATAAAGACTGAATACCAGTCGGTAGATGGGCAAATAGAGCTCTGGTTTGGGCTTCTGCGTCAATTGGTGCTCTACCTCGCCAATCGTTTCTTTCGTCATCAGCTTATGGATGGCTTCCTTATTGATCTGGCACTCCCCCCAAGCATAGTACAAAAGCATGGCAACAATGATACCTAAGATGCATCTGAAAGCGGTGGTTAGGATTGTTGTCAATTGTCGATTCAAAGTAGGCAGAATCAGTCGCTTGCGCAGACGACTGATAACACTGCGAACGATAGTCCATACGATATGAGTCAGAAGAATAAGCAGGATGTAACCTACGGGCGAGGTGAGCACATCCAGACCAAGATAACCTGAGAGAAACTCGCCAGCCTCCTGGGGTGTGGTCTCGTTGACGAGCATCAGCATGGTTGGCGTCAGTGTCGATTCGAAACGCACATAACAGTACATATCGACGATAGCCGTTCCATATAAAATAATGTATAAGGGAATCCTCACCCAAAAGCGCACTTTCTTAGGGATAAGCGCCAGAATCGCACAGACAATATAAAGGTCGAAGAACAGTTCGGTAGCCGAGAGGTCGTAGGGTTCGGCATTATTCACGTTAAGGGGAATCTCCACCTGTGTACATACCCAACCCAGTATAAACATAAACACGAAAAAGGCGCCATTGCGCTCGATGGGAGCAAACAGCCAACCAATCCACTTGAATATGTTCAGTCGCTTAAGCATAATAGCCATTCTTTCGTATCATCGCCTCTACTGCCTTGGGCACCAGTCGCTTGATACCCCTGCCCTCACGAATACGCTGACGGATCTGTGTGCTGGAGATATCGATAAACCCAGGATCGCCAGGTGTTCTGGTATAGACCACAATCTCATAGTTCTTCTTGATATCCTCAGCATGGTACCAACGATCGAAGAGCGCCCAGTTGTCACCTCCAATCATCAGCACGAACTCACGATCGGGATAGTCTTTCGAAAGCGCTTGGAGTGTGTTCCAAGTATATGACGGCTTGGGCAGATGCATCTCATAATCGCAGGCGATGATTCCCTCCTCACCTTCCAAGGCAGCCTGAGCCATCTTAAAACGAGCCTCATCACAGAGCAGATCAGTTCCTTGTTTCAGTGGGTTCAAGGGCGACACCATCAACCACACCTCGTCGAGCCCCGCTTGAGCCTTCAGATATCTGGCCAGCTTGACATGTCCGTTGTGGATGGGGTTGAAGGAACCGCCAAAGATGCCCGTCTTAATCATTCAGGAACTTTTGTATGATCTCTAAAGCGTCAGACTCTGCATATTCGAGAATATCATTGATCACCACCTTGTCGAACTTATCAGCGAAGGTCAGCTCAAACTCTGCCCGGGCAATACGCTGGTCGATCACGTCAGGTGCATCAGTGCCCCTGTTCTCCAAACGACGACGCAACTCTCCAATTGAAGGAGGCTGGATAAAGATGCTCAGGGCCTTGTCGCCATAATAGTTCTTGATGTTCACGCCACCTTTCACATCGACATCGAACACCACGTTCTGTCCTGCCTCCAACTGGCGCTCCACCTGAGACTTCAGTGTGCCATAAAAGCGGTTCTCATACACCTCTTCATACTCTAAGAACTCATCGTTGTCGATGCGCTGACGAAACTCCTCGGGGGTGAGGAAGAAATACTCCACACCGTTTTTCTCAGTACCACGAGGGGCACGGGAAGTACACGAAATCGAGAATGCCAAGTTTAGTTCTTTGTGCTCCTTCATCAGCCAAGAGATAATGGTGCTCTTGCCCGTACCGCTCGGAGCGGAGAAAATAATCAGTTTGCCTCTCATATTTACAAAGCGTTTAGCACTTGTTCCTTGATCTGCTCCAGTTCGTCCTTCATCTTGACCACGATGTTCTGCATCTCTGCCTGATTGCTCTTCGAACCAGTCGTGTTGATCTCACGACCCATCTCCTGGGCAATGAAACCGAGTTTCTTACCCTGTCCAGCAGGCTCAGCCATCGTATCACGGAAATACTTCAAGTGGTTCGTCAGACGTTGCTTCTCCTCGCTGATGTCGAGTTTCTCGATGTAGTAGATCAGTTCCTGCTCCAGACGGTTCTTGTCGTATTCCACACCAGGAATCTGCTGCAGTCCGTCGATGATACGAGCCTTGATCTTCTCCACACGACTCTGTTCATAAGGCACGATCTCCGAGAGCAGACGCTCGATATTGTCGATCTTCTCAGCAAACTTCTTCTGCAAGGCAGCTCCCTCCTGGGTACGGAAATCCACAAGGTTTTTCAGGGCCTCTTTCACACCCTCCTTCACTGTGAGCCACTCCTCTTCGTCGAGTTCCTCCATCTCCGTCTTCGTCAGCACATCAGGCATGCGGAGCAGAGTATAAAACCAGTCCTCTGGCTGAGGGATACCCGACTTCTCCGAGATAGCCTTGATCTGGTTGAAGTAGTTCTCCACCAAAGCCGCATTGATAGGCGTGGCGTCCACCACTGCGTCTTTCTCAATCCACACACTCATATCCACCTTACCACGAATCAGAGCCTCAGCTACCATCTGGCGCATCTCCATCTCCTTCTCACGATAGAGGGGGGCAATACGGGTGTTCAGGTCGAGCTGCTTCGAATTGAGCGACTTGATCTCTACATGAATCTTTTTCTCGTTATAGGCCACGACCGCTTTGCCATAGCCCGTCATTGACTGTATCATAATTATCTTAAATCTTTAATTCTGCTGCAAAGATAGTGTAAATCGAGTGAAATGCAAAATAAAAGCCGTTTTATTTTCATTTCCATGATACTGCCAATCTTCGACCTAAAGGCTCAGAGATAGTGAAACGCAGCCTTCTTTATCAGCCGCAGACGTCACCTTTCAAAGTAAAACAACTTGTTTTACTGTCGAAGGAGGCATCTTTTTCTGTCGTTCAAGCGTCATCTTTGAAGGTAAAACAAGTTGTTTTACTTTTAGACTTCAGGCGTTATGGTTAGAAGCTGAACGCTATGACATAGCGCATGCCCCATTTGGGACTGGTAGGCAGGTCATTGTAGTTGAGACGGCGAACATATTCCACATGGAAAAACTTAAAGATGTTATGTACACCCAATACAATCTCTGCATAAGGTCTGTCTGGATCCATAACATTGACACCATCAGGAAAGTACATCAGCCTTGAACTACCAGCATTTTGGGGCAGCAGTGGGTTGTTCTTGTCGGTTAACTCTCCCCATAGCATACGGAAACCGATATATTCACGCCAATGTAATTTCTTGATCAGGGGAATGCGGTTGAATATTTTGCCGTTCAGATCCCACGATACCATGAGTGATGCGAAACGGTCGTTGAGAAACTCCATGGTGTTGATGAGATTGAAGGTCTCAGGCAGAATGATGTACGACTGATTGGCTGCTGGGAAGATGAGCAGCGGATAAGGCACTTGGTTCCATTGGATGCCTCCTTTCACATTCACGTCGAGTTTACCCCAACTGCTGAGCCAGAATCGCTTGTAGATGCCAACCTCGGTGTAGTTGTAATTGTATTCTCCACCCAGAATGCCATCGAATCCCATGGTATGGGCGACACTAAACACGGGGGCATCGAGATTGATGACGCGGCGGCGCAGTTTGTTATTGATATAGGTCTCACCTGGTGCATAGCGCAGGCGTCCCGTCACCTCTGTCGTACGGATATAAAGTCCATTGCCGGTCTTACTGAACTCCGTAGGACGAGGACCGTCAAGTGTCTGGAATGTCATGGCTCCGCAGGCCTCGTTCTCCTCCAGTTTACCGTTCAGCGTCACTTTCAGTCCCCAGTTGGTCTCGTATTCAAAAGTCGCCTGCTGACGGTTGTAAAGCATCATCTTGTTGGTCTCTGCCCATTTCAGTGCCACCATGAAGTTATCCTTGTCGGTATCCATGAAACGGTCACCGGGAGAGCATACGTCCTTGTTCACCTGGACGGTCAGCGTACGCCTCGGAAATTCATGGGGTAAATATTTCTTCGCATTCAGCGAATAGGTCATCTCTGCCATGTAATAGTCTTTCCGGCTGCCCCAGCCGTGACCATAGTAGCCGCTCAAGAAGAAATGCTTATTCAGGTTGGCGGTGGTCTTCAGGCTCAATCGACTGCGCCATCCGTCAACGTAGTTCTTGGTCAAAATGGTGTTGACAGGGCAGATGTCAATGTAGTTGGGGGTACTGGTCTCGACAGAGTTCTCAAAGAGGGCCTTCAGTCCGAAGATGACATACTTCATACCCTTCATGTTCTCTACACGATGTACGAACTTGTCCATGCTGCTCTCGCTTTTCGTCAGTTCCACCTGACGGTACTGATTCCAGAATGCCTCATCACGCATCTGGGCATCGGCCTCAGTCATCTCTTTGGCCATTCCCTTAAACAACTTCTTCGGCAACGGATCGAAGCTATAGTCTGAAAGGCGTGTGGTGCGTGTAACCGTGGCACTACGCAGGAAACTCACCAGAGAGAGGTCTGTGGTCATGTCATCTACCGTCAACACCCATTGTCCGTCGGGCAGCTGCTCATATTCCTGCAGTATTTTGACATTTTCCACAAAATTGACATTGCTCTGCTTGGGGATGGTCATCTCACAGCGACGCACGTGCAGCGTGGAGTCCTTCAGAATGTACAAATCTCCGCGGAATCCCATGTCATTCTGATTGTTGGGCAGGAAGTGCAGATGGATGCAAGAGTCACGCATTACCGCTGACTCGCTTACCCGTTGCCTTTCAACAGTCAGCGTATCTTCAATATAATAGCGATAGAACCCGATACCCTCGTTGCTGATAGGCGAGATAAAGGGATATTGCAGCAATCGGATATGATCCTGATATAGGTCTATGTCTGTGAACACATCCTTCACAACTGTATTGATGATGTCGCCCGTCTGGAACAAGTCGTTGACGCCCTTCGACGTCTGTCCCATGATAATGGTCTTTTCCGAATGGGGCTCACGGCGATAGATCTTCTGCGACACAGTCTCATCGACACTGACTGGCAGAATCAGCTTAGCCGTGGCCTCACTAACCTCCACTTGTTCAACCAGCCACGGATGCTTGCTGAAGGGAGGCTGTTCCAACTGCTCAGGTTTCAGGTCGTTCAACGAGAGCGTGATTTTCTCGTACTTGTTATACTGATAGTAGTCGTTTTTGGCGAGATTAGTTTCCTTCTTGGCAGCCACCACACGGCGCATCAGTTCCACTGCGGGGTTGTCCTTTCGACTATACCTCTGCCGCTTAGCTTTGACAGTCACCTCTGTCAATTGTAATTTATCAGGTTTCAGGGCTATATTCAACCGCGTCTTTGTCTTGTTGTTGACTGGTACGATATGCGACTTGTAACCCACGGTACTGAAGGTGATATTCCATCCCTCATGCCGCGGAATGACATATTGGCCGTTGATATCCGAGACTACTGCCACATGATGACCTTGATAGACAACACTGGCAAAGGGGATGGCCTCGCCCGTCTCAGCGTCGGTGACCACACCTGTTATCTGCTGTGCCCCAAGAGGTAGCCACACAGATAGGCTTAGAAGAAATAAAACGAGTCGCGTCATTTAAAGTCGTAGTTGACATAGTTGCCTGCCCGTTCGTTCATACGCAACTGACGGAAGGCGGAAGTCTTTGCGTCAACAACCAACACGAACGACGTGAACATCTGACGTTTCTTGGCTGTTGGCGTGATGGTGATGGTCTGTAACCCGTTTTTCGTCACGATGGTCATGTCCTCACCTTTAGGGATAGGCTGGCCATTGATAACGGCACTCAACACTTTCTGGAAAGTGGCGAACTGAGCATTTTTACGACTATCAGTCACATGTTTCTTGCCACCCATCGTCATTGTAAACTGTGTACCGTCCATCAGTAGTTGTTCACGTCCGCCATCAGTAGAGATGCAGATATAGTCGGGCTTGCGGATCGTCAGTGTTCCCGTGGTGACGGCATCGGTGGTCAGAGCAGCTTGATGACGGGTACGGGTCACGGTTTGTGCCGCTACGGGGCTAAATGATAAATAACATGTGATAAATGTTAATATTAAAATCAGTCGTTTCATATTCATTTCAGAATCGTTTGGATATAATTGGGAATTAGAGTTCCTGGTGAGAGCGTTTACGATTTATAAATCTCCACAGAGCAGGTTGTAGGACATAAGAGAGTATGACAGCTGCAAGGAGGCCGACAAGTGTGGTGAATCCGACACTACGGATAGCGGGATGCTGGGCGATGAGCATGCTGCTGACAGTAGTAATGAGCACGATTGCACTGAGCAGTATGGCAGTCTTATGGGAATCGATAATCTGGGTATCGCTGGTCAACCCATGCATGATGAAGATACTGTAATCGACACCAATACCGAAGATAAAGGTAGAGATGATGATACTGATCAGGTTGAACTGCACGTCGAAAAGTACCATCACACCCAACACAATCAACCAACTGAGCAGGATGGGTGCGAAAGTCAGCAACGTATGACGCGAGTTGAAATGGAACGACAGCCATAGCACGATGAGAACAAAGACCATCGAAAGCCATTGCAACAGATTAAAGTCTTCGCTCATCTCTTTCAGCGTATCCGTCGTATAATAATAGGTGTCGAGCACCAACAGGTTAGGCTCCTTGGCAATGGCATCGCAGATGCGCATATAGTCACTCTCACTGCTTCGTATGGAGTCGTTCAGACAGCGCACAGAGGTGAAAACGAGATAGTCGCCTCCATACGACTGTTCGGTGAGTGTCGATTGATAGCCTGCAGGAATAATGCCAGCATCATAGAGTGCGTCAGGCTGATAGTCGCGGGTGGCAGCCTCGAAGAAAGGTCCAAAGGCCTCGGCGTTCAATCCTGCCTGTGACGCCGTCTGAGCTATCAGATTTCTGACTTTTGTCAGACGCTCGTCCGTCCAATATCGTTTCCAGGCCTCGATACGCTCTTGTTGTTGGTGCAACGGAACGAATATCTGGTTGGTGCGGGTGTAGCTCTTGACGAGACCTAAGTGTTGCAGCGAATCGAGCTTGCTGTCCAGCAGGGCGAAGTTTTCGATGGCCTCTTCCATCGTGCGGCCCTGACTGGCAAAATACTTGGTCTTGTCGTTCGTGTAAGTCTTTTCACGCAGTAGTTGCTCCGAGTGTTCCGTCATTGGATGATCATAGCCCAGGTTGTGCATATCGGCATCGAAACGGGTGCCACCAACGATAAAGGCTCCAAAGCAGACAACGATGACCAAAAGGATAGCTGCTATCAGTGGTTTCTTGCGGTCAAAGGGATAATTGACGAAGGAAGACGTAAGATGTAAGAAAGAAGAGGTCTGTCTTTTCCTTAACAACTGTGGTAAATAGGCCAACGAGAACAGCGTAGTGCCGAGGATGGCAAAAGCAGCAAACAGTCCAAAGTCGCGCAGTAAATCGGTCTTGACAAACAGCAATCCGGCAAAAGAGCCGATGGTGGTCAAGCAGCCCAACAGCACAGGCTTCACCTGATCGCGGAGCAGTTGTTCCGTATCGCCAACAAACTGTTGATGGGTCAACACATGGAGTACATAACTGAGTGCCACACCCAAGACCACGCCACCAATACCGAGAGCCAACAGCGAGAACTCGCCCTTTAGCCAATACATCATAGTCAGGCCGAACAAAGTACCGAAGACCACGGGTAACAACAGCAGTGGGATGGTGTCCCAACGACGGAAGCAGACCAACAAGAACACCAGTACCACCAGGAGTGCGCCAGCGATGGTGGTGGTAAAGTCGTGTTTGATCTGTGTGGAGTTATAATAACCACTGGCAGGCGTTCCATGATAACTGATTTCCACCTCTGGATACTGCTTGGCAAACTGCTCCATCTGCGTATTCAGCAGTTCGAACATAGCCGAGCCCTGTCCTGTGTTCGTAGCCGAATAACGAGGGGTGATAAAGGCGAGACACACCGTTGAGTCAGGAACAAAGAAATGACCATCGATGGTCTTATAGCTTCCGCCGGCACTTGTCAGTGGCTCTAACTGGTCAGCCAGCACACTGCGCATCCCCATCGGATCCATCTGGATCAGTTCAGGAAACATCTCGCCGAACTCGCCCGTCAGGTCTTCCCGGTTCTGCTGCATCTGTCGGACAAAGTGTTCGCGCGTCAGCAAGGTATCAAAGCGTGCATAGGCTGAGGTGTCGATATAGGCAGGCAGATGCTCCGTCAGGTAGTCTATGCCGTCGGGCAGCAAGTTTTCGTCCAATCGGTAAAAGATATCGCCGATGGTCTGGCTTGTAGAGTCACACAACAACAGCGAATCCACAAACTCGTCACACACCTCTATCAGCTTCTCCGTATCATTGCCGGCAAACAATAAGAATACCTTATCCTTGATCTTCAGGTCGGCAAAGGCCAGCTTCGTCGTGCCATCTTCATTCTTCGACGAGGGCATCAGTTTGTTGATGTCCTCCTCCAGATGAAGCTGTGCGGCAAAGAATCCGAAGAACACAAAGAGGACAGCCATCGATAGCCAGCAGACTATCCGGTGACTGCGGAAATAGCGTGAAAGACGAATAAACAGCGCTGTCATTGCATGAATATCTTCAATTTGATGTCGGCTATCATTTCCTCATCCACAAAGGCCTGGCCCGTGGCCAAGGTGATATTTCCGAATGTCAGGCCGAATGTAATGGTGCTCTTGATCCTTTCTCCTATCTGTGGACGACGAAGGCACTTGAAATGTTTTACCTCACCAATCAGTCCAACGGGAGGGTGTTCTGAGGCCTTCGACAAAGCCTGATACCCGGCAAGGGCAGAACATGACTGGGCAAGATGCTCTATGAGTCCAGTTTCTGCCATGGTACCATCGGGCAGGATAAAATAATTGTTGGGACAGACACTCAATGTTGTAACTGCATTGTTGTCGTCACCTTCCTCAAACCCATCCACCATGATGAATGGCTCCCGTTGGGGAATCAGCCGCTTAATGTCTTTGCCCTTGAACTTCAATTCTTCAATCCTTCAATTATACCTGGTGCTGCTCAATGTAGTCGTACAGGTCACAGAAGGTCTGAATCTTCTTCAGGTCCTCCACGGGAATCGAAATTTTGTAGGTTAACTGCACCAAGGCGATGAGATCCACCAGATTGATACTGTCGAGGTTGAGCGTTTCCTTCAGGTTTGCATCAGGCGCGAACTCACTTTCTTCTACTTCAAACTCCTCAGCCAACAGGCTGTTTACTTGTGTGATGATTTCTTCTCTTGTTTTCATTGTTTATACGTTTTTTATAATTAATGTCGAATTTGTGCCCCCAAAGCCAAACGAATTGCTCAGGAACATGTCGAAATGTTGTTGGCGGGTTTCTGGGATGACATTGATACATTGCGTTACCTCGTCAGGGTTCTCAAAGTTCAGCGAACCTCCTATGAAGTCGTTCTTCATCATCAGCATCGAATAGACAATTTCCGACGCCCCAGCCATCCACATTTCATGACCCGTCTGGCTCTTGGTCGAGGTAACAGGCACCCGGTAGTCACCAAATACCCGTGCAATGGCCTCGGCCTCACGGCTGTCTCCGATAGGTGTCGAGGTGGCATGGGCATTCACATAACCGATATCCTTCGGCGATACGCCTGCACTCTCTAAGCTACGGAGCAGCGAACGGGCAGGTCCTTCTACATTAGGCGTAGAAATATGGTCACCATTACCCGAGAATCCCCAGCCAAGAATTTCGCCTAAGATGGGAGCACCACGGCGCACGGCATGTTCGTAACTCTCAATGATGAGGGTTGCCGCACCGCCACTGGGCACTAGTCCATCTCGATCGCGGTCAAAGGGGCGACTGGCTTTCGTGGGGGCATCAATGCGGGTGGAAAAGGTTTGAAGGGCATCAAACGAGGCGATGCCGTACATATTATTCTCTTCTGCGCCACCGCAGACGATACAATCCTGCAGACCGTTCTTGATGAGCAGGAAGCCTAAGCCCAGCGACTGAGAACCACTGGCACAGGCTGCTGAGGCTGTAAGGTTAATACCCTTCAAATGAAACAGCGTAGCCAGATTCATCGTCACCGTCGAGTTCATCGACTGGAAAATGGCTCCAGAGCCACAGGCAGCTGTCAATCCTGCCTGACGGAACTTGTCCATAGCTACCATGGTTGATTCGGCCACAGAGTCGTTGCCGTAGATAACACCCACTTCATGGCTGTCAATATAGTCCTGTGTAAGCTTTGCTTGTTCCAAAGCCTGAACAGTGGCCATATAGGCATATTGTGCTTCTTCTGGCATCATCTGCCGCACGTTGCGACTCAGCACTTTCTTCAGGTCAGGCTTGGGTACGTTGGCGCAGATAGGCGAACGGAATCCCGCATCCTTGCGCTCCTGACTGAACACAATGCCACTTCTTCCTTCGTACAGTGACTGGCGCACCTCGTCGAGCGTCGTGCCGATACAAGACCAGATGCCCATACCCGTAATAACTACTCTTCTTTCCATAAATACTAATTATCAATCTGCATTTTTCAATTTCAACTTGTAGCATCTTCTGCGTTTCACGTATTCTGGCTTCAGCGGTTTCCACTGTGTCAACTCACGCACGTTATTCTCCAACTGAGGACCTGTCTCGGCCCATCGGAATCCATATTTATTAAATAAAGGAATCAAGTCGTCGAAGAACAATGCATTGACACCTAAACCTTGATAGTCGGGACGAACGGCCACCAACAGCATCTCAGCATTGTCATCAGGATGCCATTTCAAGGCTTTCAGCAGGTGCCACCAGCCGAACGGCCACAGACGACCTTTGGCTTTCTGCATGGCCTTCGACAGACTGCCCATTGTCACCGCTACACCAACAATCTCGTCTTGCTTATTGATCACGATGGGAATCAGCTTCCAATCTATCAGACTGAGATATTTTTTTAGGAAGATATCTGCCTGTTCCACCGACATTTCCGAGAAACCGAAGATTGGTGCGTAGGCTTCGTTAAACAGTTTGAAAACCTTCCTGCCATAGTCCCGCTTTTCGTTGTCCTCTTTGGTCATCTTCACCACGCGTAGCCCGATCTCCTCACGGACATACTGTGCCGTACGGGCATACCTAACTGGTACTTCCTGAGGAATATTGATGCGTATCTGCACCCAATCTACCTCCTTCTCAAAGCCCAGAGCTTCCATGTGGCGGGGATAGTAGTCAGGATTATAGACTGTGTTCATCGATCCCGTCAGATGGAAGTCCTCCAACAACATACCCTCCTTGTCGAAGTCGGTGATGCCTAACGGACCATGTATCGCATCCATACCTTTCGACTGTCCCCACTTGCAGACAGCCTCAATCAGAGCCTTCGACACACTGAGGTCGTCGATAAACTCTATCATGGAAAATCTGACGTTCCGGTTCTTCCACTTCTCATTGGCCTTGCGGTTGATGATACCTACAATGCGCCCCACGCACACCTCGTTGCGATAGGCCACGAAGGGCTGTATCTCTGAGAATGAGTAAGCAGGATTCTTCCGCTGATCAAACAGATCGCGGATATCACTCTCCAGGTCGGGCACATACTGCTGACAATCCTGGTAGATGAAATAAGGCAGATGGATAAAATCCTCCATCATGCGCTTACAGTTAATGCTTACAACGTCAACTTTTCCCACTTGTCATACAGCATTTTTTCAAATTGGGTGCAAAATTAATCAATTTCTACCAAAAACAGCGTTTTATATCGAAGGAATTGCTCCAAATTCTGAGAATAAGGACAAATTTTCCATGTTATTGACCAGTTGCCTGATGGTATTCGAGGAGTTTATTCTGGTAGTCAGCGTAGGCATCGGTACGACGATCGAGCGACTGCTGATAGAGCAGCTGGGCTTCGAGCAGGTCGCTCATCTTCGAAGTGCCTGCCTTGTAGAAATCGCG
>Ga0310696_10005757_pt1 | contig 14867 bp, 12 predicted proteins | sample AusTroGonzalo_MG_4_FD_203885 | JGI IMG/M metagenome (GOLD analysis project Ga0310696, IMG submission 203885) | Bovine rumen microbial communities from tropical cattle in Woodstock, Queensland, Australia - Gonzalo_02 (v2) (version 2) | ecosystem: Host-associated > Mammals > Digestive system >...
GTGTCAGAAAAAAGCGGGTGATGGTCGGCATAATGGAAACTCTCGGGAGAATCCGCCGGCCCGCCCAGAAGAGTCGTGAGAGCCCCATTGTCCAGATAGACGCGTGCGTTCTCCCCGCTCAAAGGTTCCCAAATCTTCATGGTCGGACGGTTATTGTAGTCTTCATCCGCGGTTTGAATGGGAAGTGATGAAGGATAACTGAGGTCAAGGGAAACCTTCGAAGCCAAACGAGTGAGCGTCACGGCGGATTCGATCTTATTCTGTCCATCCACCTTTCCAAAAGTGCCCTCATCGGACATCATCACAAAGGACGGGGAGGTTTTGACCTTCCAGCCGTCACTGTCTTCCAGGAGGAAGCCTTCGGCGTCTGCCACGGTGTTTTCAAGAGCCGTGACAGAGGATACGGTCGAAAGGTCACCCGCTCCCGAATAGTTGGCGACGGCATACACCCTGGCACCGGACATGAGAGCGGAATGGGCCTGCTCTATATTGCTGCCCGTGATGCCGGTGTTCCATTTGGCAACCTCATCCGCCGTAGTGGCGTCCGTGGACAAGCCTGTACTCACCACATAATCGTCATTCTCCGTGACAAGATTTTCCGAATCCAGGTGGGAATAATACAGTTTCGTGGTTCCGTCGGCCGAGAACACAAAAAGGTCCAGGCTTTCTACATTGTTCTCATCGCTGGTGGCCGACGTCCGGGTGGTCATGTTTCCCACGCTCAGACGGAAGACGATGTCTCCCCGCGTGGGGGTTTCCGTCTCTATTTCGCGGGCACAGCCGGCCGCCAGGAGCACGGCGGCCCAAATCCATGCAGTCAAGTATGCTTTTTTCATTTTCTTTTCCGGTTATTCAAATGTGCTGGTTACTCCGTTTGCGCATATGTAATGGTTGCACCACTTGCGGTTCGGGCCACCTCCGAATTGATGGAATACTCCGTCTCGCCCACAAGGATGCTGAACGAAAGGACGTACTCTTTGCCGACAGTCCCTCCGGACAGGGTGAATTCCACTTTGGAGGGGCTGCCTATGGTTCCCGTCAGGGCGCCCAGGCCACTCGGTGGCGATCCGCTGGAAACCGTCTGCGTGATTGTGACCTCATCAGTACCGTTCTCGCCGTTCGCCCTTTTGCCGTCGTCCAATACCTCCACCTGCCACGACTGTCCTACTGGGGAGAAAATGGAAAAACTGTAACTGTTGGGACTGGTTCCATCCGTCAGTTTAGTCGCAATTACTACAGGATCCTCACTGTCCTCATCATAATCGAGATTGTACGTCTGATCCTCCCATTCCTCAGTGACGCCCGCACTCATCTGGATAACGGTTTCTCCGTTCAGACGCCATACGGAACGGGGAACCAGCATGCCGGACAGGAAGGCCTGGCTGCGGGCATCGAAGATGAGCCAGTCACCGGCGGCATAGGTATGACCGTTAAAGGATCCGCCCTCATCTCCCATTTTCAGTTTGAGAGTGCGAGTCTCCACCGTTGCATTTGCAGCGGGATTACTTCCCAACTGGACATGGAAAGTCAGGGTGAGGCCGGTGAGGTCGGTCGGCAGAGCCAGGAGGACCATGTCGAAGAAGTCTTCGTTCGTGCCCGGCTCAAATTCAGTGAGTTGGATTCCGTCGTTACCCAGGTTGAGTTCCACGCTGGTGGATGTGGAGGAAGACGCATACAACCATTTGGATTGGGCGGCATCCCATGTCTCCGTGAAAACACCGGCGACGGGGTTCGCCGACGCTCCCACTGTTTCCGCACTCAGCGTCACCTTCTTCACTTTCATAGGCACATCCGCCCCCGCCCGGATGTGGAAGGCGGTAAAGAAAGGCTCGAACAACAGATTCACCCCGGTGGACTCCGTCTGACCTGCCGCATAGGCCGCCATGTACATGGGGGTGTTGGAAGGATAGTAGATACGCGTGTCCTGTGCACCGAAAACGGTCTTGGTTGTCACGGAACCCGTCTGCGCAGCGGGGATAGTCCCGGAGAACGAGACGGCCGTTCCGCCTGACGCGCCGGCGTTATCGGCACTCACTCCGGCATCCGCCGGATACACGCCGTAGAACTTATACTCCGTTTCGTCATCGTCTCCCCACCAGAGACCATTGCCGGAGGTGACGACGATTTCTGCGTCACTCTTCTCCATGCTCTGCGCATTGGCAGCCGCAGATGTCACCTTGTAATCCGCCCAGTGCTTTTCGCTGTTGGGAAGGGTTGCGTTGTCGCTGTAGATCCGGATGACGTCCGTGTTGGCCGTCCAGTCAATCCGCTCTTTGGTGCTTACCAGCTCTCCGCTGTAGCTGGCCCGCGTCCGGGAATCCGGCTGCGATACCGCCTTGAAGCGGATTTGGCGACCGCTGCTTTCCATGGACTTTTCACAGGATACAGCCAGGAGGGCAAGTCCCAGCAGCGGGAACACCCATCCCCATGGTTTCATTGTCGTTTTCATTTTCATTCCCAACCGGTGTTAAATGTGGATGAAGCGTCGTTGCTGAATCCATAGTCATACGTCTTGACTTCCTGCCCGTCCGTCTCAATCTTCGCATTCTCGGAAGCGATCGATCCGGCCAAGAAATCCCGCTCCAGCAGGATTCTTACCTTTTTCAGGACGCGGGGTGGGGTGTAATGCTCTTTTTTCATAACACTATGCTTTTTTCTTTCAGATTCTTGCGATGGGCGACCATTTCAGGATGGAAGCGCTTGAGGTGATAGACGAAACTCTGGTAGTCGATGCCGCAGCGGCGGGTGATGGAAGCCACCGGCTCCAGGGTGGTGGTGTAAAGTTCGAAGGCTGAAGTGAAAAGACGTTCGTTCGTCACGCGCCGGATGTCACGCAGTCCCTGCGGCTCCTTGTCCAGACGCCCGTCCTGCCAGTACGGCTTCAGGGACTCCAGGCCCGTTGCACGGTACTTGCGGAGCCAGCGCCGCACGGTGGAGTCGTCCAGCCCCATTACCTTCGCGATGCGCTTGCTGCCAAGACCCGACACATACAACTCCACCACCCGCATCCGCTCAGGGAAGGGATGGGGCGTGTCTCTCCGGGTCCGGAACCTTGTTTCCGGTTCAGGCATACGAAAGGCCTCCTCTGTTCCCGGGACTCCGACGGGAGGGTTAACCAACACAAAGAAAGTGTGGAGTCCTTAGTTTATCTGCTGGGAGGTTCTGGAATACCTGTAAGAAAATAAACAACAATACCCCACACCAAAACGCCATACCGGAAAGGTACAACTTATAGGTGACGAGTGTTTGCAATGCTTATCCCTTCTTATCGAATTTTCCAGATTCCCAGCAAGGATGAAGCTAAACACTTCTATGTAATTCCGTCAAAACGGCAGTACAAAGATAATCATGTTTTTTTATAATACAAACACACAGTGGGGTATTGTCGTGCAAAGAAAAATAAAAAAAATTAAAAATGCAAGAACTTTGATATTTAATCTAATGATTATCAATTTTTTCTTGCATTTTTACGTTTGAGGAGGGGGGGGCAGTTAGACAAGCCCCCATTCGGGGAGTTCCTTCTCCGGGACGCAACGTAGCGAGGAGCGCTGGATGACATCCCGCGCTTCTTCCGTCTTGTCGGCCCGGATGATGAGGAGCCCCTTGCCGTGGAGGAAGAAGGAGTACATGTACACGATGCCGATCTGGGCCTCGCTCAGGCCGCGGACCACTTCCGCGATTTGGCCCGGACGCTCGTCCAGTTCGACCGCGAAGACGTCCGACAGGGCCACCGCCACGCCATGGCGCTCCAGTTCCTGGTAGGCGCGCTGGGGTTCCGTGCAGATGATCCGCAGCAGGCCGTACTGGGCCGTATCGGCGATGGAGGAAGCCAGGATGTGAAGGCCGGCCTCCTTGAAAAGATCCAGTACCTTGGTCAGGGTCCCGGAACGGTTCTCGAGGAAAATGGAAAGCTGATTGATGGTCATGGGATCTGGGGTTTATTTCAGTTTACGGTTGTCGATGACATGGACGCTCTTGCCCTGGCTGCGCGCGATGGCGTTCGGGGCCTTGAGCGAGACCTTCGCGCTGATGGAGAGGACGCTGCGCAGCTTGTCGGCCATCTTCTTCTTGAGCTCGTCGATGGCGGCCGGCGTGTCGAAGGTGGCGGTGAAGTACTCCTGGCGAAGCTCCACCTGCACCTCCAGGGTATCCAGGTTGTTGATGCGGTCCACCACCAGCAGGTACTGCGGGGCGAACTCCTTCATGCTCAGCACCACGCTCTCCACCTGGGACGGGAACACGTTGATGCCGCGGATGATGAGCATGTCGTCGCTGCGGCCCGTGATCGGGGTCATCCGCACGTTGGTGCGGCCGCAGCTGCACTCGCCCGTCATCAGGGAACAGAGGTCGCGCGTCCGGTAGCGGAGCACCGGCATGCCCTCCTTCGTGAGGGTGGTGAACACCAGTTCGCCGGGCTGGCCCTTCGGCAGGGGTTCCAGGGTGACGGGATTGATGATTTCGGGGAAGAAATGGTCCTCGTTGATGTGAGAGCCGTCCTGGGCATGACATTCATAGCTCACGCTCGGCCCCATGATCTCGGAAAGGCCGTAGATGTTGAATCCCTTGAGGCCCAGGCGTTCCTGGATTTCCTCGCGCATGCTCTCGGTCCAGGGCTCGGCACCGAAGGCGCCCACGCGGAGCTTGATCTGCTCCTTGGTAATGCCGATCTGTTCCATCGTCTCGGCCAGGTACAGCGCGTAGGAAGGCGTGCAGGCGATGCCGGTGATGCCCAGGTCGCGGATGAGCTTCGCATGTTTCTCCGTGTTGCCGGTCGAGGCAGGGACCACGGAAGCGCCCACCATTTCCACACCGTTATGGGCACCGAGACCGCCCGTGAAGAGCCCGTAGCCATAGGCCACGGAGAAGATGTCGTCCCGGGTCACACCGAAGGCGGTGAGGCAGCGAGCCATGCACTCGCTCCACACGCCGATGTCCTTGCGAGTGTATCCCACGATGGTCGGGTTACCGGTCGTGCCGGAGGAAGCGTGGATGCGGATGATCTCACTCTGGGGAGCGGCCTGCAGGCCGAAAGGATAGTTGTCCCGGAGGTCCTTCTTCGTCGTGAAGGGGAGTTTCACGATGTCGTCGATGGTGCGGATGTCATCCGGAGTCAGGTCCCGCTCCTGCAGCTTGTGGCGGTAGAAGGGAACGTTGTGGTACACGTACTCCACAATTTTGTGGAGCCGTTTCCCCTGGAGCGCGGCGCGTTCGTCGCGGCCCATGCATTCTTTGTTGGGGTTCCAGATCATATATTGTCAAGTTCGTTAATGGTCTTCCCGGAAGGCTTTCATCCGCTCTTCCAGCACCGGATACAGTTCCTCCCGCATCCGGCTCGTGCAGCCCCGGACGCCGTTTTGCAGGCTGCCGGTCGTGGAAAGGGAAATGCAGCTGACTCCGTAGTAAAGCAACTCTTTGAGGAGTTCCCCGCCCGTCAGGTCGCCGTAACCGAGCGTGAAGAAAAAGCCGTCTCCTACCGGAAGGGTGACGTCGCGGTCATACACCACGCGGAAGCCGTTCCGGCAGAAGATCTCCTTCATCCGGGCCGCCCGCCGTTCATATTCCTGCGTATCCTCCACAAAGTCAATGACTCCGTCGCAGGAAAGCTCCAGCATCCGCGCATAGGCGTACTGGGTGGAAGCCGTGCAGCCGCTGGTAATCATGTAAAGGATGGAGGCGGTGAGGGTCTGGCCGAAGACACCGGCGTCGTGATACCGCTCCGAGAGGGCCTGGTAATGCCGGGAAAACAGTTTGTCACTGATGCCAATGAGCGCCATCCGCTGCCCCGCATAGCTGAAAATCTTGGACGAGGACAGCATGAGGATGTAATTGTCCGTATAGCGGGCGACGGTGGGGACGAAGGGCGGCTCGAAGGGTTTTCCAAGCGCCCGGCGGTAGTCCATGCAGAAGTACGCCAGGTCCTCCATGACGATGGCGTCGTATTTCGTCGCCAGCTCGCCGATGACTTTCAACTCGCTTTCTTCCAGGCAGATCCACGCCGGATTGTTGGGGTTGGAATAGACGATGGCGGCGATGTCCCCTTTCGAGAGCTCCTCCTCCAGCTTCGCCCGCAGGTTCACCCCGCGGTAAGGATACACATCGAATTCCCGCCAGCCGATGCCGAGCACCCGCAGCTGGGATTTCTGGATGGGGAAACCCGGGTCGATGAACAGGACCTTGTCCTTCCCCGGAATTCGCTGGGTGCAGGCGATGAAGGAGCCGAAGGACCCTGCCACGGACCCCGTCGTGGGGATGCAGCCGGCCGGGTCGATGTCAATGTCGATGAACGCCTTGATGAACCGGGCGGCTGCCTTCTTGAGCTCGGGAATGCCGTCCGCCGGCGGATACTGGGAGCCGACGCCCCGTTCCAGGGCCTCTTTCTCCGCCTCCACGCCGTACCGGTTCGCCGGCAGGCCCGGGGACCCCTGGTCCATGCGGATGAACGGGATGCCCGTGGCCCGCTCCAGATACTGGGCCACCAGCAGTACCTCGCCGATGGTCGCCTGCGAGAGGTCCGCAACGCGGGAAGCGACCCGCGCCTCCTCGACTAAAGCTTCACTGAAGACCTTCATAACCGGCTTCAAATGCTTTCAGGTTGTCTTCCACGACCTTGTCGCCTTTGCGGCCGAAGACGGTCCGGATGGCCGTCCGGAGGTCGTCCGGACCCAGGATGGACAGATGCCGGGCCGCCATCCCGAGGAGCACCATGTTCGCACTCCGGGGGGCCAGGAGGCCCTTCGCCACCTGGTCGATGTCCATCCGCGTCACCTTGGGCAGGGCGTCCAGCTCCTCCAGCAAGGCTTTCTCGTCGGGATAGTTGGGGATGTTCACGAAGGGCCTGGAGGAGGTCACCACGGCCCCGTCCGGGCCCAGATAGGGCAAATAGCGGAGCGCTTCCATCGGCTCCATGGACAGGATCAGGTCGGCCCCGCCCAGGGGGATCAGGTCACTGTGGATGGGTTCCGTGGACAGGCGCAGGTCGCTCTGCACGTCCCCGCCCCGCTGGCTCATCCCATGGACTTCCGCCTGCTTGAGGTACAGCCCGGCGGTCGTGGCCGCCTCTCCGATCACCGTGGCGATGGACAGGATCCCCTGTCCTCCCACACCGGCAAGTTTTATATCAGTTTTCATTTTGAATGTCATTTCGAGCTCGTCGAGAAATCTCCTTCCGCAGCCATCCTTTTTTGTCTCTGTTTCCGGGCCAGCGTCTGCATGCACTCCCGTTGGGGAATAATCACGGAAACGCCCTTGTAATCAAGTTCTTCCCGGATTATCCGCGTAATCTCTTCCATGTTCTTCGGTAGCGGGACAACCACGTGGAGGTGCTCCCGCTCCACGCCCAGCGCGAGGCAGATGGCCTCGAACTTGTGCGTGCCCGCGGAGTCCTGGCCGCCGGTCATCGCGGTGGTGAGGTTGTCGGAAAGGATGACCGTGATGGCCGCGTTGTCATTGACCGCATCCAGGAGGCTTGTCATGCCGGAGTGGGTGAAGGTGGAGTCGCCGATCACGGCGACGGCGGGGTGGATGCCCGCGTCGGCGGCGCCTTTCGCCATCGTGATGGAAGCGCCCATGTCCACGCAGGAGTCGATGGCCTTGAACGGCGGCAGGGCGCCCAGCGTGTAGCAGCCAATGTCGCCGAAGACGCGGGCCGTCGGATAGTCCGCAAGTACCTGGTTCAAAGCAGTATAGACATCCCGGTGACCGCATCCCTGGCAGAGCTGCGGGGGACGCGGGGCAAGGTTGTGCGCGGGCGCATGGACCTTTCCCCCGGGCACGCCGAGCGCCTTCGCGACGCAGTCCGGCGTCAGCTCCCCGGTCCGGGGAAGGGCTTCGTCCAGGCGGCCGGAGACCGGATACCCAGGCCCCAGGAGACCCCGCACCTGTTCCTCTGCGAACGGTTGGCCGTCCTCCACGACAAGGATTCTGTCGGACACGGCGGCAAGTTCACGTACCTTCTCCGCAGGAAGCGGATACTGCGACACCTTCAAGAGGGAAATCCCCTCCGGAAGTGCCTCCTGCACATAGTTATGGGCGATGCCGCAGGCGATGACGCCCAGGCCTTTGCCTTTTTTCAGGACATTGTAAGGGGACTGCTCCGCCCGTTCAAGCAGCCCGTGTTGCTGCGCAATGAGCGAGGCATACTGCCGCTTCGCATTGCCGGGCAACAGGACCCAGCGCGTGCGCTCTCCGTCCGGGGCAAGCGCATTCTGCGGCCCGGGCTCCCCCACTTCCACGGCGGCCCGGGAATGGGCCAGGCGGGTGACAATGCGCAAAAGGACCGGCAGCCGCACTTCTTCCGACAGGCGGAACGCATCGGCCATCATGTCATAACATTCCTGCTGGTCAGACGGTTCCAGGATGGGAACAAGCGCAAATTTCCCATAGAACCGGGAGTCCTGTTCGTTCTGGGAGGAGTGCATGGACGGATCGTCGGCCGCGACGACCACCAGGCCGCCCTTCACCCCGGTGATGCCGGCGTTCACGAACGCATCGGCACAGACATTCATGCCCACGTGCTTCATGCACACAAGGGCCCGCTTGCCCGCGAAGGACATGCCGAGGGCTGCCTCCATCGCCGTCTTCTCATTCGTGCACCAACGGCTTCGCACCCCACGCTCCCGCGCGAGCAAGTCATTCTGTATGAATTCCGTAATCTCGGTGGACGGTGTCCCCGGATAGGCATACACCCCGGACAACCCGGCATGCAGCGCCCCCAGGGCAATCGCCTCGTCCCCGAGCAGCATTTTTTTCATCTTCATTCTTCTGTTCGTACTAATAACCACGCAAATATACTCATTTCCCGCCACAAAGCAAAACTCCTCGAAAGATACTTCTTTCAGGCCCCCTTCCCCAACCCAAAAATCGCGGAGCGGCGACGCCCTCATTCTGCGGCCTTTTGCGGCACATTGCGCCGCTCCGCCAGCCCATTTTGCCTCGCGTAGAGGCCAACCATGCCCTCCAGCGCCACCAAGGGCATATCCCGCCTCTCCGCGAATTTCGGGTTGACCACTTCGCATCCCTTCGATGCACGTCAAAGACGGGGCGATGATATTCACCAGGACCTGGATCGGCAGGAATCCTCCCGGCTTTAAATCAGGTCTTTGACCTCTCCATATACCAGGCCGCACAGGCGGGCGATCTGCTTGATGGAACTGTTGTAGCGGCCCCGCAGGGTCCGGGCGAGCCGGAGGCGCTGCTCTGTGCTGAGATTCTTGATGCTATTCTTCCCGAACAGCTCCTGGCAGACTTCGTTCTTGTGCTGGCGCATCTCCTGCATGGGGATGGACAACAGGGAGATGGAGCCCCCTCGGGCATCCACATCTTCTTCCCGGGTGATGCACAGGAAGTAATTGAAACTCTTGCAGGTCTTGAAGATCCGCTCCACGATTTCGAAAGCCACATACTCGCCGGGGAAGACGAGGGAGCCGATCATCGGGATGACGGAATGCGTAATGGTTACGTTATTCGTGCGAAGGGTGCCTTTGCGTTGCTCGGATCCTATGGACGGGTCCATCTCTACCCCGTCCAGCCACCGGGGTGAACTCCACAGGCCCGGCCTCTTGAAATAGAGGGGACCGCTGGACCAGGGGTAATCAAGCGCGTTGAACATGATGCCACCCACCGGGGCGTTCTTCACGGTGTAGCAGATGACGGTCTTCAGGTAACAGTCGTCTTCCACCGGCTGGTGCCGGATGGGAACCCCATCCAATTTGTTGCTCTCATGATGCGTGACGGAGATATACCAGGATGTCTGCCGGACATACTCATGCATGAACCGGTTGCATTCCTCAAAAGTGCCATACAGGATAAAATGCACATGCGTATCCATCAGGGAGAAAGCCAGGATGACCACGTTGTAGCCCTGGACCACGACGAAAACGCGGTTCATCCCCGCGATGAAATCATCTTCGTCTTCGAACAGGGCATCGACGGCATTCCCGTCCGTACTGAAATGCCAGCAGTTCTTGATCTTGATTTTCCGTCCCTTGACGAACGGGACGTTCAGCCCGAGATCCGATTCGATCTGCGCGAGCAGTTTTCGATTCAACTTCATCTTCCGATCCGGCGCCACTAATGGCTGCTCGTGGACAAAGATAAGCCATTCCCACCGATCTTGCAACCCTATTCCGCCCTTTTTCGCCATTTTTCCCCAACCCGAAAATCGCGGAGCGGCGAGACCCTCATTCTGCGGCCTTTTGCGGCACATTGCGCCGCTCCGCCAGCCCATTTTGCCTCGCATAGAGGCCGACCATGCCCTCCACCGCCACCAAGGGCATATCCTCCCTCTCCGCGAATTTCGGGTTGGCAAAGAGGACCCATTTTCCGAGATTCATCTGCCATTGGCAAGGATTGTGCAAAAAGATTGTTACCTTTGTAACGGGTAACGTAAAGAAAAGAATGTACGGAGGAAGTAGTTTCACAAGTCTCCATAACATTCTTATAACCAAATACATTTTACTTGATGAGAATCTTGCCTGTCTTTGCGGCTTCGCTGATGGCCTGCGCCGCGCTTCTTTTCACCTCTTGCGACATGGGGGTCGAACATACCGGGGACGAAACCGGGGCCCTGTATGGAAACTGGGAGCTGGACACGAAAACCGTTGATATCCAATACACTTCCGGGGGCAAAGGAGAGAATAGCCACGAGGAGACCAGCTTTGCGGGTGACCATTTCTACCTGGGCCTGACCGAGAACCGGCTCGCCTTTGCCAAGGAAGGGAGCATTCTCTCCTTCGACATCGACGACCTGGACGCGGTCACCTTTTCCTACAACGCCAACCAGAAACGGATTTCCTTTGACAAGGCCCTGAGCCTCTCCAAGGGAATCCTGAACCCCAAGGTCATGCTGCTTATCGGGACGTATGATGTCAAGGAACTGACCCAGGGGAAACTGGTCCTGTCCAAGGAAGAGAATGTCGTCATCGGTGAGTTCAATGCCCAACAGGCCACGGTCTATTCCTTCCACCGGGTCTCCTCGTCCCAATAACCGATCCCGATGAATGCCCTTCACGACGCCCTCCGGCATCGGGTGCTTCGGCTGGACGGAGCGACCGGGACCCAGATCCAGCGGTACTCCCTGACGGAAGAGGACTTCCGGCAGGGGGTCTTTGCCGATGCGCGGGTGCCGTTGAAGGGGAACAACGAGTGCCTGAACCTGACGCGGCCGGACGTGATTGCCGCCGTGCATGAGGCTTATGTCGATGCGGGGGCCGATATCATCGAAACCAATACGTTCAGTGCCAACAGGATATCCCAGAAGGAGTACGGGCTGGAGGCCCATGCGCGGGAGATGGCGCTGGCGGGGGCCCGGATCGCCCGGGCATGTGCCGACAAGGCCGGGCGGAAAGTCTGGGTGGCGGGGAGCATCGGCCCAACGTCCAAATCCTTGACGCTGGCGCCGGATATTGCGCGGCCTGCGGAGCGGCCTTGCAGTTTCGACGAGATGGCGGAAAGCTACCGGGAGCAGGTGGAGGCGCTGGTGGAAGGGGGCGTGGATCTGTTGCTCATCGAGACGGCTTTCGATGCGTTGAACGTCAAGGCGGCGCTGTATGCCGTGCAGCAGGTGGAAGATAGATTCTTCGACTCCGGCTTCGCCTCCGCTCAGAATGACAAGGACACCCCAAAGAATGACAACATCCCCACTCAAAATGACAGGAGAATCCCCGTCATCGTGTCGGTGTCGGTGAGCGACCGGAGCGGGAGGACGCTGACGGGGCAGACGCTGGAGGCGTTCTATACGGCCGTACGGCATTATCCGCTCTCGGCGTTCGGGGTGAACTGCTCGCTGGGGGCGGACGGACTGCTGCCGCTGGTGAAGGACATCGCCGCTTTCAGCGACGTGCCGGTCATCTGCTACCCCAACGCAGGCCTGCCCAACGAGCTCGGCGGATACGACCAAACACCGGCGCAAATGGCTGCGCAGATGCTCCGGTTGGACGGGCTGGTGAACATCGCAGGCGGGTGCTGCGGCACGACGCCGGAGCATATCCGGGCGCTGCCCGCGCTCTCCCCCGCCCCGCTGAAGGAGCCTTCCAAAGAACTGAAAGTCAGCGGACTGGAGGCTTATCTCATCGACACGAAGAAACGAAATTTCACTCTCATCGGCGAACGGACAAACGTCGCCGGCAGCCGGAAATTCGCACGGCTCATCGCTGCCGGGGACTACGATGCAGCCCTGGAAGTGGCGGCCGGGCAGATCGAGGGCGGGGCCAGCATCATCGACATCAACATGGACGATGCGATGCTGGACGGCCCGGCGGCGATGGAAACCTTCGTCCGCACCCTGGAGAACGATCCGGCCGTCGCCAGGGCTGCCCTGATGATCGACTCGTCCAACTGGAAGTGCATCCTCTCGGGCCTGAAGAACGCGCAGGGCAAGTGCATCGTCAATTCCATCAGTCTTAAGGACGGCAAAGCGGCCTTCCTCGCGAAGGCGCGGGAAATCCACCGGCTGGGGGCCGCTATGGTCGTGATGGCTTTCGACGAGGAGGGGCAGGCAACCACGTATGAACGCAAGATCGCCGTCTGCGAAAGGGCTTATCGCCTGCTCACCGGCAACGGCATACCTGCAGAGGATATCATCTTCGATGTCAATGTCTTGTCCATCGGCACGGGCATCCCGGAACACGACCGATACGGCATCGATTTCATCGATGCGGTCCGATGGATCAAGCAGCACCTGCCCGGGGCCTATACTTCCGGCGGCATCTCCAACCTTTCCTTCGCCTTCCGGGGCAACAACCCGGTGCGCAGCGCCATGCACGCGGTCTTCCTATACCACGCCATCCGCGCCGGTCTGGACATGGCCATCGTCAATCCGGGGATGCTCCTCCAGTACGATGACATCGAACCGCGGCTGCGGACGGCCGTCGAGGACCTCATCCTCTGCCGCACGCGCGATGCTTCCGAACGGCTGATGGATGTCATTGCAAGCGAAGCCTCTGTCATTCCGAACCCCGAAGGGGCGAAGGAATCCAAAGATTCTTTCGTCGGCCTCCGGCCTCCTCAGAATGACAAAGGCGAGGCCTTCCGGAATGACGACAACGCTCTACGGAAAGCCCTCGTCACCGGCCGTTCCGACGGCCTCGCGGAAGCCCTCCAGGCCGCCAGGCAAAGCCTCGGTTCCGCCGTGGCCGTCATTGAGGGGCCGCTGATGGCCGGGATGGAGGAGGTGGGCCGCCGCTTCGGAGAGGGGAAGATGTTCCTCCCGCAGGTCGTGAAGTCCGCCAAGGTGATGAAGGACGCGGTGGCGCTGCTGGAGCCGTACATGGACGCAGGAGAGCAGGCCGCGCAAAGGCCGGTCGTCATCCATGCGACTGTCAAGGGGGATGTCCATGACATCGGCAAGAACATCGCGGGCATCGTGTTGCGATGCAACGGCTTCGAAGTGGTTGACTTGGGCGTGATGGTCGATAAGGAGACCATCCTGGAAGCCGCCGAAAAGCACCACGCTGCCCTTATCGGCGTGAGCGGACTGATCACCCCATCCCTTTTCCAGATGGAGGAACTGTGCCGGGAGATGGCCGCCCGGGGGCTGGACACGCCGCTGCTGATCGGCGGAGCCACGACTTCCGCCCTGCATACGGCAGTGAAACTGGCCCCGCTGTACGACCATGTTTTCTACTCACCGGACGCTTCGGCGGGGGCCGTGATGGCGAAAAAGTGCCTCCGCGACCGGGCCGGCTTTGAGGCGGCCCAGCACGCGGAGCAGGCCCGGATCCGGGCGCTGCACGAGGGGCGGAAAGCCGCCCCGGCCATGAAGGCAACCGGCTTTGAACCAGATACTTACCTGTGTACCATTCCGGAAGACATGCCGCTTACCGAGCTGCCTCTGGCTGAGCTCGTTCCCTTGTTCGACTGGTCCATGTTCCGCGCCGTCTGGGGCGTAAAGGAATCGCCGGACCTGACCAGCGAAGGCCGCGCCGTCCTGGACCGGATGGTCCGGGAAGGCAGTGTCTCCGTACGCTTCGCCGCCCGTTTCTTTGCAACGAGGCGTGAGGGCGATATCATCGACCTGGGCCCTTGCAAACTGCCCATGCTCCGGCAGGAGGAGGCCCCCGGCCGATCCCTCGCGGACTTCGTCCCTGCCGAGGGCACCGGCCCCTTCGGCCTCTTCGCCGTCAGCGTCCATGCGAAAAACCATCCGGAAGGCTGCACCTGCGAAGCCTGCTGCACAGACTACGACTCCATGATGGAGCGCGCCGTCCGCGTCACCCTCGCCGAAGCTGCATCGGCCTGGCTGGATAACAAACTCGCGAAAGCCCTTCCCGCCAGCGTCAAGGTCGCCAAGCCCGCCGCCGGCTACGCCTCCTGCCCGGACCACAGCCTCAAGCGCGACATCCTCCGTCTCCTGCCGGAAGGTCTGGACATCACCCTCACCGAAAGTTGCGCGATGATCCCCGACGCTTCCATCTGCGGCTTCATCGTCCTTCACCCCGAGGCCGGGTATCCGGAAATCCACCATATCGGCCCCAAACAATACGAACTTTACACTTCCGCCCGCGGCTTCTCTCCCGGCGAAGCCAAGGCATTCCTCTCCCATCTGCTATGAGAATCACCGACTTACTGGATTCCCGCCATCCCTTCCCCTCCCTGGAGATCGTCCCTCCCCTGGGCGGCATCTCCAAGGACCAGCTGCTGGAAAGCATCGCTCCCCTGATGGAGTTCAAACCCCGCTATATCAACGTCACGACGCACCGCGACGAAATCCGGTTCGAGCCCCAGGCGGACGGGACCTTCCTCCGCAAGGTCGTCCGCAGCCGCGTCTCCCCCGTCGCCGTCTGCGGCAGCATCCAGGGCCGGTACGACGTGGAGGTGGTCCCGCACATCATCTGCGCGGGCAACACCGCCGCGGAAATCGAATGGCTGGT
>Ga0310696_10005759_pt1 | contig 14865 bp, 16 predicted proteins | sample AusTroGonzalo_MG_4_FD_203885 | JGI IMG/M metagenome (GOLD analysis project Ga0310696, IMG submission 203885) | Bovine rumen microbial communities from tropical cattle in Woodstock, Queensland, Australia - Gonzalo_02 (v2) (version 2) | ecosystem: Host-associated > Mammals > Digestive system >...
CCGCCCTTCTGCACAGGTGAGGCTAAGGCTCAGCGCAGCCTGGGTCGTCGTGAGATTGGTCACGGCCATCTGGCATGGCGTGCTCTCAAGGGCCAGATTCCTGCAGATTATCCCTACTGCGTACGCGTTGTATCCGATATCCTTGAGTCAAACGGTTCATCATCAATGGCTACCGTTTGCGCAGGTACACTTGCTCTGATGGATGCCGGTGTAAAGATCAACAACCCCGTATCAGGTATCGCAATGGGTCTTATCAAGAACCCGGGCGAAGACAAGTACGCTGTACTGTCAGATATCCTTGGTGATGAGGATCATCTGGGTGATATGGACTTCAAGACCACCGGTACCGTTAAGGGTCTGACCGCAACACAGATGGATATCAAGTGCGACGGACTTTCATATGAGATTCTTGAGAAGGCTCTGGCTCAGGCCAAGGCCGGACGTGAATATATCCTTGGCAAGATCACCGAGACCATCGCTGAGCCTCGTGCCGATCTCAAGCCCCACGCTCCCCGTATCGAGACCCTTACCATTCCTAAGGAGTTCATCGGTGCAGTCATTGGCCCGGGCGGAAAGATCATCCAGGGTATGCAGGAGGAGACTGGTGCAAGCATCAGCATTGATGAGGTTGACGGCGTAGGCAAGATTGAGGTTGCCGCTTCTAACCGCGACAGCATCGAGGCTGCTCTGGCCAAGATCCGCGCTATCGTTGCTATTCCTGAGGTAGGTGAGACCTATGATGGTACCGTACGTTCAGTAATGCCTTACGGTCTGTTCGTAGAGTTCCTGCCCGGCAAGGATGGTCTGCTCCACATCTCAGAGATTGATTGGAAACGTTACGAGACAATCGAGGAGACCGGTATCAAGGAGGGTGACAAGATTCAGGTTAAGCTGATTGACATCGATCCCAAGACCGGTAAGTTCAAACTGTCACGTCGTGCTCTTATCGAGAAGCCCGAGGGTTATGAGGAGCGTCCCGCCCGTCAGATGCGTCAGGACCGCGGTGAGCGTCAGGACAGAGGTCCCCGTCAGGACCGTGGCCCGCGTCACCACCACGATAACCATCGTAACGACCAGCAGGAGAATACTGAGAACAATGAAGAGAAGTAATCTCATAATAGCCGTTCTGGCCTTATTAACAGTAGCCTGTCAACCCCAAGTTGACAGGTTTACTTTGAACGGCCAGATAGCCGAGGCCGATGGTAAGACACTCTATCTTGACCATATGGGTCTGGATAAGGTCGAGGTCATCGACTCCGTCAAACTTGAGGGTGAGGGAGAGTTCTGTTTCAATCCCGTTGCTCCCAAGGATTGTTTTGATTTCTATCGCCTGCGTATAGACGGTAAGGTGGTCAATCTGGCAATCGATTCGACAGAGACCGTGACCGTTAAAGCCAGCCTTCCCGTAATGCAGATAGCATATATGGTCGAGGGCTCGGAGAATTCGGCCCGTCTCAAGGAACTTGTCATGAACCAGATGGGACTGCTGCAGGACCTGCGTCGTGTAACCTCACAGTACCGCAGCCCTGATCCCACTGCTCTGCAGCAGCAGATCATTGAGATGGTAGATGTATTCAAGTCAGACGTTATGACCCAGTTCATCTTCCCCGCTCCCGGTTCACCCTGCGCCTACTACGCACTGTTCCTTAGTATCAACGGCCAGATGCTGTTCAACCCGCAGAACGACCGCCAGGATGCAAAATGCTTTGCCGCTGTAGCCACCCAGATGGATATGCTCTATCCCGATGCCGTACGCACCACACATCTGCGTAACGTAGCACTCAAGGGAATGGCCAAGACATCACCCTCACGTAACAACGGCGTGAGTGCCGAGGCTATCCAGCAGTTTGAGAACATGATTGTCGAGACAGGTCTGATTGATATCGAGCTGCCCGACTATCAGGGACGCATCCAGAAGCTGAGTGACCAGAAAGGCAAGGTCATCCTGCTTGACTTCACAGCATTCAAGACAGAGTATTCACCCAACTATAATCTGATGCTCAGAGAACTCTACAACAAATACGCCGATCAGGGATTCAACATCTATCAGGTATCGGTAGATAACGACGAGAGTTTCTGGATGAATACAGCGTCAAACCTGCCGTGGATATGCGTGCATGACGAATCGAGTGTCTATTCAACATACCTTAGATCATATAATGTACAGCAGATTCCTGCGGTGTTCCTGATAGACCGTGACGGTAACATCGTAGATAGGCCCGAGAATACTGATGAGCTGGACAGCAAGATAGCTAAGCTGCTGGATTAAAGTTGAAAAAAATGTCCTTTGACAAGGGATAGTGTAAAATAAATGCTATCTTTGCGTTGAAAGACTGACACGGACTACTAGAGTTCCAACATCTTGAGAGGATTGTTGGAATTCTTTTTTACTCATGTCAAGATTGGATTGTAAAACTTATAAATTATTGATATTATGGCATATATGTCAGAAGAAGGCTACAAGAAACTGGTAGCCGAATTACAGTATCTTGAGGGTGTACGCCGTCCTGAGATCATTCAGCAGATAGCCGAAGCCCGCGATAAGGGTGACCTCTCGGAGAATGCCGAGTATGATGCAGCCAAAGAGGCTCAGGGTATGCTTGAGGCCAAGATCGCTACACTCAAGGCTCAGATTGCCGATGCCAAGATCATCGATGAGAAAAAGATTGACACATCAACGGTTCAGATCCTGACCAAGGTAAAGATACGCAACACCAAGAATAACGCCACTGTGGTCTATTCAATCGTTCCTGAGAGCGAGGCAGACCTTAAGAGCGGCAAGATATCAAGCAGCACTCCCATTGCCAAGGGCCTTCTGGGTCACAAGGTAGGTGAGACTGTAGAGATACAGATTCCAAGCGGTAAGATAGGTTTTGAGATTCTTGAGATATCTCTTTAACAGGGTACGCATATGACAATTTTCAGCCGTATCATTGCAGGTGAGATTCCCTGCTACAAGATAGCCGAGACCGAGAACTGCTTTGCGTTCCTGGACATCAATCCTCTGGTAAAGGGACACGTACTGTGCATCCCCAAGCGTGAGGTTGACTATCTGTTTGACCTTACAGATCAGGAGCTCTGTGACCTGCAGCTCTTTGCCAAGAAGATTGCTGCCGCTCAGAAGAAAGTGTTCAACTGCATCAAGGTAGGTGAGGCCGTTCTGGGTCTTGAGGTACCTCATGCCCATATCCACCTTATCCCCATGCAGTCTGAGAAGGATATGCTCTTCAGCAATCCCAAACTCAAACTCACACCCGAGGAATTCGAGAAGATTGCAGCCGATATCCGCGCTGCTCTCTAAATGATACAAAAGGGGACAGACCCCAATTGTACTGTTTTGAAAATAGTGCAATTGGGGTCTGTCCCTTTTTGTGCTGTTTTTATTGGAATATCAGAATAACCGGGTTGGATTCGGCGGTTATGTCCGGAAAAGCCTCACGGAGTTCGGGAACCATGCGGATGTTGAGCACATCGTGAACACGTACCCACTTTCCTTTGTATGATGAGGTGATTGGCATAAAATCTTCTTCCTTGGGAGCCTTTACATCTGAACCATCGACTGATCTGTAAGTGGCGTGATCCGGTTTGTCATAATATATTCTGGCTACTTTTCCGTTGCCGATGAGTGAAACGGTGAGCAATCGGTCTGTCTCATGGTATATTATTTTATGATATGCATAATCCGATGAGTGCTGCTCATGTTTCAATGTCTCATTGTCCATTTGAATGTCAGTCTTTATCTTGTAAGCCTTATAGACTGAGTCTCCTTTGATGTGGTAAATATAATCCTCATCCTCAAATCCCATGCAGCCTATCTCGTCGTCCGATATATGGGTAAACAGGTCATTGTTTTGGATATGCCCGTAATCCTGCGGAAGTGTGAATATCATCTTTATGAAATTGCCGTCGGCATCGGTCTCAAAAACACCTCGGTCATATCCTTTCTGGGTGTTGCCGTATTCTGAAAAGAAAAGCAAATGCCCGTCACTCTTTACCGCAAATTCCAGTGAAAGGAAATGAGGTGAGATATTTCTTTTGAATTCACCAGAGAAAGAGTAGATGTTAATGTCATCTGCCAGCTGGCTGCAAAGATAGATTTCATCCTTTTCGGGCAGGATATCAAATCCTTGGGCGCTGATATATTCACCACGACCGCGGCCTTTACGTCCTATCTGCCTTATAAATGTTCCTTCCATGTCATATACCAGCAGTCTTTCATCATCGGATGTAAGAACAAAAATGTAGTCATCGGTAACCTTTACATCCTTGATAGTATTTATACAACCTTCAAGAACATCAGTTTTTAATCTCACTGTGTCTATTTTCTGGAAGAGTTTTGATATTAACGGCAAGCTGTCGGGATTTACTCTTTCATTTATAGGCGCGTAGATAACAGGGATTCCGGACTCAGGCGCAACCTCATCTCTGCACCCTGCAAAAAGGGCGCTTGTGATAATCAGACCGATAACCGAAAACTTGAAAAGGACAATTGATAATCTCATAGGTTATTGTACGTTGGTGTTTGAATCATTTAAAGTATTTGCCGATAACCGGTAAGGACTTGAGCGGCATGTCTTTCTTGACCAGATAAGCCAGGTAGATGCAGATAAGGCATGTGTTGATTATAAGGCTTATCCATAGGGGCAGGTCCTTGCTCTTAACAAAGAGGTAAATCACGTAGAGCACGGCGGCCAGCAGCACATACATGCCAATCTCACCTAAAGGATATTTGATGGGACTCTTTTTCTGACCTACAAAGTAAGAGAGTATCATACATACACCATAGCCGGCAAATCCTCCCCATGCGCAGGCCATATAGCCGTATTTGGGTACGAATATGAAGTTGATGGCCAACAGTACGGCGCAGCCTATGAATGAGAATATGGCGCCCCACCATGTCTGGTCAATAAGTTTGTACCAGAACGAGAGGTTAAAGTAAACTCCCATGAATATCTCGGCCATCATGACTATGGGCACAACCTTAAGTCCTTCCCAGTAGGTTCGGCCTACTATGAACTTGAGGATATCCAGGTAGAACATAACCGCTAAGAATGCAAGCAGTGCGAATATTATGAAGAACTTCATGGCATCGGCATAAACCTTGTTCTGGCCTTCGCGGTCATGCGCTGCTGTGCTGAACACCATCGGTTCATATGCATATCGGAACGCCTGGGTAAGCATGGACATGATCATGGCAACCTTTACGGCGCTTCCGTAAATACCCAGCAAGTACTCACCCTCTTCTCCGGTAATTATCTTGGTAAAGCAGATCTTATCGGCCACCTGGTTAAGTATGCCGGCAAGTCCTAGAATCAGTATGGGCCAGGTGTAAGAGAGCATCTGACGGAACAACTTGGTGTCAAATCCGTTCTTTATCTGGAATATCTCAGGCAGCAGACCTATGGTGATGCTTGCCGAGCAGAACAGGTTGATATAGAATACATATCTGATTACATGATTGGGATTATACCAGCCAAGCAGGGTGGGGTAATCCTGATAGATTCCCTTGAACCACAGTATGACAATAAGGTTAAGGGCTATGGTCATGAATATGTTGGTAAGCTTGAGGGTTGCAAACTTGATGGGCCTTTTAAGGAATCTCAAGTAAGAGAATACAATGGCCTGGAAAGAATCAATTGCCACTACAAGTGACAGCGCAGTAACATATTCGGGGTGTTCAGGGTAATTCAGGAAAGCACAGATTTCAAACCTGTAGATAATGCACGCGGCCGCGAACAAAACTGACAGTATGCCGACCGATATCAGTGCGGTTGAGAATACCCTGGCGGGTTTCTGACCCTCCTTGTTGGCAAAGCGGAACATGGTGGTTTCCATGCCGAACGTAAGCAGTACCAGACACAGTGCGGTATAGGCATACATCTTTGTGATTGCTCCGTACTCTCCGCCCTGAGCCTTGAGTACATTGGTGTACAAAGGAGTGAGCAGATAGTTTATAAATTTGCCCACAATACTGCTTATTCCGTATATGGCCGTATCCTTGGCCAACGACGCCATCTTGCTGCCTGCCATTGATTTTGTGTGAATTGTGATATATTACAAAAGTATGCATATTTCAATAAAGAATGAAATAGTATTATCTCCTTTTTTGGAGAAAAATAAACGGAATTTGGTTTGTTTTCGGTGTTAATTGCGTTATATTTGCCACCAAAATAGTGAATGATATGGCACAGACAGCATTTACAGTCCGTATGGACTCTGATGTAAAAAGACAGTTTGATGAACTATGCAAGGATTTTGGCATGAGTTCCAATACTGCATTCAACGTTTTTGCGAGAACAGTAATCAAACAGCAGAGTATTCCGTTTGAAGTGGAATCAGAGCGTCAGGCAATTATTCGTCGCGGTTGGGAGGCTGCAGAAATAATCCGTCAGCAAGCAGCCGAGAATGGAACTGGCGATATGACGTTAGATGAAATAAATGAAGTGATAAAAAAATGTAGAGAAGAACGCCGTCAAAGAAAGAACAATAACGTCCAATGATATGAAATTTTATGCCGTAATTGATACCAATGTCCTTGTTTCATTCCTACTGACAAAAAACAGCGAATCATCGGTAGTCAAAATCATTAATCTGGTCAAAGAAAATAAGATAATACCGCTTTTACACTCTGAGATTGTTTCGGAGTACCAAGAGGTTTTAAAAAGGGATGAATTTAAGATAGAACAATCTTTGGCCTCAAATCTGATAGAAGCCATAACAAACACAGGTGTCTTTTGTGATCGAAAGGAGACTATGGAGTCTTTTGTTGATCCTGATGACTTGGTGTTTTACGAGGTCTCACTGAGCGTTGATGATGCCTATCTCATCACCGGAAACCTAAAACATTTTCCAAAAAATGGTCACGTAGTTACACCTGCAGAAATGCTTCAGATTGTCCATCTGGCAGAATCTGCAGGCGAATGTGTATGTGAACCCCAATTAGATTATAAGTCTAAGCGCAAGAGATAGCCTGCTTTTATACTATCTTAAGAGTTCGGAGATTTTGCTTTCGAGGGCTTTGCCGCGAAGATTTGTGGCTATGATTTTTCCGGTGCTGGCCTCGACCAGGAAGTTTGCCGGAATGGAGTTGATTCCATACAACAGAGCAACTTCATTCTGCCAGTATTTTACATCACTCACGTGAATCCAGTTCATATCGTTAACCTTGATGGCATTGAGCCAGGCGTCACGTGAACGGTCCAGTGATACGCCCAGAATCTGGAAGCCTTTGTCAAAGTACTTGCTGTATGTCTCCTTAAGGTATGGAACCTCACCCATGCAAGGGCCGCACCATGATGCCCAGAAATCTATCAGCACATATTTGACGCCGGGAGTTGCCATAACATCCTTTGATGAAATGACATTGTCAAACTGATCGGTCTGGCTGAATTCTATGTATTTCTTTCCGGGTGCTGTTGCCAGCGCCTTTACGTTGTGCTCATCAAGTTTTTTCCATATATCAGTCTCACGAAGATTAGGCTTTACGGCATCCAGCATCTTTCTTGTGGTGGCTGCCTCCTGCTCGTATGAGAGCTCACGCAGACACACCAGACCAAACATTATGTCATTATGCTTTTTGGCGCCATTTTGCAGATATTCGTTCCACTGATCTATCAGTTCTGCCTGCTTATCCTCATCATCACCGCACTCATCATACAGACGTGACAACTCCTGCTCTTTCTTATCCATCTCTGTGAGCAGATTGTTTGATTCGGTGCCCAGAGCATCATACTCACCCTCGTGGTCTGGGCGTGGGAATATAGACAGCAATCCGGGCTCCAGTACAAGCTGGCAGGCGTTACGGGCAGCACGCAGGTTGTTTGCATCGGCCACATAGACAAGTTGGGGCAGGGTGTTGATTCCTTTAAAGACAAACTGATGAGTGCTGTCCATCGCGGTTGAGTCAATAGCCTGACCGCCACTAATTATATAGGCGGTGCTGCTCTCTGTGTTAGGGAAATAGCCGTGCAGATAATAGATGTTGTCAGTATCTACACATGCTGTCAGGAGTGCGGTTATCAATAGGAAAAGACTTGTTTTTTTCATCTTTGTATGATAGTTTTTTTGAATGTTCTTTCAAAGATAATTCAAATATGTACTTTCTATCGCGGCGGCAATTGAAAAAAACGAAAAAAAATATTTTAAAAGTGTTGCAGGTAAAAAAACCATGCTCTATATTTGTATCGCAAACAATTTGAAGTCGCATGCTTAGAACCGGATATGTTCTAAGATGTGGCTTTTTTTTGTTAGGCATTTATTAACAATTCTACTACCAATTAATGCTTTAATTATTCATCATGATGATGAAAACCTTGTTTGTGTCCTTTTCCTGTCAGAGTGATAATTCTGTACTGGAATATTTTCCCAAGTCGATCGGCAGCAACCGATCCGGCTTGGGATTTATTCTTTGTAATAATCGCAAGCAATACTTTCTTTCAACATTTGGTTTACTACCCGTTGAAAAACACGCCCGTAACAAAACGAAAGACACACATGTCCCAACTGTTACGGCCATCCGTACCGGTCAGGGCCGTTTTCTTGCTTCGGCCCTGATCCGGACGGTTGGGAAATCCGAGAGCAACATTTTATTACATACACTTCAAATTTGTTTGTTGCCTGTCTAGAGAGGTTCAATGGGATAATATTCTCATTGAACCTTTCCGGGCAGATATTTACGTGGATATTTATTTACAGGATTATGTGACTGAAAAAAGAGACAGATAATCGGATTTGTAAAAGAGAAGGGATAAAGGCAGTGCCACCCTTGCAAAGTACTCTGTTAATACCCCTCGTGCTCCAAGTCCTAAGTTTAACCTTAAAATTGAACGTCGCAAAGAAAGTGGATTATATTCAAGTTGTCAGATTTTGTACCTCATAGAGGTGTCAGAACTATTTATTAATCATTTAATCTAATAGCTAATTAAACTATGAAAAGACTATTTCAAAAAAAGAGAAACCGCATTATTGCTTATTGCTTTTCACTTGTTTGCATGACTATTGTCTTTATGAATCAGAAGGCCTCTGCTTTTCCATTTTGGACTGTCATGGTAAATGGGGAGGAAAAGACATTTGAGCTTTTTTCTCATCAAACATCCAAACAGTATGCCACTTCGGATTTCGGAGCAGCAATGGAAGCACAGGGAAATGGTACCGCGGCTTCTGCGAATGCGCAATATTCACTTGATACTGCTGCAGATCATATTCTTCGGGTATATTGTGGATTCTTTCCATTCATGTTTGCTACCTGTGATGTTGGAAGTTCCGCATTGGGAGTTTATGTAATCAGTTCTGATGGCAGGACATTACAGAAATTTTAATCTATAATGGTATCCACATTTTGTAATATGACAGTTTTTATATTGCAAAATGTGGATATATAACGAATACAAAAATGAAAAAGAACTTTATAATATACACGCTATTGCTATTGTCCTGCGGAAAAGCAGAACAAATAACGCCTGGAAAAGAGATACTTCTTGGTGTAGAATCTGAAAGTATAAGCGAAAAAATTGAGAGGGTTTCAATTGTACCTTTTGAAGTTGATGACTCATGGAAGTATATATCAGCACCTTTAATGGCAAAGGCCGGTGACACGTTTTTTCTTTGTACGCAGGAGACCTGTTTCCTTTTAGGCTTTAACGAGTGTGGGAAAAAGCTGTTTTCGAGAAACATTAAAGGTCGTGGACGTGGTGAGGTATTAGAGGTGAACAATATTTATACCAGTGGAGATACAGTATTTCTTTTTGATGTGGCAAAAGGTGAGTTGGAAATGTATGATAAAGAAGGTAAGTTCTGCTCTAAAATTGAAGGGCCGTTTTTGGCGGAATATTTATATCCTCTTAATGATAATTTGGTCGGAATGACTGCAACCAGGTTTAAAGGGGATAAATACGTTACAATTTATGATAAAGAGCAGAATGTCATTGACAATTATTTGACGATACCTGACTATTTGAAGAATCAATCCATGAGTTTCGGGCAGACTCCGATGTCTTATTGTTATAAGGATTCTGTCCGTTTCATGATGCCATACGATTATAATCTATATTCAGTATCTGAAGACGGTATAGAATCAAAATATCTGTTTGTTCCAGAGAATCCGATACCTCCTGAAGTGTTGAATAAAATGGAATGCGATTTGCCAATTTTGGAAAAGGTTCAGTTGGTTGGTCCATATGATGATGATTTTCAGGGCTTGTTCGAAACGGACAGGTATCTGTATTTTTATTACTCACGTAATCATGTCCTGTATGACAAAAAGGCTGAAAATGTTTATAAAACCAAGAATCCAGAGGAGTATTTTCATAGGGATTTGGTTGATGACATGACCAGTGATGACGTCTGGCGTTATTTTTTGGGTTCTTTCCTGCCATTATATTCAGAGAAAAATCAACTTTATGGCAGACTACCTTATAACATATACCAAATACTAAACGATTGTAGAGATAAATTGGATTCAAAACTAATTGCATTTCTGAAAGGAATTGAAGTTTATTTCGATAAGTATACATTGGCTTCAGATGATGTGATTATTGTATGTGTTGATTTTGATGAAGAGTAGAATTTTTTTAAGAACTCTAAGGATAATTCTGAAACTGTTATCCTTGTTTGCATTCAGCAGTTGCACAAATCAGTATAGAATTGAAAACATCGGCAAAATAGAATACCCGGACAGCGCATTGGTAGTTGTGGATGAAAAAGAAACAGATTTGAGTATAATCAGTTTGCCGGCATTGTGTTATTGGTTGGATTCAACAAAGTGCACTCCATGCGAATATGATATGCTCTATAATTTTGAACCATATTACTGGTTTTTGGGTGAGACGTCATTTTTTGCGATAGTCACTCCAGCAACAACCCATAAAGATCACATTGATTATAAAACATCTATCAATTATTTGCCGTTTCCTGTTGTTGTCGATAAGAGTTGTTTTTTTTACAGAAATAATAATCCGGTATACGTCAAAGAGGGTGAGAATTCTTACATATACATTGATGAAAATGGAGTGGGATATGAGTTAATCCTGCCAGAAGGAAATATGATATATGACATAGGCAGGATAATAGATTGTTTTATGTCAAATATAAGATGATCATGCGTAGAGGTGTATCGAAGCCGGTATTTGGCAATTTTGTTTTGGATGTCCTTGTACTTGTTTCGGTGGCATGGGCTGTTGTTTGCTTCTTCAAATGCAATTATTCCAATGGCCGCCCTATCTTATGGGGAATACTTTATAACGATTGCATTACAAACACATTTTTGACAGTAACAGTCTATTTTGTTGCCAGACTTTCTTTCTCCATCCATTTCCGATGGAGCAAGGTGCTCTTTTATTCTCTGCTGTTCTCTTTTTTGTTACGTGAACTATATATATGTTCACGACAATATATGCTGGGTAACGGAGAGATGGTGGGATCATTCGGTAATACCGGGCTTTTGGGAGGCTTCCTGTCAATTTGTATCTGTATTATCGGACCGTTGATAATGAACAACAGGAGCTATGTATTACTTCTGCTTTTGCTGCCTGTATTGCTTTTTGTCATAATGGCTTTCAGTAGAGCTTCATGGTTATGTATTGTCGTAGTCTCGTTTTTACTCTGCATGGAAAGGGAATCAATTAGAACGTTCATCTGTTCTTGGAAGATACCATTGTTGTTGATTGTGTCCGCAATGGCCATGTTTGTCTATTTCCTTAAGAAAGAATCAGCCGATTCAAGGCTTTTCATGGCCCTGGTTGTACTCCGTTATATACCTCAAATAGGACTATTTGGTGTGGGGCCGGGTAACTATTGCGGATTGTATGGAAGGGCATTGTTTGATTATTTCTTAGGTAATGAATGTGGCTTTTCTGACAGTTCAATAGGTTGCCTGGAAATCCTGACGCAAGGGAAAATAAGTGTGGGAATACCAGATTATTCGTACAATGAGACTATCAGGCTATTAACCGAAACGGGTTTTGTAGGAGTTGCGATAATTACAGTCGTAACAATTGTGACTTTTTTAAGGCTTTATAAGAGGAGAGATCCACTGTCATACGGTTATCTCGCGTTGATTATCTTTTCACAGTTCTCTTTTCCAAGTGCTGTTCCTTTGTTCTGTTGCCTGTTTGCAATTTTTATAGCGGCCGGAGCTTCGATTAAAAACGAACAATCTGCGGGTGGTATATACCCTTATCTGATAATATGCACTATACTGTCAGTCGCAGTCTTTTGCATCGGTACAAATAAAAAGGATGCTGATTTTGTCAACAAGGAGTGCATGTATATGCATGATTCGTATGAACTTGGTTTTTATGATGATGCTTGCAGAATTGGAGAATCGTTATACGAGAGGGGATACGCATCGGATTTATTCATGTTGGAGTATGGTACATCTTTGTGTAGAAATAGGGACTATGTTAACTGCATTAAGGTGCTCAATCACGGTATGGAATTGAGCGCAAGTCCCACATTCTGGAGGATTATGGGAGATAACAGTTTCAATTCAGGCGACTATTCTTTAGCCGAAAAGCATTATCTGCACTCATTTATTATGGCTCCAAATAGGATGCGGCCGTTATTGGATCTGGCCCGATTGTATTATGCAACGGGACAAACAGAAAAACTGTTCTGTATTAGTGATTGCTCTACGAAAATGATACCAAAAGTGGAAAACGAAAAAACAAAAAAAATGCAGGAAGAAATATCCGCATTAAAATCAGCAGTAAATAAATGAAAAAACACTCTCCTTATTCTTGTATGCTATTATGTCTGATAACAGTATGGTGCACGTTTTATTTGATCGATTTGTTCCTGTTCAGTTCCTACAAGGTCTCTTCAAATTCAATGGAACCGAGCATTATGACTGGTAAACGTGTTTTTGTAAATAAGACATTAATGGGGGCGCGTATCAGTTTCCTTCATTTTGGAAAATCTTCAGATTATGTTTTCAGATTGAGAGGTTTAAGAAAAATAGTTCCTAATGATGTAATATGTTTCAACTATCCTCACGTAAATGATAACTTGTCAACAATAAAATACAGTGATGAAGTGTATTGTAAACGTGTTCTTGGATGTCCGGGGGATAGGATTGGTGTGGTTGACGGGCACTGTTGGAATGATAAGGTGCTTAGGCCAATCGGGGTTGTAGAGGAACAGGAAAAACTGAGATGGATGTTTGACGGCTTTTTCAAGATGACAAACAGTTTTGATGTCATTCCATTTACAAATACGGATTGGAACATCAAGAACTGGGGACCGATTGTTGTACCTGCTAAAGGATTGACAATGGTTCTTGATGATGTTACCCGCGAACTGTATCGTCAGGTTATAGAATATGAGACAGGTAAACAGCTTGTGGAATCAATAACGGAGTATACATTCCAAAGGGATTATTATTTCGCAGTTGGTGACAACGCAATATCATCATTTGATTCCCGATATTGGGGCTTCATACCTGAGGAGTTTATAATAGGTATAGTCGTAAACCGATGAATTGATAGTCATGAAAAAAATATAGAGATTGGATTAATTTATGCCATAAACACTTACTGTTGTGGATTTACCAATATAATTATGTTGTCTATATTGAAGTGCTTATGAGCGTTAATGGCGCCATTAACTTATAAATTAATTTTTTATCATCTAAATATTTGATTGTATTGATAATAATTGTAATTTTGTAGCACGAATAACAATACCATGAGAAAAGTTGTATTTGAACCTTTGATTCTTACAGATAGTACTGATGTTTTTACTATTAAAGTAGGTGATGCTACAGAAACGGAGTTCAAGAAATTCTTTGTTTTATTCAAAGACTCAGAAGACTCATTTCTTAAGGATGACATGGAGAGGATTTTAATTGCTATTGAGAAAATATCCCAAAATGGGGCTTTGGAATCATATTTCCGTGTTGAGGGTAGAATAAATGACAGGATTTGTGCTATTCCTCTTTTGATAAAACATAGAGATAAGTCAAAACATGGTACATTAAGATTGTATTGCATCAAAATATCAGAGAGCCTGTTGATAATAGGTGGTGGCGGGTTGAAGGTTACGGAGACTTATCAAGAGGATCAAACTTTAGTCAAACATGTTTCGACTCTTCAACTGATTGATTCTAAATTGGCAGAAATAGAGAAGAAAGGTTATGATTTACATAAGGAGCTATTAAATATTGTCATAGAAATAGATTGAAATGTCAAATATAAAATTCATAGATCCAGAACTTAAGGAAGGGCTCACCCAAGTATCACCTTCTTTGCACAAGGAGGTAAGTTTATCATTTGACATAGCAAAGCGCATTCATGATATATTAGAACGGAAAAGGTGGTCGCAAGCTGATCTGGCAAGAATTATGGGCAAGAAAACTCCTGTCGTAACTCGCTGGATGAGTGGAACCCATAATTTCACTATCCGCACTATTGCAGAGATAGAGATAGCTTTAGGTGAGGAAATAATCTGTGTGAAGCGGGGAAAAAGTAAGGTGAAATGTGAGGTGAAAAGTGAGGTGAAAAAAGTTCAGGATGGGAAGTCCTAAAAATATGACTGAGCATATATCATAATTTCTTACTTTTGTGCGGATTAACAAGGTGGCTTATGAGAAGGATTAATATGAAACGCTTTCTGGTGGTGGTGTTGAGCCTGTTCTGCTTTATTCCGGTGGCGTTTTCACAATCGGCTAATGCTCTTTATCTCAAGGACGGGAGCAGAATCATTGGATATGTTTTGGAGCTGGACTCTGTGGGCGATGTAAAGATTCAGACTACCGCAGGTGAGATGGTTTCGGTCCCTATGAATAGCGTTGATAAGATTAACTGGTCTTATGAGATTAAGGATGCAGGTCCTGGAGCCATTTACCGTTACGGCGATACGTTCCGTTGGAAG
>Ga0310696_10005760_pt1 | contig 14863 bp, 11 predicted proteins | sample AusTroGonzalo_MG_4_FD_203885 | JGI IMG/M metagenome (GOLD analysis project Ga0310696, IMG submission 203885) | Bovine rumen microbial communities from tropical cattle in Woodstock, Queensland, Australia - Gonzalo_02 (v2) (version 2) | ecosystem: Host-associated > Mammals > Digestive system >...
GAGGCCTGGGGGCTCAGCGCCAACTATCAGAAGCGCGATTTCCTCTTGAAAAACCTGACGGCAAGTCTGTCGCTGTCGCACACTTGGGACCATGCGCAGACTATCGATACCGTCTATCGTAAATACGACTGGAATGGTGATTTCATCAAGAGTTCGCGTAATGAGATAACAGGCAGAGCCAGAACGCTACGTCATTATAAGCGGCCTCTCACTATCGGAAGGGCTGATTTGAGATATCGTTTTAATGATATGCATCTATTGAATCTGAGCTATGCCCTCAACCGTACGGGTAATGACCGCTGGGACGATGTGGACAAGAGCTTTGAGCCTGCCAATGACGTGCTGGCTAAGCATATCATCGGAATATCCTACAATCAGACACTCTTTGGGGGGATACTCAACAACACTTTCTTCCTGAAGGACTATGTAAATCATCTGGACATCAATCAGACCGATATCCCTACTGTCACTGGCTCAAGGGAGGTGCAGGGCTCATCGACCTCGAACGACTTAGGTGGCGGCATCGGCATCAAGCTGCAACCAATAGAACCATTGGCACTGAAAGCCAGCTATGAACACAGTGTGCGACTGCCTTTGGCACGTGAACTGTTGGGCAACGGTACTACCATCTATGCCAATGTGGCCTTAGAGCCGGAGAAGAGTGAGAACTTCAACGTGGGCCTCTTTGGCACATTGAGGAGCAACGACCATACGCTGTCGTATGAGGTGAACGGATTCCTGCGCCGGGTGGACAACTACATCCAACCGCAGGTGTCGGAGAAAGAGGGTATGATGCAGTATGTGAATGTGCCAGCTGTGCATATCAAGGGTGTGGAGGGTGAGCTACGCTATGATTGGCAACAGCGATTGCAGATAGTCGGCAACGTGACCTGGCAGGATGCCCGCGATCGTCAGGAATTTAAGAGCGACGGTAAGCCCTCGGTCACATTCGACAACCACGTACCTAACCGTCCTTGGTTCTACGCCTCTGCCGAGGCCCGCTATCAATTCAGGAATCTCCTGACTAAGCACGACCGTCTGCAACTGGGCATCGACTATCAGTGGGTGCATTGGTTTTATCTCTCGTGGGAAGGTTATGGTGCCCTTGAGACTAAGGCCCGTATTCCTGAGAAGAATATCTTCGGCGCACAGGCTACCTACTCATGGCTCAACGAGCGATATAGCCTTGCTCTCACCTGCGAGAACCTGTTCGACAGGACTATCTACGACAACTACAAGCTACAGAAGCCCGGAAGGACGCTGTTTGCTAAGTTCAGAATAAACTTACATTAAACATTAAACAATTAACAACATGAAAAAACTCAAATTCTATCTGATGCTACTGGTGATGCTGATGGCCACCAGTGCGAAGGCAGACAATGTGAAGTATCTGGTTCTGAACAGCGGAGGCGAGGAAACCGTCATCGCCTTGGCTGACGAACCAGTAATGACCATCGATGAAGGCATCTTGAAAGTGACGGTTGCAGGCGTGGAGAAACTCTCAGCAGACCTGTCTCAGGGTCTGACTTACAGCTTCTCAGAAACAGTCCCTACCGCTATTCAGGAAGTCTTGGACAATGAGTCATCGCGTCTGGAGCAGGGGCATGTCTACATTGCCCATGCCCGTGCAGGCGAGACGGTCCGTGTGTTTACGGTTGACGGCAAACTGGTTGCCTCACAGCGTATCAACAGCGAGGGAACAGCCGACATCGACCTGACCACACTCGGCAAAGGCCTCTACATCGTGAAATCAGCGAAGACAAGTATTAAAGTTATGAATAAATAAGAAGTTTATAGTTTAAAGTTTATAGTTTATGAAAAAGTTTCTACTTACATTAGTTGCAACCACTATGCTGTGTCTTGGTGTTAGCGCACAGCAGTATGTCATGAAGATCACAAAGGCTGACGGTTCTGTCGTAGAATTGAATGCCGATGAGATTGCAAATGTCACCTTCCAACAGATAAGCACCCCAGTGGTGTTAGGCCCCCATCATTTCGACCTGACAGTGACCGTAGGCAAGCAGGGCGGTATGGGTCGTGACGTGACCACCATCATGCAGAGCCGCGAGAAGCTGGATGCAGGTGCAATCGTAGATTTCAAGAACGTTGGTGCAGAGATCAACGCCGACTATTCAATGGAAGCCATTACGCGTGGCAAATACTATTATCAGGTGCCCGTAAGTGCTGACCGCTTTGTAAAATTGCAGTTCAAGGACAACAAGATGGAGGTGGTTCAGGCTCAGCCATTCAAGGAAAATACTTATAACACCCGCCAGTACTGTCATGCCTGGATAGCTGACAACCAGCTTATCATCATGGCAGCCAACGGTGACAAGAACGCTATTGTCTGGACCAAGATCAATACAGATGATATGACAATCATCAGCGAGGGTACACTTGCTATCAATGTGGCCAATGATTGGGAGTCGTTTACGACCAGTGGTATTCTGGCCTATCGTGAGAGCGACAACAAGCTGTTCTATTTCTACTATAACAAGAAGGGCTCTGGCCGTAAGGCTACCAAGGAGGAGAAGTTCCACGTAGCTGTGATCAATGCCGAGACGATGGCTGTAGAGCAGGATAATCTCTGTCCGTTTGCAGCTGAGATGGCTGGTTCTGCATACGGTGAGTTGCTTCAGCAGACCACCTTCTTCGATGAGGCAGGTAATCTCTACATTGCTGCCTTCAGCGACACCTCAATTGGTGAGGAGGGCAAATTGCTCCGCATCAAGAAGGGTGAGTTTAACATCGATGCCGACTACAATGGATTCCCCAACAGCGATGGTAAGCTGCTGACCACCCAGTATCTGGGCAATGGCAAGGTGTTCTGCTACTCTCGTCACGATGACGAAGCCCTTGGCACAGCCATCGACAGTTATGCCCACTATTATAGCGTGGTCGACATGAAGGCTGGTACCCGTACCCGCATGAGCTTTGGCGGCACGGAGATTCCTTATAGCAGTGGCCGCTTCTCACAGCGCTCTGCCTTCGATCCCAACGAAAATAAGGTTTACTTTGGTGTGAACACTGAGACCGCTCAGCCCCAGATCTATGTCTACGATGTGGCTACAGGTAGTGTAAGCGAAGGCATCAAAGTATCGGAGGGCTACTACTTCGAGCAGATCCGTATTGTAGAAGACTAATTTTGAAGTAATCACAAGCGTGTGATGAAATACGTGTATTATTATATAAGTTTGTTTTTGGTGCTCCTGTGCCCGGCTCCGTGCTGGGCGCAGGACACTGCTTTATTGATGGTGCACTTCGGCACGACGTATGACGAGACGCGTGCGAAGACCATCGATGCGATTAACGAGAAGGCCGTGAAGGCATTCCCTCAGATGAAGGTTCGTGAGGCCTATACCTCCCGTATCGTGATGAAGCGTCTGGCCCAGCGAGGTATCAGGAAGGATACGCCCATCGATGCACTGTTGCAGTTGCGTGCTGAGGGTATCAGAACGGTGAAGATCCAACCCTCGTATGTCATCGACGGTATCGAGATGGACCGTCTGCGTCAGGATGTGGAACAGGTACGGCCTTTCTTCGACAGTATCTGGGTGAGTACGCCATTGCTCTATACCGTAGAAGATGCAGAGAAGGTGTGCGAGGTATTGGTGAACCGCCATGTGGCAGACGCCACGAAACGGGAGCATGTGCTCTTTATCGGGCATGGAACGGAAGGCCCGGCTACGGCACTCTATAGTCAGCTCGACTATATGCTACGCGCCAATGGTCACGCTCATTATCATGTGGCTACGATTGAGGGCTATCCCACACAAGAGACGGCTTTGGCTCAGATCAAGGCGATGAAAGGCAAAAAGGTGACATTGGTGCCGCTGCTCTTCGTGGCTGGCGATCATGCCAACAATGATATTTCCGTAGAATGGAAGGAAGCACTCGAGAAGGAAGGTCTCGCAGTTGACGTGAGACTTGAAGGTCTGGGCGAAGTGCCGGAGATACAAGACCTTTATATCAAAAGAATTGAAGAATTGAAAGATTGAAGAATTGAAGAATTGAAATGAGTCGTCGAAGGATTCTAGCAGTTGTTGGTGTGCTGGTGATAGTGGTGATAGGGGCTTATGCCGTCTACTGCCATTATCTGGCTCCAACCCGTATCCTCGTCGTCAATGCCCTAAAGGCCCAACAGGCCGATATCACGCTTAACAACGACTCCCGTCATATCCAGGTGGAGTGTGTTGAGGCAGAGGAGATGGGGAGTCTCGAGGGCTATGATGCCATCATCGTCTATGCCCGCCGCATCTTCCTGACCGACGAGCAGATGGCAGAGGTAAAACGGGTGGCAGAAAAGGGCGTACCAATATTTACAAAGACACTACGCACCAGCGACTTTGTGGAGAATCACAACCTCGATGAGCAGCAAATCACAACCCTGCAGCAGTACTTCGACAACGAGAACCGTCAGAACTTCCGCAACGGACTCCGTTACCTGCGTCGTTTGGCGACACCTCACCGTTGGGGAGACCAGACTTTCGACAAACCGGTAGAGGTGCCTGATAACATGTTCTACCACCGTCAGTACGGCATGTACTTCACATCGTCAGATGAACTGACAATCTATCTGAAGGCCAATGGCCTCTACCATCCGGACGGTCCTCGCATAGCCCTAATATCAGGTATCACCTTCCCAATGGAAGGCAACCGTCAACACGTTGACACCCTCATCTCACTGCTGACCCAGCAAGGCATGAATGTCTATCCGCTGACTGGTATGGGCAAGAAACGTGAGAAGTTGCTGCGGGCATTGGAACCCGATGCTGTGGTCTATCTGCCCATGGGACGAATAGGCAACGACACGCTCATTCAGTGGATGCAAGAAAAGAACATTGCCTTGTTCTGTCCCTTCCCAGTCTCTGTATCCCACGACGAGTGGATGAACGAGAGCATTCCCATGAGCAGCGGCTCAAAGAATGCCCGTATCGTCATTCCGGAAATCGACGGTGGCATGGCTCCCTATTGCATTGGCACGCAGAATCCGGATCCTCAAGGCTACCAGATGTACACAGCAGAAACAGAACGCTGCAAGGCATTTGCCGAACACGTCGCCCGCTACCTGAAGCTACGCACTAAGCCAAATCGTGAGAAGCGCATCGCCATCGGTTATTTCCGTCGTCCCGGTAACGATGCGCTGCTGGCCAGCGGTATGGAGGTGATTCCCTCGATGTACAACCTCCTGCTGCGGCTTCGCAACGAGGGTTACGACGTGAGCGGACTTCCTCAGACGCTCGATGCCTTCGCCCGCACAATCCACCAGGCTGCAGACCATCCGATGACTGTAGATATCGAAGACTATAATCGATGGATTTCGGAGCAGATTCCTTCATCGAAATTAGCAGAGGTGAATGCCGTCTACGGAGCGGCAGTCACCGACATCCCCATTGTCGCCACACGTTACGGCAACATCCTGTTGTTTCTGCAGCCACGTCCGGTATTGGGCGACGATGATTTCAGATTCGAGCACGGCGCAAAGGTACCACCGCCTCATAATTACCTTGCAACTTATCTGTATATGCAACGAGGGTTCCTTGCCGACGCACTCATCCATTTCGGCACGCACGGTAATCTGGAGTTTACACCAGGGCGCGATGCTGGTATGCGGCCCGAGGACTGGTCTGCCCAACTCATTGGCACCACCCCTCACTTCTATTATTATACTACCGCCAACATCGGTGAGGCCATTATTGCCAAACGGCGTTCGCATGCCGTTATCCTGACCTACCTTACGGCACCCTATGCCGAAAGCGGTCTCAAAAAGAAATATGCCGCCTTGCACGATAACATACATAAAGCAGTCTCAAGCGGTCAGACGACCATCGCACTGAAACGTGCTATTATTGACGAAGGCATTCACCGAGCCCTCGGACTCGATAGCATTCCCACTACGCCATATACCATAGAACAGTTGGAGCACATCGAATCACATCTCGATGAACTGATGAATGAGAAAATGCAAGGGGCCTATTATACATTAGGACAACCCTATACAAGCGAACAGCTGCTCCAGACAGCGAAAGCCATGAACAGCGACCCTGCTTCGTGGTCTCGTATCAGTACACTGATATTAGCATCTACTAAGGCCGAAATCGACAATATGGTACGAGCACTTCGTGGTGGCACCATAGCGCCTGCTCCGGGAGGCGACCCTGTGCTCAACGACAATGTACTACCAACTGGGCGCAACATGTTTAGCATCAATCCAGAGAATACCCCCGATGAGCAGGCATGGGAGGATGGCGTACGTCTGGCAGAAACCACACTCCAGCAATATCGCCAACAGCACGGTGACTATCCCCACAAGGTGAGCTACACGCTGTGGGCAGGAGAATTCATTGCCACCGGTGGCGCTACCATTGCTCAGGTTTTATGGATGCTCGGCATAGAACCAGAGCGTGACAGTCAGGGACGAATCCTCTCCTTGCGACTCGTGCCATCCTGCGAATTGAAACGCCCTCGCATCGATGTCGTCGTGCAGGTTAGCGGTCAATTACGTGATATCGCTGATTCGCGTTTGAAACTCATTACAGAAGCCATCCGATTAGCAGCAGCAGACAAAGGCGACGACTGCGATTATAAGAACTATGTCAGCAAAGGTACACAGGAACAAAAACAGCAGCTCCTGTCGAAAGGTGTTGCGCCAGAACGTGCCGATGAGTTGTCAACCCTCCGCGTTTTCGGCCCGCTTAACAATGGTTACTCTACAGGTATGATGAACTTGATAGAGCAGGGCGAGAAGTGGAACGGTCAGGAAGAAATCGTCCGTCAGTACCTGAACAATATGGGAGCGGCCTACGGCGACGAACAACATTGGGGAGCCTTAGAGCCCGGACTGTTCGCCTCTGCACTTAATCAGACCGATATCGTGGTACAACCTCGTCAGAGTAATACCTGGGGACCTCTTTCCCTCGACCACGTCTATGAATTCACAGGAGGTGTATCGCTCGTTGTCAAGACACTCACGGGAAAGGAGCCTGAAGCGCTGATGGCCGACTATCGCAACCCGCGTAACCGTCGGATGCAGAACTTACGGGAAGCGATTGACATCGAAGCCCGTACCACACTGCTCAACCCCACGTATATCCGTGAGCGGATGAAGGGCGACGAGGGTACGGCTCACATGTTCGGCGAAATGTTCCGTAACATCTTCGGATGGAGCACCACACGGCCTTCGGCTCTCGATTCCCAACTCTATGATCAGCTCCACAGGTTATATGTAGAGGATGAAGAACATCTGGGCATCCGCGAGTTTTTCCAGCAGAAGAATCCCGCAGCCTACCAGTCGATGACAGATGTGCTGTTGGAAGGTGCCCGTAAAGGTTTCTGGCATCCTTCTGCCGACCAGATGGGCGAACTTGTCAATATGCGTGACTACCTCGTTAGGCAGCAGGAGGCTCGTCCGATGCCAGACCGTAGCGATTCCTTAATGCAAAAAGTTGACGGATTTACTTCCGATGGGAAGTCGCAGACTAATGGTCATCCTTTTATCTTCTTTGGCGTTGCCGTTCTTTTATTGATTATCATTTTGTTGTTAATTTGGTTTTTGAAGCGATGAAAGCGAGTTTTATGATAGCAGCACCAACCAGCGGCTCGGGCAAGACGACAATTGCCAGAGGACTGATGGCGCTGCTGACTTCGAAGGGAATGAAGGTGCAGCCATTCAAATGCGGACCAGACTATATCGATACGAAATTTCATGAGGCTGTGTGCGGAAGACCCAGCATCAACCTCGATACGTTTATGGCTTCGCCAGAACATGTGCGGGAACTCTTCATGCACTATGGTTCAAGTGCTGAGGTGTGTATCGTGGAAGGCATGATGGGACTTTTCGACGGTTATGATCGCGAGCGAGGATCGTCGTATGAGATTGCCCGGGTGCTGGATATTCCTGTGGTCTTGGTGGTGGATGCGAAGTCGGCGGCTTATTCGATGGCGGCATTGCTATCGGGCTTTTTGCATTTCAGAGAGGATGTACGGATTGCAGGCGTTATCTTTAATAAGGTGGGGTCGGAAAAGCACTTTACGATGCTGCAGCAGGTGTGCGAAGATTTGGGTGTAAAATGCTTCGGTTATCTGCCCAAGAATCCTTCATTAGAACAAGACTCTCGATACTTAGGGCTTGACTTCTCGCAGCAACCAGAGAACAAGGAGCTGATGCATCTTCTGGAGGAACACATCAACCTCGAAGAATTGTTTAGCAAGGTATTTGTTTCTCCCCCTAAGTTCTTGGCAGAGCCAAGCGGCAAAGCCGAGCAAGGGGGAGTTAGAGGGGGGCTGAAGAACGGCTCTAATCCCATTGTTCAGACCACCCCGCCTAAAGGCACCCCTCCTAACTTAGGAGGGGAAACAAATACACTCGTGGCGCGAAATGCCGAGAGTTTTTCATTCCTTTATCAGGAGACGATAGACAGATTCGGAAATGTCTTGTATTTCGACCCAGAGAAGGATGTGCCTTCGCTTGACGGCATCGACTCATTATATCTCCCAGGTGGCTATCCTGAGAAACATCTGGAGGCATTAGTGAGAAATGAAACCTGTCGGAAGGCCATTAAGGACTATGCTGAACAAGGCGGCAGGATTGTGGCGGAATGCGGCGGTATGATGTATCTCTGTCGAAGCATCGTGACTGATGAAGGGGAATATCCGATGTGTAGTGTGCTCCCCTACTCCATCACAGCTCGCAAGGCAGACCGCAAACTCTCGTTAGGCTATCGTCGGTTTATGCTCGATGGCAAGGAATACAGAGGGCATGAGTTCCATTATACGCAGTTCTTTTCGGAGAAAAGCGGCAAAGCCGAGCGCTTAGGCGAAATGCCTAAAAGCATTGTTCAGGTTTACGATGCCAAAGGGAACCCCGTTCCTACGCCCGTATTCAGATATAAGAATGTATTAGCGAGTTATACTCACCTCTATCAGATATGAAGCAATTGCATCCCATCATGTTTGCAGGTACAGGCAGCGATGTCGGCAAGAGCATCGTTGCTGCTGCTTTCTGTCGGATATTCCGTCAGGACGGCTATCAGCCAGCACCCTTCAAGGCTCAGAATATGGCACTGAATTCATACGCCACACCAGAAGGATTCGAGATCGGACGTGCGCAGGCTGTACAGGCAGAGGCTGCGGGCATTCCTTGTCATACGGATATGAACCCGCTGCTGCTGAAGCCTCAAAGTGACCATACATCCCAGGTCATTCTGAATGGCAAGCCCATCGGCAACAAAGATGCCTACGACTATTGGCGACAAGGCACATCGGAAATCGACTTCCGCAAAGCAGTCTGCGATGCTTTCGACCGTTTGGCAGCACGCTATAATCCCATTGTAATGGAGGGTGCTGGCAGTATCGCTGAGATTAATCTGAAAGACCGCGATCTGGTGAACATGTCGATGGCGCGGCATGCAAAGGCTGATGTCATTCTAGTAGGTGATATCGATCGCGGAGGTGTGTTTGCTTCTGTCTATGGCAGCATCATGTTGCAAAGCCCAGAGGATAGAAAGCGTATCAAGGGTATTATCATCAATAAGTTTCGTGGCGATATGCGTCTATTCGACGAGGGTCGTAAGATGCTCGAAGATATCTGTGGTGTGCCCGTTCTTGGTGTGATACCTTATTATAAAGACATCTATATTGATGAGGAGGATAGTGTGGCGTTAGAGCAGAAACGTCGTCAACTGGCTGAGGGTAAGGTGAATGTAGCTGTGGTATTGCTTCGACATATCAGCAACTATACTGATTTTGATACGTTGGAGCGTGACCCTCGTGTCAATCTCTTCTATACCAATAATATCTCAGACATCCAACAGGCAGATATCATCATTCTGCCAGGCACAAAAGCCACGCTCGACGATTTGATGGAACTGCGTCGTAATGGTTGTGCACAGGCCATCCAGCGTGCGCATCGCGATGGAAAGATGGTGGTTGGTATTTGTGGCGGTTATCAGATGTTAGGTCAGACGGTCGAAGATCCTGATGGTATCGAAGGCAGCATCACGAGTTTGCCTGGTCTCGGTCTACTGCCCATTCATACTACGATGACGCCTGAGAAGACCACCAAGCAAGTGACGTTTATGTTCGAAGGGCATGAGTGTCAAGGCTATGAGATTCATCAGGGCGCCAGCGATACTGATGAGGCAATCTTGCAGACAGACCACTGCATCGGTACCTACATTCACGGTTTCCTCGACAATGCGCCAGTTATTGAATACTTGCTCAAGGATAAGGCTGTTTCTACGCACAAAGAGCAAAGTATTGTTGAATTTAAGGACGAGCAGTATAATAAGTTAGCTGCCCACGTGCGCCAGTATGTCGACATAGAACACATCTATCAAATTCTGACCAACAATGATTGAGGGACACGGCGACGACACATATAGATACGATGGCATCAAGTCCGACTTCTCGTCGAACATCTGTGTCCATACTAGTCATCATGCGTTGATGAAACATCTGGCAGCTAACCCGGAACTCATCAGCCATTATCCAGAGCCTGAGGCATGGTCGTTAGAAACAATGATAGCAGAACGTCACAACATTGATCCTCAGCAGGTGATTGTAACCAGTGGCGCAACAGAAGCCATCTATCTGATTGCCCAGACTTTTGGCTTTCAGTCAGTCATCCCTACACCCACCTTCAGCGAGTATGAAGATGCTTGCGGCATGTTTGGAGGCAGGAAACCCGATACAATGCTTTGGTTGTGTAACCCTAACAATCCTACAGGCGAGGTCTACGATCAGTCATACATCGACCGTATGATGGCAGAATATGAATTAGTAGTGCTCGATCAGAGTTATGAGAACTATACCACTGCTCATGTCATGTCACCACGATGGGGATGCAAGACACCTTGTTCTCTTCAGATACATTCCATGACGAAGACATACGGCGTGCCTGGACTGCGACTGGGATATATTACGGCCCATGAAAGTCTGACCGCGCAAATCCGTCAGCATATGCGGCCTTGGAGTGTGTCGGCACTGGCCCAGGAAGCAGGAAAGTTCTTGCTGCAACACGAAGAGCTCGTCTGCAAACCCGACCTTCAAGAAGCCCAAAGACTTGCCAAAAGTCTGGAGCAACTGCGGGGCATCGAAGTGACTCCCTCTCAAACCAATTTCATGCTTTGTCGGTCAGCGCATCATACGGCAGCCGAACTAAAGGACTATCTGGCACGAGAACATCACATGCTGATTCGTGATGCGTCTAATTTCCGTGGACTTACATCTCACCATTTCCGTATTGCATCGCAGACGGCTCAGGAGAACGATGCTCTTATTGAAGCGATTAACCAATTTCTGATATCAAAGAATGGATAGCTGGTTATTTGCCATATTGCCCTTGGTCATTGGTTGGCTTCTCGACCTCGTGTTGGGTGACCCAACGCAACTGCCACATCCTATCGTGTGGTTCGGCAAGATGATATCTTTTGGCGAGCATCGCCTGAACAAAGGAACGCATCGCAGACTAAAAGGCGCATTGATGTCTATCGCTTTTATCGTTATGGTCTTCAGCGTTATATGGCTCTTGCGCAGCCTTCTCTCACATCTTCCGTCTTACTTCTTACTTCTCTTCGATGCTCTTGCCATCTTCTATTGCCTTGCAGGAACAACCCTCATTCGTGAGGTGCGGGCTGTCTTTTTGGCTCTCGATAGGAGTTTGGATGAAGGTCGCAAGCAAGTGGCTCGTATCGTAGGGCGCGATACATCAGAACTGTCAGCACAAGAGGTAAGAACGGCTGCTTTAGAGACTTTAGCAGAGAATTTAAGTGATGGCGTGATAGCGCCTTTGTTCTGGTTCGCATTATTGGGTACGCCTGGTATGTTGGCCTATAAGATGGTGAACACCCTCGACTCGATGATTGGCTATAAGACAGAACGCTATCGCGACTTCGGCTGTTGGGCTGCCCATGTCGATGATATCGCCAACTATATCCCCGCCCGCCTCACAGCTTTGCTGATAATTTTGGGTGATTGGTGTTGGGTGTTAGGTGTTAGCCATCACCTATCACCCATCACCCACCACCTTAATTTTGTCTGGAAGAATGGGCGAAATCATGCATCACCAAATAGCGGCTATCCAGAAGCCGCCCTTGCAGGCATTCTCGATTGTCGTTTTGGTGGCCCTCACTATTATTTCGGCCAACTTTTCGACAAACCCTATATCGGCGAGAACGACCGACCGCTGACGACGGATGATATGAAAAAAGCCGTCCGCGTAAATCGAACGGCTGAAGTATTGATGGTATTGCTGGTCGCAGCCAGCATTGTCATCAGAAGTATTTGGTAATCTTCGCGTTGTCGAAGTTGTTCATCTCGTTCATCATGCGGACGGCGGAGTCGATGATGGGGAAAGCGCAGAGGGCACCAGTACCTTCGCCAAGACGGAGGCCAAGATGAAGTAAGGGCTTGGCATCTATGATATCAAGCATCATCTTGTGGCCAGATTCATCGCCACAATGGGTAAAAATCATGTAGTCTTGTGTGTCAGGATAGAGCAGAATTGAAGCCAAAGCGCAGGCTGTCATGATAAAACCATCTACCAAGATCACAATATGTAGTTCTGCAGCTCGCAGCATCGCGCCGATAGCGGCAATCATCTCGAAACCGCCGAAATATTTCAGATGGCTGATGGTTGATGGATGATGGATGGAAGCTCGATAGTTCTTGAGAGCTTTTGATAATACCTCGTATTTATGACGGATGCCATCGTTGTTGAGGCCGGCACCTGCGCCGATGCTGTTTTTGAGGGGAATGTCGCCAAAGAGACTCATCCAGATGCTGGAGGGGGATGTATTGCCAATGCCCATCTCGCCTATGCAGAGTATGCGACAGCCCTCAGCGGCACAATCGTCAACAAGGTCAGAACCAATTTGAATGGCACAATCGAACTCATCTTCGCTCATGGCTGGCTCATAGAGAAAGTTCTTGGTGCCGCGTGCAATCTTGCGGTCGATGATACCATCAACCTCAGACAAATCATAGTCGACACCAACATCGATGATGCGGAGCTTGAAACCATGCTGACGACAGAACATATTGACGCCTCCCCCACCACGAGTGAAGTTGATCATCTGCTGCCAAGTGACTTCACGAGGCGATACGCTGACACCCTCGCGCTCAATACCATGATCGCCACCTAAGAGCAGATGACAAGGATGTGCAAGAGAAGGCTCTAACGTCTGCTGAATCAGACAAATCTGCATCGCCAACTCCTCAAGACGACCCAAAGAACCTTTGGGCTTGTTCAGGTTATCGATCTTCTCCTGAATCGCTGCCTGCATCGACTTGTTTAATGGTTGTATATCGAACGTCTTCATTTGATTTTCACTTCTATTCCACTGACCATCAGGATGACTTCGTCAGCCTTCGAGGCAATATACTGGTTCATCCAGCCTTCGAGATCCGTAAATTTTCTTTGGATGACATTGTCGCTGACACCACCGCTACCAATCTCATTGGTGACAAAGATATAGGTGGCATCAGGCTCAGTGAATTGATCGAACTCAGCCTTAGCCAATTCAAGTGACTTGTCGACGTCGGAATTATGGGCGAAGAAGAAATTCGTCAGCCAGAGTGTCACGCAATCGATAACGACCACTCTGCCCGTCATATCGTGAAGGCTCAATTTCGTTTCTTCTTCGATATTTGTCCACTGAGGACCACGACGTTCCTGATGCTTGCGAACACGCTCTCGAAACTCCTCGTCCCAGATATGGGCAGTAGCCATATAGACGGGATTCGGACTCAGGCTCAATGCCAATTCCTCAGCCTTCTTGCTCTTGCCTGAGCGCTGGCCACCAGTAATCAGAATAATCTTTTTCATAGTGCACATACCACTAAATATACCATCAGCTCTACCAACAGACAGACGGCTCCACAACAGTCACCTGTATAGCCACGAAGCTTGTTCCAGATGAGCAGATAAAGGAAATACATTACCAAGCAGGAGATAAAGATGATCATCTCCCACGATAACTCCGTATACCACAGATACAAGCCCATTGGCAACAATCCCTGTATGGCGAGGCCAATACCTGCCCAAGCACTGAACTTCCGATAAATGGTCTTCGACTTCGCTTCTTCCTCCCGTCTGGCGTAAGGCATCATCAGAATGAGTTCTGCTGTCACCATTCTGGCGTAGGGCGTTGCTGCCAGAATGGTCAGAGCTGCCATTATGGGTGACAACGATAGGAGTGTGGCAAAGAGCAACAAATGGTAAAGGAGAAGTCCGATGACGCCATAAGTGCCGATGTGCGAGTCTTTCATGATGTCAAGAATACGCTGACGGTTACTGCCTCCACCTCCGAAACCATCAAGGAAGTCAGCCAAGCCATCCTCATGCAAAGCACCTGTAATCAGCAGTCTCACAGCAATCGCTAATAAAACTGCAACGGCATATGGTAACACAAGACTTCCGAAGTAAAGTGTCGCTGCCATTGCACCTCCTGTGAGCCAGCCCGTCAAAGGCCAATATTCAACAACGGAATTAAAACTTTCCTTCGATGGTTCATGCAGTCGCCAGAAGGGTAATCGCGTGAAAAAGATGAATGCGGCCCAAATCCGGTCGTACCATCTGGTTTGGTCGATATTTATTTGCATATTATTCGATATTTGCTTGCAAAAATACAAAAATATTTTGTACTTTTGCAGACAAATAAGAATTATTGCTAAAGAAATGAAGAAAACAGCCTTTTTGTTGGTTCTTGCTGCCGTTCTTTGTGCTTGTTCTGGAAAAAATTCACAGTCGCAGGCATCTGAAGATACGGCCTCAAATGATTCCATCGTTACCATCGATGTCAAGTATGCCACTGGCTTCAGTGTGCGTGACTCCGCTGACATTCGATTAGTGGATGTGGGCAAG
>Ga0310696_10005761_pt1 | contig 14862 bp, 8 predicted proteins | sample AusTroGonzalo_MG_4_FD_203885 | JGI IMG/M metagenome (GOLD analysis project Ga0310696, IMG submission 203885) | Bovine rumen microbial communities from tropical cattle in Woodstock, Queensland, Australia - Gonzalo_02 (v2) (version 2) | ecosystem: Host-associated > Mammals > Digestive system >...
CTGGTCGAGGAAGCCACCAAGTAATAAGTGCCTGGTGTGACGGTCATGTTGGCGATGCCATTGTTGCCAGGCTCATAGGTGAAGCGGATGTTCGGACGAGCCGTGCTGCTGACATTCATCGTATTGGTTACGGTGACATCGTATGCACCGCTATCCTGATATTTATATGACATGGCTGGGAAGCCTGGATTGTGAGCCTGCCACTGAACGGTACTGTTCCACTCACCGTTGTTGCGCTGGCAGAAAATCAGGATGTTGCTGGTACCATCCCAAGTGAAATTGCCTTCGTTGAACTCGAAGGTGTTCCAGCCTATTTCAGGGGTCATGCCACCCGTGTAAACGAGAGTCATGTCGTCAACGGTGTGCGAAGTGGTGGTGAGTTCAGAGTCCTCCACATTGGCCATCCAGATGCTGATGCCCTGCTGGTAATAGCCAGGGGCGTTAGTGGCATACCAGCTCAGGCTGGATATTTCACCCTTGGTCATGCCGGCCTCTTCAAGTTCTGAAGCGAGGAAGAGGTTTTCGGCGATACTATAATTATATAAGGTGTAGAAGGGGAAGTAGCCCGTTGTACTCGTGCCCTCACCGATGGTCACGTCAATGGTCTCGTTCCTGTCACCCAGTACCATTTCGCGGCCACTGGCGTTGGTCACCAAACCACGAAGCATCCATGTGTCATAGCCATAACCATGATCCCCCCAATAATCACCATTATCAGAGCTATACCAACGTCCATTGGGTTCGCCTTGGTCAAGACAGGCCGAAGCAGGATATCCGTCATAACCGTCATAATGCATGGTTATCCAAAGGTTTTGTGTAACATCAACAGGTATGACGGCATCCAAATTCACTTCATGCCAAGTGTAGTCGCTGGTGGCTTCAAAACTTTGCGAGTGCAGTAATGTACCGTTACTGGGTGTGTCGCCGCCTTGGTAAATATTGATGATATGGGTGCCAATGCTGTATTCCGTGTCATAGAAGGTCACCTTGGTCAATTTGCTGTCAGGATAATTGACCAACTGGTCGGGAGTGAACAAGATTCCCCAATCAAAAACGCCAGTACCCGAACGCCAACTTGTATACCACTCTCCATTGTCATAATGCAGCCATTCTTCAATGGTCAACTCAGGACCCTTGTAATTGTTGCTCAAGTCAGGGCCACCCAAGCCTTGGAAGCCTTCGCGGTAGAGAGCCACCTTGCCGTTGTCGCCTTCAGTGACGTTGGCATTCAGGTAGGTGTCTTCGTCGAAGACGAGCTTGTAGACCACATCAGCACCGTCAGCGACGCTCGCTGGAGGTAACACGTAGTTGTCATAAAGCGGATAGTTGGCTGAGTTGAGCGTAGCGGTGTAGGGGAAGCTGTTCAAAACGATGGGGTTCTCCCACACATCACCAACGGCGGGTATGTAGGCCGTGGCCGTCACGGGGAACTGGGCCTGCTCGCCATTGCCGTAGCTCACCAGCAAGTTGGCGTTGATGACACCATTACCCATAGTGGTGCTCACGTTGAAACCGAAGCTTTCGCCATAGCCCAAGTTGAGGGGCAGGGCAGGGGTTTCGTCGAGGACAAAGAAGTTGTTGGAGAAAGCAAGACTATTAATAGAGGTAGTCATGCCTTGGTTGCCGATGCTGACCGAGTAGGGCCGCATCCACGCGCCGCTCGGGCGGTGGCCCAAGTCAATCGGGTCGGGATTGGCAACGAGGGTGGTCGGCTCGGGATTGACGGCAATATAGTCCATGTATTGGTAATGGCCTGTCCACCAACCGTACGGGCGGAATTTCAAGTTGTAATAGTTCACTTCTTGCTCAGCAAGATAGAGAACATACGATGTGGAAACAAGGTTCCCGTCAAGATAATAAGCTAATGTGCCATCCGCAAAGTCGATGATGACCTTTTCTGTCAGCCAAGTGTCAAACTGGGCATCACAGAGGTAGGTCTCATAGTATTCGCCATAGAATTGCGAAACCAAATAGGTACCATATCGGCCGTCATACGAATCATAGAAATACTGAACCCTGACATACGTATTCTCGTCGCCGTTCAAAAAGACGGTCTGTTCACCGTAATAGTAGTCATAGGCACGATGAAGATAGAATTTACGGTCAATGACGATTTGGTTGTCGGATGCAAGAGCCAGCGGAGCGGAAAGAAGGTAAACGTTTTCGTCTGTGTTGTTTTGCTCAAGCTTCATCAGGCCTTCATCCTCATACACACTGGAACCGGCGTAAGTCCAAAGTTCAGGATTGATTTCACCGTCGTTGAAGTCATCGGTTAAAGTAGTAGGATATTGGAAGTGAGCCACCAAAGCCCTGTTCTCGGTCACAGTGAAGGAAAATTCAGGTTCTACCGAAACCACTTCGCCGTTTTCCGTCCAGTTGATGAAGGTGCATCCAGGGTTGGGAATGGCCGTCAAGGTGCAGGTCTCGTCCAAGGCATATACACCGCCGCCTGTCACCATACCAGCCGTCGAAGGATCGGCAATGGCGCGGATGAAACGCGAGTTCTCATCAAGCAATTCAAGGACGAGTTGGTTTTTCTCATAATACAACGTGCCGTTGTATCCCGAAGGATTGTATGGGTCGTAGTTGGTGCCGTCGCTGTAGACGCGAATGGCTTGTACGGCATCTGTGCCAAAGACGCGGCAGGCCATGTGCGGCGAATTGGTCCAGCTTCCCGTGTTGTCGTCCACGATAAGGGCAAGGTTAGAAGTACCATCGTAGACGAAAGGTGTGTCAAACGCGAAGGTGTTCCACTGATCGGATAACATGGTCATCGTGCCACTGAAGACGCGGTCTGCTTCCGAAGCGGCAATCCAGTCGTAGTTGTCGTAAAATGAGTCTTTGTCTGTGTGAACCAGATAAAGGTCATAAGTGCGGGTCTTTTCAGCACCGCCATTGTAGAAGGCCACGCTGGTGATGGTGCCGCTTGTGCCAATTTCCTCGGCAGTGTAGATTTGCTGCGAGAGCGTATGGCAATAATAAGAATAGCTCGGCAGGTATTGGTTGGTGGCCGTGCCGCCGACACCGATTTCAATGATGGAGCCTGTTTCCGATTGGGCGTTCTTGACGAGGCGCACGGAAGAACCAAGAGAACGAGAGTTAGCACCAGAAGGATAGAGATTGGCAGAGTATTCGTTGCAATAAAAATACATCGTATGTGCAAGCTCGCTATTGCCACTATAGTATGAAGCCGACCAATACTGTCCGTAAATGCCTATTTCATATACTGTATTCCCACGATGGCCAGCAGCGGGTAAGAAAACAGCTCCAGCATTTTCAAGTGTTGTCCACTGTGAAGCTGTAATTTCATTGCTGTTGTAAAAAGCTGCGCCAGAGTTGGTGTTGTTTAAACTGAAGATGGAATTATCCCAATTGTCAGGTAGTAGAATCATGCCATTGATATCGTTCACCTGTGCTTTGGCATATCGAATGCCAGATGGAGTTGTCCTTGAATTGAAAACATAATTCCATTCTTGGGTTGTCAAAGTGCGCCAACCGCTGTTCTCCTCGTTGTCGCCGTTGGAAATTGGATTTAATCCCCAATCAGCTTGGCCAGTCTGGTCATATAGGTTATAGTTGGCAGAACCGTAGGCATAATAATCGTCATTGTTTTGGCTTGTTGACCAAGGTTGATAGCAAACCGCTCCATGGTCATAACCACTTGTGCCCCATCCGAAAAGGTCACGGTCAACGGTTTGGGAATCGCTGCCTTGGCCGTTGTCGCCAAGATAATCCCATTGGTTCTCGGCAAACTTCCAATACGGCACAGGTGCGCTGCCAATGTATTGCAAGTTGCCTTGCGAAAAATAGACTTGGGTGTTCTCACTCACCGAGAACAAACCGTTGATGGCACCTGTGGGTTGTGCCATCAAATTCGTCATTCCCACCGCATTTAGCAGCAGGATGAGCAGGACGGCGCGGGCCGCCCATTTCTTTTGGAGTAGACATTTAATGTTCATCTTTTTAAAATTTAGTGAATATTTAATTTAGTTTCTTTTTATAATAAGTCGCAAGATTATGATTGTCAGTATCTTATTTTGACTACATAATAGCTTAGCTGACATGACTTTTCGCTTACAAAGTAAAGGAATTCCGATAAGAAAAGCAATTTTTTTGCCTTTTTTCTCTGAACCACTTCAATTGGTACATTGTGAGGTATTTGTGAGGCCGCAACTGAAACCGAAAAACACACGTTTTTTCACTCACCGCGCCCAATTCGGACAATAATCGTAATTTTGCGCGTTATTTTCATGATGAAGCTTAAACGGTTTTTCATAGCATCCCTGCTCGTACTGCTGGCACAGGCGCTTGTTGCCCAGCAGCAGGACAGCGTGCAACGCAAGAAGACCAAGGTGCACATCGAGAACTACGACCGGATGACCTATTCCAAGAGTTTGGGTGACATGCAGCGCCTTATCGGGAACGTCAGGATCCGCCACGACTCGGCCTATTTCTTCTGCGACTCGGCGTATTTCTTCGAGAAAACCAACAGCTTCGACGCCTACCAAAACGTCCACATCATCGTGAACGACAGCGTGGAGATTTATAGCGACCTGCTCAACTACGACGGCAATGCTCGTTTTGCTGAACTCTTTGACAACGTGAAACTTATGGATGACTCCACCACGCTCTACACCGAATACCTCACCTACGACCGCAATCTGCATCTGGCTGCCTATCCCGACAGCGCTACCACTGTTCGTGGCGATAAGACCCTCATCAGCTGCGTCGGCTATTACCGCGACGACATCAAGGAGTTTTCCTTCTTCGAGAACGTGGAAGTCCTCAGCCCGAAGTACCAGATGTTCACCGACACCCTGTATTACAACACCGACATCGAAAAGATGTGGTTCGAGGGTCCGACGACCATCATTAACAAGGAGAACGTCTTGGAAGGCAAACATGGCTATTACCTTGTGAATGAAGACTTTGTATTTCTCGACAGACGACCTTTCATGCACAATGAAACCCAACAGATGCGCTCAGATTCCATCCAATACGATAGGAACAGAGGCCTAGCCAAAGCCTTTAGGCAAGTTGACATGATTGACACCTCGTATCAGGTCGTCATGCGCGGCAATTACATGGAAATGTGGGAAAACAGAGGCTTCAGCTTCGCCACCGACAGCGCATACGCCATCAGCTATGATAGCGGCGACTCGCTTTTTATCCATGGCGACACGCTGTTCATGCACTTCGACAAAAAGAAGGAGGAGGCCGAAAAGCTCGTTGCACGGCGCAATGTAAGATTCTATAAATCAGACATGCAGGGCAAGTGCGACACCATGACCTACCTCATGGCTGACTCTACCATCCGTATGCGTGTCGCCCCTGTGCTATGGGCCGATGACAGCCAGCTTTCGGGCGTCGACATCGACATCAAGCTGAAGGACCACAACATTGATTGGGTGCTGCAGAAAGGCAATGCCTTCGTCATTTCCAAGGACTCGATAGAGGGCTTCAACCAGATCAAGGGCATGGACATCACCTCGCACTTCAAGAAAGGCAGCATACAACGCGTCAACGTGGAGGGCGGCAGCGCGGAGACCCTCTACTGGATCCGCGACGACGAAGGCGGTCTTATCGGCATCGACATCTCCAAATCTGCCACCATGGTCATTGAGATGGACGGCGGCAGCGTCTCCGTCATCAAAGGTTATCAGGACATCTCTGAGACCCTTTATCCCGAAGACGACCTGACAGGAAACAGCCGTCAACTGCAAGGCTTCAAGTGGCACGACGAGGCACGTCCCAAGGACCGTGACGACATTTTCCGCAAGGCGGAGGCTGAAATGCCGCAGGTGCAATCCACTCCAACGGAGACTCAGACAGAAGCATCGGCTGAAACGGAGATTCCAAAAGAACAGCCTAAACGGCATAGGGAGAGAAAAGACATCAACAACAACTAATACTATACAAAATGAAAAAACTGATTTTAATCCGTCACGGAGAAAGTGAATGGAACAAACTGAACCTCTTTACGGGGTGGACCAATGTGGACCTTTCGGAGAAAGGCGTCCAAGAAGCCATCGAAGCCGGCAAAGTGCTGAAAGAGAACGGCTACAAGCCTGAAATCTGCTTCACCTCTTACCTCAAACGCGCTATCAAGACTTTGAACCTCGCCCTCGAAGCCATGGACATGGACTGGCTGCCTGTCTACAAGTCATGGAGACTGAACGAGAAATCGTATGGCCAACTGCAAGGCTTGGACAAGAAGATGACCGCCGAGAAATACGGAGACGAGCAAGTGCGCCTGTGGCGTCGCGCCTTCGACGTGCGTCCACCCGCGTTAGACATGAACGACCCCAAGAGCCCTCGCATGGACCCGCGCTATGCCGAACTCACCGACGAGCAAATCCCGCTCACCGAAGCCCTTTGCGACACCATCGAACGTGTGATGCCTTATTACGAGAACAACATCATGAAGGCCTTCGAGACCCACGACCAAGTGTTGGTTGTTGCTCATGGCAACAGCCTGCGCGGTGTGGTGAAAGTGCTGAAAGGCATGAGCAACGACGAAATCATCGCCTTCAACATCCCGACGGGCATTCCGTATGTCTTCGAGTTCGACGACAATATGAAGTTGCAAAAAGACTTCTTCCTCGGCGACCCAGAAAAAGTGGCCGCGCTGATGGCCGCCGTCGCCAACCAAGGCAAAGCGAAGTAAGTTAGGAGTTTGGAGTTAGAAGTTAAGAGTGAGCTGTTTGGAGTTATTCAATTCCACTGCTCACTCTTTTTTGTTTATTCCTTTACCCATTTTCCAGTTTCTACTTCTTTGTTGTTTGAAACCACCTTCCAGATGTAAGTGCCTGATGGCCAACTTTCAGCATTTATCGAAGTGATGTTTTCTGTAATCTCTTGCTTATGAACCAGTTTTCCAGTCAAATCATAAATTTCGATGCGGGCATTTTGCAAGGCCGTGCGGATGTTCAGCACATCTTTCCCCGGATTGGGATAAGCAATAGCTAAAGCGAAACCAGCGTCATGGGCTTCCTCGATGCCGTCGAAGATGGCATGCGATAGTTTGAAGATGGCATGTTGCATCTCTCCTGATTTGCGGTCTTTTCCGGCAGTGGAGACCAGGCAGTCGCCTGACTCGAGGACGAGGATGCTGTATGGAACCACCATACGCTTTTCGTTGTGATAATAAATCTCGCCTATGATATCCAGATTTCCGTCAAGCATAGCAACATAGAAGTTGTCGGATTCGGGATCGTAGCCTCCCCAATCGGTATTCATATAGCCGCACATAAATATGTTTTCTCCTTGAAAACCAATGGCTTCGCATAATGCCATTTGGTCGTATTCATCAAGTGTGTAGGGTCCCAATTTATATTTCGTTTGCGTGAAATCTGGATTGAATTGTCCCATATACACATCTGCCTTTATTTCAGGATTGCCATTAAACGGTGGAAAATTCACATCCGATATGAGATAAACCATATCCGTTTCAGGATGAACCGCAAAATATTCGTAATGAGGCCGGTAGATGCCAATTGCCTGATTGTAGATGCTATGTTTGGTGTCAACAACATTCAGGCTGTCGTCGAAAAAGACGCACTCCGAATTGACATCTTTGGCATCGGGGTCTTCCATCACAAGGCGACAACCCGAAGCTCCTCTTTCTGGCGGCAACAAACTGGTGGTGGCGCGGCTGGTGATTTCAGACCATTGGTGAGTGATCTCGCCAGCTTCGTTATAGCGCACCATCATTTGAACACTATGGTTTCCTTCGATGTAAACGCCCGAAACGAACGTGCTCCCGTCGTCGTTAGGAAGCCATGCGAAGTTCCACCAATCGTCATGGGTTATTTCTTCAGGGAAAGGAAATGCATCCGCGAACTCGAAAGTGGTGAGCTCGAAGTCTTCGGAAATGGAGACCTTGTAAACGGTAGGATGATCCGGGCCTTTCACATAATAGAAGCAAAGACCACCGTCGCTCATACTGAAAAACTTGCTTTCGGTGAGGAAATAACAGGTGTTTGTGTAGCTGTGCCACAATTCGTAATCAATGATGTTGCCTTCCTCATCGATGATTACCGCGTAGAGCCCGACACCGCTTTCAACAGCGTTGAGGATAATTTGACCATCGCTCCATTGGTCCATGTGATAGACAATCAGTGTTGGCGACGGAAGAATTTCGACTGGCTCTGTCACTTGGGCTTGCGAAGTCACCTCTCCTAATATCAGGAGCGCAAGCAGGGTGTAAATTTTCGTTGCTTTCATCGTATAGTTATCTTATTTGTGTAAATACTTTCATCGGAATCCAAAATGCGCAACAGATAAACCCCTTCCGCCAAACCGCTTAAATTGATTTCATTACTGCCCCGCACCTTCTTTACCATCTGCCCAAGCGCACTGTAAACCTGCACTTCGGCAACCTCAACGCCTTCAATTTTAATAAAATCTTTTGTAGGATTTGGATAGAGTTTAACCTCGTCGAAAATTTCGTTAACATTCAGAAGATCACTCACGAAAAGGATGCTGTAAGTTATTTGACCAGCGCTCGATTCAAGGATAATATTAACGCCAATAAAGTCTCCAGTCACTTGGTCTTTTAAATCGAGACGGAGATACATGTCAACACGGAAATACTCTTTAACAGGCAAATCGTACGGCAACTCATGTTGAGGCACAATGTCAAAATAATCCGTACCGTCTTCAGCAATGGAATAAATCGTTATTGGCGTCAGTGTACCATAGTTTTGATTGCACATTATTCCCGTCAGATGATTCATTTCAGGAATCGGAATATAAAAATTAGTGGGACTATCATGGACAAGTCCGTGATCGACAAGAGTTGAGGAAGCCATCATGGCAACCACTGTCCTATCTTCCAAAGAAGTTATGATTTGGATATCGGAAGGTGTATAATCTCCTTTTCCAGAGAAAGGCACTTGTAACCAAACTGATAAAAAGATAGAATCTCCTACAGGGAGTGTATAAGGATATTGGCAAGGGAAAGGCAACAACACGTCAAGAGGTGTATCGTGGTCATATTCGACACCACTAATTGTTATCGTTTCGGTAGTAAAGTTTTTTATTATGATATCGTCACATCTACCAATATCATTAAGCCATACAGTATCGGTGATAATCAAGCCACTATTCCTTTGCTCTTGCGCTTGAATCGTCATTCCTCCCACTATCACTAGGAGCGCAAGCAGGATGTTAATTTTAGTTGTTTTCATAATGCTATTTTGTATTATTTCTTTTTTTTACATTAACACCGATAATGAGGCCGACAACAAGGCCGACAACACATCCAATTATTCCTGTAGGCAAAACGCTTTCGTTTGAATCTTTGCTTAAGGTCAGTGCTATTGCGACAGCCACAATAGCCATGAAAACAACGATTACGATAATGTAATGTTTAGTTTGTAATCTTTTCATTGTTACAAGTTTTTATATGCTTATCATTATTTTCTTATTTCGGGGTAACCAAATAAGCTATTCTTTAATCCATTTTCCACTTTCGGCTTCTTTGCCATTTGCCAACACTTTCCAGATATAAGTCCCAGAAGGCCAAGAGGTGGTGGTAATTGGGGTGATGTTATCTGTGATTTGTTGTTTGTGAATGAGTTTGCCTGATAAGTCGTATATTTCCACGTGGGCATTTTGCAATCCAGTCCTGATGTTCAGGATATCCTTCCCCGGATTGGGATAAGCCACTGCAACGGCAAAACCAGCATCATGGGCTTCGTCGATTCCATCAAAGACTTCTTTTGGTACTTTTAAGATTGCACCTGTCGTGCCGGTCATATTCGACTTTTTGACTTGGCATTTGACAAAGACATCTCCTTTGGAGCCAACGCGTAATCCGCCAAAATACATCAGTTCGGCACCGTCTTCACTGTAATATATCTCTTGAAGTTTGTTGAGGTCTTCGTCCAAATGGACGATGTAAAGACTTTTGGAAAAGAACCAGTTGTCTGGTTTGTCCATACCACTGGCCATATAAACATCGCCATTTTCGCCAAAATCAATAGAGTTTGGTTGGCCTGGAGTACAAGGTATTTCGGAAGTGATACCCCAAGTGTAGGCCAATTGCTCAAAGTTTTCGGCATCAAACATGCCCATTAAGACATCTTGGTTGTGAACTACAAGAGGAGAACCGTTGGGGTCATTAGGATCAGGTATAACCTCAACCTCCATATTGATAGTATAAGTCCTGCCGTTGTACGGATTCATGCGAAAACATGCTTGCCAACCACATTGCAAAGGATAAGACAATTGGTCGATATTCTCTTTTACGGCGATGGTATTGAGTTCGCCATCCAAGGTATAGCAATTATAATACTGATTTCCCCTCAAAACAAGTCGGCACCCCATCATATCGGGCGTCGGGAACATATAACAGCCGCTTGAAGAAGGTTCTGGGTCGTCGAGAAGCCTTTCTGTCAGCAACTCACCGTTTCCGTCAAACTTCAGTATCCTTAATCCATGATGACCGCTTGTCCACAGGGTATCAACATAATAAGAGTAATAATAATTGCCCAAGGCATCCTCAACCCATTGCTCACCACCAGCAATGAACCGGTAGAAATCATAGCCTACCCAATTGAAATCCATAGTATCCACGGACAAATCCTCATGGACTGTCATTCTTTGCAGCCGGATAGTGTCATTCGAGTACTTCGTAACGAATAGCCCGACCGAACCGTCATGGAAACGTGCCAGATGCCTTAAACTGTTGTTGTCCTGGATGCTCGGAAGAACAACCATATTAATCAGTTCTCCGTTTTCATCCACCTTGTAAAGAGCAACATCTGCCGCTTCGTCGGCTCCTAGAACAAGCAAATCGTTCTCATTCATGAAAATGAGATCGTCGATGTAATGGCGTTCAAAGAATCTTTGAGGTTCCTGCGCTTGCATCGTCACCACTCCCATCATCAGGAGCGCAAGCAGGGCGTAAATTTTAGTTGTTTTCATAGTATCATTGTTTTATCCACTTCCCACTTTCGGCTTCTTTGCCATTTGCCATCACCTTCCAGATATAAGTCCCAGAAGGCCACGAGGTGGTATTTATCGAAGTAATATTGTCGGTGATTTGTTGATTGTAAACAAGTTTGCCTGATAAGTCGTAGATTTCGACGTGGGCATTTTGGAGGGCAGTGCGGATGTTTAAAACATCTCTTCCCGGATTAGGATAAGCAATCGCCACTTTCAGACCGTTGTCGTGGGCTTCCTCGATGCCATCAAAGGCTTCGGCGGGGAATTTGGTGACCGTTGTCCACCGTTGCTGTGGATTATCGATGTTTTTTGTTTCAGTCGTTAAAAGAACGCCGCCGTCTTTTGTCGTAGTGATACTTTCCGCCCAGCAAAACAAATCGTCGGAACCATTACCGTAATACACCGTGGATATGTTTTCAAAGTTTTCATCAAGCCGTTCTATCACAACCCATGAATCGTTTAACATTGATATTCCACAAGCCATAGAATAACAGAACAGCAATGTGTTGTTATCAGTGGCATCTACAGCTCTACTAAGAGCCACAAAGTCCCAGTCATTGGTTCCTCGTTCAATCTGGCGAATGATAGGCGCGTTGTTTTGAACACCTTCAATGTCATCATCAAACTCATACAGACGGCAATCCTCATACGATTGGTCATAATTTGAAATTGTTTCCGTTGCAACGTATGTTGTATTATGCCCACTTCTTATTATGGCCATATCTTCAAAATAGTTGTCTTCCCATTCATTCCCGTCCGACTGTCTGAAAGCCTTGTATTTCAAAACATTGAATTCCTTATCCAAATAGAATATGGTTCCATCGTCATAAGCCCGATTCGCGTCTTTTTTGTCTGAAAAGCCAAAATAATAGGGCGGCATGGGATTATAATAGATATACCCATAATCCGTTGCCAAAAGTTGTTCACGCCTTAGTTTCTCCTGCCATGGACTGCCTGAAGTTGTCATCTGATAACCGACATTTGCAAGCAATTCGCCATCAAAACTCATCCTGAAAAAAAACAAGGAATCATAACCTTGAAGAGGCTGATGGCCAAAACTGACATTCTTGGTGTAAGCACCCACAATGTTGTCCTCGTCGATAATCGCCGAATGGATGAAAATGTTTCCACTATAATGGCAGCACCACCAGGCCCATCCCTGATAATATCTGGCTTCGTAATTATCAATAGGATAGCTGTATTCATGGCTTTCCTCAACCTCTAATTGATCGTCAAGTTTATACAGCCCAAGGATGGCATCTTCAGGTGGATTGTCATAGTTCTGGTAATAGTTGAAATAGGCCGTATCATGGTCGGGGCTGTACGACATCAGCGCAAATACCTCACCATCATTATTCTCAAATACATACGGATAATAGGACGAGCCCCAATAGCCAGGCTTGAAGAAATCGTTTTGCGCCAACAATTCCCCGTCAGATGACAAGGTAATCATTGCAGGATGCGGCGGGTAAAAATTTCCATTCCCCATCCCGCTTTGGAAACATCGAGCGGAGCAAACCATGATGTTGTCGTTCGACATTTCGTATGCACAATATTGGTGCGTCATTTCAGGGTTTGAATAAACATTATATTCAATGGCATATTCCCACTCCTGAGCAATAGTCTTAGCTCCGAAAACCATCAGGAGCGCGAGTAGGGTGTAAAGTCTTGTTGCTTTCATGGTTTTTTCTTTTATGATAAGTCTAATAGGTCCAATAGGTCTAATGGGGTTAATGGGATTTGAGCCATTTGCCAGTTTCGGCGAGTTTGCCGTTGTAGATTACTTTCCAAACATAAACTTCTGAAGGCCAAGAGGTAGTGATTATAGTGGTGATGTTGTCTGTAATTTCTTGGTTGTAAATCAGTTTTCCGTTCAAATCATAAACTTCAATTCGGGCGTTTTGCAAAGCTGTGCGGATGTTTAAAATATCCTTTCCCGGATTAGGATAGGCCACTGCCATGGCAAAGCCATTGGAATGGGCTTCTTCGATGTCCAGCAAATCGGATAGTGTGATTTTGTGAATGTATCCATCATAGGAATAATAGCAGGAACTGCTTACCAAACACCCGCCTTCAGGAAGAGCTATGAGACATCTTGGAGTCAAAGGTATGTCGGGTTCTTTGATATAAACCTCTGCAATTTTGTTCAAGTCAGCATCCATGTAGGCAATGTAATGAAACTCATAGTCCACGTTTCCAAGCATATACACATTGTCGTCGCCGTCGAAATCAATCGAATACTCATATCCTCCTTGGGTGTGTTCGTCGCTATGAATTCCCCAAGTGTAGTTCAACTGGAACATGTTTTCATCGTAAACACCCATCAACAGGTCGTTTTTGATTTCAGGGTTGCCGTTCACTGCAGGATAAGAAAAAGAGTTGACGGAATACGAACGGCCATTGTGGTGATTGACCCGATAATAGGCCATGGTGCCACACAGGAAAGGGAAAGAAAGCGTGTCGGTGTTCTTAATGGAATCAACGACATTTAGGTGGTCATCCATCGTAAAGCAAGTGAAATATAGCGGCCCCGGAGGGTTATATGGTCCCCAGGCATAATTACGTCCCGTAATAAAACGGCATCCAGTCGAATCAGGCGTGGGGATAAGTTTGTGATAATACGATTCTTCGTAAACAAGGCCACTGCTCACTTGCCCACCGTAGCATTTCATTTTGCGTTCTGCCAGGACTTCACCACCTGCGTCAAACCTAACGATATGGACACTATCCAAGAACTTGTCGTTATATGATAGGAGCACCTCTCTGTTCTTGCCCACAAAAACCTTCGTGCTGTTTCCGTCGTGTATCTCGTCAGGAAAATCAAGCCCATACCATTGAAAATCCTCATGAATCAGATCCATGTCTTCAGTAATGGTGATTTTGTGGAAAGTTGTCGTGTCGGTTCCCAATCGTGTTGACACATAATAAAGACCGACATTTCCGTTTAGCTCACTGTACAACTCCACGTCATGGATTCGCATGGTGCTTAGCTCCTCATCGTTCCATGGTATTACGGAACCCAAAATCTGTCCGTCGGTTGAATATCTGTTGACAGAATAACGGCTTGTTGTGGAATTTGAGATTTGGAAAACTGTGATTTCGTTTTCGTTTGAATACACCATATTATACGGAATACTATTTGGAGTCTGTATGATTTGCTCAATATTCGTTGCTTTTTGGGCAAAGGTACTATGCCAAACAACGAGCATTGCAAAGGAGAGAATCACATATTTGAGATACTTTTTCATTGTCACAGGGATTTAGTGTTGCTATTGTTTTATCCATTTTTCACTTTCGGCTTCTTTGCCATTGGCCATGACTTTCCAGATGTAGGTGCCTGAAGGCCAAGAGGTGGTGGTAATTGGGGTGATGTTATCTGTGATTTGTTGTTTGTGAATGAGTTTGCCTGATAAGTCGTAGATTTCCACGTGGGCATTTTGCAAAGCTGTGCGGATGTTCAGCACATCCTTCCCCGGATTGGGATAGGCCACTGCCACCTTCAGGCCATTGTCATGGGCTTCTTCGATGCCGTCAAAGATTCTTGCTGGGAATTTGGTTATCGTAGTCCAACGTTGGTTGGTATCGTCAAGGTTTTTGGATTGGTACACTAGCAACAAACCACCATCATGAGTCACCGAAATGCTATTTGCTGTGCTATAGATGCGCTCCCCCTCATGGTCATAATAGAGTGTTGCAATCGTGTCGAAATCCGAATCCATGTGTTCTATCATTATCCACGAGTCAAGATCTTCCCAAAAGCCCAAATTCAATGTGTAACAAAAGTATAACGAGCCATCATCATCCACATCCACCGCTTGGATGGTAGCTGGCCAATCCATTTCTGCCGACGACCGCTCTTGCATGTGAAGAATGGGCAAAAATGCAGCCGGATTGTCAATGGCATCTTCA
>Ga0310696_10005762_pt1 | contig 14861 bp, 8 predicted proteins | sample AusTroGonzalo_MG_4_FD_203885 | JGI IMG/M metagenome (GOLD analysis project Ga0310696, IMG submission 203885) | Bovine rumen microbial communities from tropical cattle in Woodstock, Queensland, Australia - Gonzalo_02 (v2) (version 2) | ecosystem: Host-associated > Mammals > Digestive system >...
TCTTTAGCCCAAGCCGTTAAAGAAGGTAATAAAGAAGTTCTAGAACAATATTTGGAACATGGCGGCAATTTAAACCAAACAGATGAAGATGGCACTCCCGTAATATTTTTAGTTGTTAAAAGCGGTTCTCAGGGGCTTGTCCAACGTTTTATTAAAGGCGGCGTAGATGTTAATGCCACCGATAAAGACGGCAAAACACCTTTAATGTATGCAACTGCAGACGGCCAACGTGATATAGTTAAAATTTTGCTTAAGGCAAAAGCCAATATTGATGCCAAAGATAATGAGGGGCTTACCGCTTTAATGATTGCAAGTGAAGACGGCAATACAGCGCTTGTTAAAGATTTACTTTATGCCAGTGCGGATTTTAATGCTACTGATAAATTTGGTCGCACGGCATTATATAAAGCCATAATTAAAAAGAATAAAGAGATAATAAATATTTTAATATCCGCAGGTGTTGAAATTAGAGAAAAAGATTTTGTTGCCGTCGGCTTTCAGGATGATCCGGAAATTGCGCAAATTTTACTGAAATCCGGTGTAAATGTAAATTCAAAAGATAAAGATATTCGCGATAGCACCGCTTTAATTCTTGCAAGTACAAGAGGCTATAATGATTTAGTTAAGTTTTTAATTAAATCCGGTGCGGATGTTAATTTAAGAGATATTTGGTTGAGCACCGCTTTAATGGGTGCCAGTTTGCAAAACGAATTAGATGTCGCTGCAACTTTGCTTGATGCCGGCGCCGATGTTAATGCTTGGGATAATATGAAAGATACTGCTATAATGATGGCAAGTTATAAAGGCAATCTTGATATTGTTAAACTTTTAATAATTGCCCATGCTGATCTTAGTGTGGTAGATAAAGAAGGTAAGACGGCTTTAAAACTGGCAGAAGAAGAAGGCCATACAGAAGTTGTTAAGTTCCTAAAATCTGTTATGGATAAAAAAGAAAAAGTTACTCCAGTGTTCGTAGATAGTGAAGATGATTCTACACCTGCGTTTAGATCTACGCAAAAACCTAAAAAGACAAGACTTTTATAAAGATATTTGTATGAAAATACTCTTGCATAATAATTTTATGCAGGGGTATTTTTTTATATGAGAAATTTTTTAAAAATTTCAGTGACGGAGGCTTTTGCGCTGGCCCAGGCAAAATGTAAATTATAACCGCCAAGTTGGCCTGTTATGTCAAGGCACTCGCCGATAAAATATAAATCTTTACACTTTAAAGATTCAAATGTTTTGGAAGATATTTCCTTTGTATCTATTCCGCCGGCGCAAACTTCGCTTTTATCATAATCATAAGTTTTTTGCACTTTTAATTTAAAATTGCAAAATAAATTTTCCAAAAATATTAAATCTTGTTTTGTCGCATCTGGTAGGGTTTTATTAAAATCTTTTAAAAGAACTTGTGTAAGATGTTTTGGCATAATTTCGCCTAAGATATTGGAGAGATTTTTTGTGCTGTTTTTATTTTTTAAAAGAAATTCTTTAAAATTTACAGACGGCGTAAAGTTAATTATAATTTCTTTATTTTTTAAGCCGTAAAGCGAAAGTTTAAAAACGGCAGGCCCACTTAAACCATCGTGGGTAAATAAAATATCTTCTTCAAAAGTTTTATTTTGACAAGTAAGTTTTGCTTTTATTGTAAGGCCTGCTAAATCTTTAAAAATCTCTTTTTGTTTTTTATCCCACAAAATACCGCATAAAGCAGGATAGGGGGTAATTATATTATGAGCAAAACTTTCGGCAATTTTAAAAGCAGTAGATGTTCCGCCGAGTTTTTTATAGGTCGGTCCGCCAAGCGCACAAATAACTTTTTTTGCGTAAAAAATATTTTTATCCGTTTTTATTTCAAAAATATCTCTTTTTACTACTGAAATTATTTTATTTTCAAAAGCAAAAGCGGTGCTTGATTTATCAATTTTATTAAGCAGTAAATTTAAAATATCTTTAGAAGATTTGGCAAAATATTGCCCACTTGGGCGTAAATCATAAGCAATATTATTTTTTTCTAAAATGTCCAAAAATTCTTGTGTAGAAAAACCGGCAAGAGCAGATTTTATAAAATGCGGATTTTGGCTAAAATAATATTCTGCGCCCATATTTTTATTTGAAAAATTGCAAAGCCCTCCACCTGAAGCGAGAAGTTTCCTGCCTGGCTTTAAAGCGGCATCAATAATAATTTTTTTTGTTTTGCCAAGCAGCCCGGCACTAAAAAGGCCGCTTGCGCCGGCACCTAAAATTGCAATTTCAAAAATTTCCATATTATTTTTTATTCATCAGTTTGTTTAGCCATAAAGCGCCTATCATCGTCAAAATTAAACCTGAAATATTATATAAACTAAATTTATCATAACCGAAAATTACTGATAGGAGTAAAGTTAAAGCAGGAAAAGATAAGGCAACTGCCGTTGTTTTGGCAAGAGGTAAATTGCGGATAGCATAAACCCATAAATTATAAGAAAGGCCGTATCTTATAATACCCATATAAACAAGTACGATTAACAAAGAAAAATTAAAATCAAATACAGGTTTTGGTTCAAATAAGAATAATAAAATAATTAAAACAGGGATGGAATAGAAATTTTTAGTTGCACAAATTAAAGTATCGTTAATTTCCTTCGGTAATTTTTTTATTAAAATATGGCTTGCCTGAAACATCCACACGCAAGCAATAACAATTAAATCACCTTTCAAATGAAGGGAATAAACGCCGTTGCCTAGCATTAAAATTGTTGCACCTGCAATAATCAAAAAAGAAGCAATAATTTGTTTTAAAGTAATTTTTTCCTTCAAGAAAACTGCACAAAATAAAAGAGAATAAAGCATTTCCACTTGATTTAAGATCGCTATATTTGCAGGGGTTGTCCATTTTAAAGCATAAAGCATTGCACAAAAGGGCAAAGCATTGCCCAAATTGGAAATAAAAAAGTATTTAAGAAAATATTTTTTATCAAATATTTCTTTAAATTGTTCATTTTTTAAGACGGGAAAAGAAAAATAAACAAACCCTGTTATGCTTGCAATAAGCACCAAAAAAACAGGGCTGATAAGATTTGTAGATAATCCCCCGATTATCGGAGAAAATCCTAAAATTATCCAAAATAGAAGTAAAGATATTTTTGGGTTCATAATTAAATTTTATCAATTGCTTAGATAATTGTAAAATATATATATATGTTAAAAACTATAATATTACTTGTTATTGCAAATATCTTTATGACTTTTGCATGGTATGGACATTTACGTTTTAAAGATAAAGCCTTGTGGATAGTTGTTTTGGTAAGTTGGCTTATTGCTTTTGTTGAATATTGGTTTCAGGTACCGGCAAACAGGATAGGACATAATTATTTTTCTGCTGCCCAATTAAAAGGCATGCAGGAAGTTATAACGCTTTCAGTTTTTGCAATTTTCAGCATCTTATATTTAAAAGAAAATTTGCGTTGGAATCATTATGTCGGATTTCTTTTTTTAATAATTGCGGCATTTTTTATTGTTAAAAAATAATTTTATTATTTTTAAAAAAATCTTTTTTGGAAAGATTAAGAAATAGTAAATCTCAGAAGTAAAAAACAATAAAAATAAATAAATATTTTAGGTGCGTGTAAAAATATTTAAAAAAGAATTTCAATATTTTTTAAAAAAAGACTTGCTTTTTTTGTGTTTATGTTGTATTATGTTTTTGAAGACATACAATCCTTAACTTAGGAGAATAAAATGCCTGTAAAGAAAAAAACAGCAACTAAAAAAGTTGCAAAAAAAGTAGTAAAAAAAGTAGCAAAAAAACCTTGTGCAAAAAAAGCCTGTGCTAAAAAAGCCTGCGCTAAAAAAGTTTGCACAAAAAAAGCAGTAAAAAAAGTAGCAGTTAAAAAAGCCGCAGCAAAAAAACCGGCAAAAAAAACCGCTAAAAAAACTGCAAAGAAAAAATAAATATTTAAAACAGCAACCCTCGTTCTTTTAGAATGGGGGTTGTTGTTTTTTATCAAGGTTTTGATTTATGAAAAGTCCCTTTATAGAAATATAAAGGGACTTTTTTTGCCGTTAAAAGTTATATTTCAAAGTTTAAAAGTGATGTTCGGAATAATCTTTTAACATTTTTGTTCTGCTTGGGTGGCGCAATTTGCGAATGGCTTTAGCTTCTATCTGGCGTACGCGTTCACGTGTAACATTAAACATCTTGCCCACTTCTTCAAGGGTTCTTGGATAACCGGAATCAATACCAAAGCGCAGGCGGATAATTTTTGCTTCTCTTTCAGATAAAGTCGCAAGAACATCTGCCACTTCCTGTTTGCGCAAGAAATCTGTTGCCGAGTTAGAAGGATTCGGTCCGCTTTTATCTTCAATAAAATCTTCCAAATTAGTATCTTCATCTTCGCCGATAGGTGTAGATAAGGAAATCGGATCTTGCATAATTTTTAAGATACCTTTAACTTTTTCCATAGAAAGATTTAAAGCCTTGGCATAATCTTTAAGTTCGGCTTCACGTCCGTTTTCCTGACGGAATTTATTGGAAACTTTTGTTAATTTTGAAACAAGTTCCTTCATGTGAACGGGAATACGGATAGTATTTGCCTGGTCTGCGATAGCGCGGTTGATAGATTGTCTTATCCACCAAGTTGCATAGGTTGAAAATTTGAAACCTCTCTTGTATTCAAATTTTTCTACGGCTTTCATTAAACCTAGCCCGCCTTCTTGTATTAAATCGGAAAGTTCTAAATTGGAGTTAACGTGTTTTTTAGCGATAGAAACAACCAATCTTAAGTTAGCGCGAATAAGTTTAAGTTTATCTTGTAAAATCATACTTTCAAAGAAAGCGATGCGGTCATTTAAAGATAAAAATTCTTTTTCGGAAACGGGCAAAGTTTGCAAAAGTTTTTCATAACGTTTCTTTACGCCGTCAATATTTTTGATTGCTCTTTCTAAGTCGGCGGCAGATTGGGCATGGGTTTTTCTTGTAAGTTCGCTTTCTCTTATTTTTTTCTTTTCATATTGTTTATAAAGTTTTACGACATCTTCATAAGGGCCAAAATAAGAATTAAAACGTTCAATATCGTTTTTATATTCCGTTAATTTATCTGCCAAACTTTTTAAGCGGTTTATTAACCTTTTTATTTTGTTTTGGTTCAAGTTAAGTTTCAAAATTCTGTCAACGACTTCTTTTTGTTTTTCTTCCAGTTTGCTGGTATATTTGCTTAACATTTTATCGCTGAGTTTAGGGTTGCGCAATTCTTTTAAAAGGGCGGTAATATCTTTTTCTCTTTTTGCAATAAAGGTAGTTGCTTCTTTAAGTTTTTTACGCATATTGGTAAGTTCTCTGGAGGTTCTTTTACCGCGCGGCATAAGTTCTTTTGTTGTCATTTCTTCTTGGTCAACGAGTTCTTCCCAAGCACAAATTTCGCGCATAGTTATAGGGCATTCTAAAACGAGTTTTCTAAGTTCTTTTTCGCGTTCGCGGATATTGCGGGCAAGGGCGATTTCTTCGTCACGGGATAAAAGCGGCACTTTACCCATTTCGGAAAGATACATTCTTATAGAATTTGAAACATCAATATTAGCGGACCAATCTTCGCTGTAAGCCTCTTTTTCCGCTGCTGCCATAGCCTTATATTTTTTATCGACAACCTTTATACCCAAGTCCTCTAAAGTCCCCATAAGGTTATCAATATCTTCGGAATTGCTTGCTCCCGCGGTTAAAGATTTATTTATTTCGTCTAAAGTTAAATAGCCGTGTTCTTTACCGATTTCAACTAATTCTTTAAGTGCTTTATCTTGTGCCATATTTTATTTATCTCCAAGTTATGCCTTTAATTTTTTTTGTAATTCTAATTTTTCCTGCATAAGTTCAACAGGAACTTGCCCGGCCGGAAAACTTTTCAAGCGGGCGCTTAAATTTTCTATACGTTTTTCAAGAAACGCTTTTTCAATATTTTTGACATAAGTTTTTATATCCACCGAGGCTTTTGCTCCCTTAGGCAAAGTTTCAAGCGTAAGGTTTAAGATTAAAGCCTCCAGTTGCGGATATTGTTCAATAAGGGGTTTAGCAGGTTCCTGCAGAGTAGGATTTTGCTTATAAAGAGCAGTTATTCCTTCCAGCAAAAGCCATAAGTCCTTATTTTCAAAATGGGCCTGGCTCAGATTTGCGCAGTCTTGGCAATATCTGGGATTCCAAAGCAATAATTTTATTAAGTCCGCTTCCCGTTTAGGTTCAAGTTTATTAGTTTCTTTTACTTGATTTGAAACAGAAATTTGCATTGGTTTTTTTGATATTTTTTTTAGCATAATATCTGCATCAATATTCAAGCGGTTTGCGGCTGTTTTTGCCCATTCTCTTTTAATAATTTCGTCAGGTTGTTTGTTTATAGTTTCACTTAACTCCGCGGCAATATTTGTTTTTGTTTGCGCGTCCATATTTAAACCTGCGTTTTTCAACAAAAGATTAATTTGAAAATCCATTATATCCGGCGCGGATTTGGCGATATTTTTAAACTCTTCTGCGCCGTATTCTGTTATAAATTCGTCGGGGTCAAGTCCTGCCGGCAAAGTCGCCACACGGACATAAAGCCCTTGCTCAACTAAAATTAAAGCAGCCCTTAAAGAAGCCTTTATCCCTGCTTCATCAGGGTCAAAAATTACTACTGCTTGATTTGTATATCGTTTTAAAATATTTGCATGATAGGCCGTAAAAGAAGTGCCTAACGGGGCAACGGCATTTTCTACACCGGCCTGATGTGCGCCGATAACATCCATATAACCTTCAAGCAAAATAACAAAATCTTCTTTACGGATATTTGGTCCTGCAAAGTTAAGTCCGTATAAAATACGGCTTTTGGAAAAAAGGGGTGTTTCCGGAGAGTTTAAATATTTAGGCTGGCCTTCCCCAAGCACTCTTCCTCCGAAGGCAACAACTTCGCCTCTGTGATTAAAAATAGGGAACATTAAGCGGTTTTTAAAATAGTCATTTCCCGTATAATTTATAAGGCCTAAAGTTTTTAAATCCTGTTCGCTGAAACCTTGAAGTTTTGCTTTTGCGCCAAGCCCGTTAAAAAGGCTTAAACCAAGATTAAATTTTTCCGAGGTTTCTTTAGTTAAATTTCTTTGTTCAAGATAATTTCTTGCGACATTACCTTGCGAGGATAAAAGTTGCTCTTGATAAAAATCTTTTGCAAAAGACATTATTTTGTAATAAAGGGCGCGTTTTTTTTCTTCTTCGGATAATTCCTGTTGAGGCTTCCATTCAATACCGGCTCTTTGGGCCAGTTTTCTTGCGGCTTCGTTAAAGGATAAATTTTCAATACGCATTAAAAATTCAAAAATATCGCCGCCGGCTTGGCAACCGAAACAATAAAACAAACCTTTATCAGGTGAAATGGAAAAAGAGGGGGTTTTTTCTCTATGAAAAGGGCAGCAGGCCTTATAAGTTCGGCCGCTTCTTTTTACGGAAGGAACATATTCTTTTATAAGTTCAAGCAAATCAACATTTTGGCGTATTTGCTCTATAATATTATTTTCCATAATAGCCCTTATATATAATATTTACGCGTGCGTGCGCGTTAAGACACAACAGCCCGCCTCTTTTTATCAAGGCGGACTATTGTGCTGATTTTTTTATTAACTAAAAGCGTTTTCTTTTAGTTCTTCTCATTCTGCGTTGTGCTTCCTGAGATTTGAGTTTTCTTCTGATGCTGGGCGGTGTGTAGGTTTCTCTTCTTTTGATTTCTTTAAGAATCCCGTTCTTTTCGCATTCTCTTTTAAAGCGTTTCAAGGCTTCTTCAAGATGTTCAGCATCGCGGACTTTTACAAATACCATTAACTATTTCACCACCTTATCCTTTAGGATATTTAATTAAAAAATTTAACCGGCAGGCCATAAAAAGCGGCGGCCTGCCATTAAGTGATAGTGTAAATGTTCAACACTTTGGCCGGCGCCTTTGCCGTTATTAGTAATAAGTCTAAAATCTTTTATACCAAGTTCTTTGGCAACTTTTGCGGCAGTTAATTGAAGTTTGCCGAGCAGTGCCATATCTTGCTCACTTGCTTCATCAAGTTTTGCAATATGTTTTGCCGGAATAATAAGCAAATGTGTAGGTGCTTGCGGATTTAAATCTTTAAACACCACTACATCTTCATCTTGGTAAACAATTTGTGCTTGGACTTCGCCAGAGGCTATTTTGCAAAAAATACAATCTTTCATCTCTTATATTATACCATATTAAGCGGGTTGCGTAAATAAGAAAAATCAAAAAAATAAAAAGGGGGTTTTGTGCCCTTTTACATATTATACCACAAAAAAGGCTTTTTTGGCATAAAAAGTTTGCCGCAAGGTTGCTCTTAAGGTTTATATTTAATACCATTTATATATGGCGAATTTTATCTGTTTAGCAGTAAAGGAGTCTTTTTTATGAAAAAAAATTTGGAACCGATAGCAATTATAGGTATCGGGGCAATAATGCCCGGTGCTTTAAATAAAGATGAATTTTGGCAAAATATTATACAAGGTAAAAACTCAATAATAGAAGTTCCAAAAGATAGATGGGACCCTGATTTATTTTATTCAGCAGATAGAACCCAGCCAGATAAAACCTATTCAAAGATAGGCGGTTTTATAACCGGTTATAAATTTAATTCTTTAAAATATAAAATTCCGCCGGCAGTTGCAAAACAGATGGATATGGTCCAATGCCTTGCTCTTGATATTACTCAAATGGCTTTGGAAGACAGCGGGTATGACAAAAAAGAATTTGACCGCACTAAAACAGCAGTTATAGTAGCAAATTCGGTAGGCGGTACTAAAAACGATTATAGTAATATCCGCATTTATAGGGCTTTATACTATGATATGTTAAAAAAGAGTGCGGCCTTTAAAACCTTGCCGGAAGAAACAAAAAAAGAAATTTTAAAAGAAGTTGAAACATTCGTAGATGAAAAATTTTTACCTATAAATGAAGATACTATGCCAGGTGAACTGCCAAATGTTATAGCCGGCAGAGTAGCCAATATTTTTAATTTAAACGGAACAAGTTTTGCTATTGATGCTGCTTGTGCAAGTTCTCTTGCCGCAGTTGATCAAGCCGTTAACGGCCTTAGAGCAGGCGAATATGATATGGCTTTTTGCGGCGGTATTGACCAAATGATGGCTCCTGGTGCTTATGTAAGATTTTGTAAAATAGGTGCTTTATCAGACAGCGGTTCTTATGCTTTTGATGCAAGGGCAAACGGCTTTGTTATGGCAGAAGGCGCCGGTATGGTTATTTTAAAAAGACTCAGCGATGCCGTTAAAGACGGAGATAAAATTTACGGCGTAATAAGAGCGGTTGGTTCTTCAAGCGATGGTAAAGGCAAAGGCATAACCGCACCTAATCCCAAAGGTCAAGTTTTAGCAATTAACAGGGCTTTTGAACAAGTTGATTTTGATCCTTCCCAAGTTGGTCTTATGGAAGCCCACGGAACGGCAACTAAAGTCGGTGATGCTACCGAACTGAGTGCTTTAAATGAAGTTTTTAGCCCTTATGCAAAACCCGGAAGTATAGGGCTTGGTTCTATTAAAAGCCAAATCGGACATACAAAAGCAGCAGCAGGTATTGCTTCTTTAATTAAAGTTATGCTTGCTTTAAAAAATAAAACTTTGCCACCTTCAATCAATTTTGAAAAACCTAATCCGATTGTTGATTGGGAAAAAAGTCCTTTTAAAGTTATAACCCAAACAAATCCTTGGCAGACAGATAAAGTGCGCACAGCCTCTGTTTCGGCCTTTGGTTTCGGGGGAACAAATTTTCACTTAATTGCTCAGGAATATGATCCTTTCAAAAATGATTTTAAAAAGGAAGAGGTTAAAACAATTTGCTCAAAGCAGGAGAAAGAAATGACAAATATAAAAACTAATTATGAACTTATGGTCCCGATAGAAAAATTACAGGGAGAAATGTTAATTTTTTCAGGTGATACAAAACAAGATTTGTTTAATAAATTAAATGAAGTTGTCCGTTCAATTAAACAGGAAAATTATTTTTTAACTTTACTTGGTTATAAAACCCATACAGAAAAACATAAAAAATTTGCCGTTTCCATCAATGCCGAAACTCCCGATAAATTAAAAGAAAAAATTGCATTTTTTATTAAAACCGCTACCGGCAGCGATGTTTGGTCAGAACCTTCTTTATATTTGAAAATGAAAGGTATTTATCCTTTTACGCCTACGACGGGTAAACCGAAAGTTTGCTTTATGTTTCCGGGCCAGGGCGCACAATATGTTGATATGATGAAGGATCTTGCCAGCAAATATAAAGTTGTGCGTGAAACTTTTACCCAGGCAGATAAAATTTTAAAAGAAATTATCGGTTCAACTTTAACGGATGTTCTTTGGTCTAAAGAAGGTGAAAGTAAAGAAGATTATAAGAAAAGAGAAGAGGCTATTAAACAAACGCAAATTACCCAGCCGGCAATTTTAACGTGCAATGTCGCTATGATGCGTCTTTTATATGAATTCGGTTTAAAGCCTGATGTAACAATGGGCCACAGCCTTGGCGAATATGGCGCAGCGGTTGCTTCCGGCATATTAAATTTTGAAGATGCAATAAAAGCAGTTACTATCCGCGGCAGTGTTATGTCTAATATTGAACTTAAAGATACGGGGAAAATGGCGGCAGTTTCTGCCAGCGTTGAAAAAATTGAACCTGAACTTGCAAAAATTTCCGGCTATGTAGCAGTTGCAAATAAAAACTGCCCTACCCAAACCGTTATCGCAGGGGAAAGCAAATCCGTTGAAGATGCCGTTGCTTTATTTAATTCTTTAGGTATCCAAGCGGTTGAAATACCTGTTTCCCACGCTTTCCATTCCAAAATGGTTGCACCGGCTATGCCTTCTTACCGCAAGTTTTTAGATACACTTGATATTAAAGCACCTAATTTGCCTATAACTTCTAATGTGTCAGCGGATTTTTATCCTAATGACATAGAGAAAATTAAAGATATTATGACCACTCAAATTATGAGTTCCGTGGAATGGGTAAAACAAGTTGAACTTGCTTATAAACGCGGTGTACGCTTGTTTATTGAATGCGGCCCTAAAAGAGTTTTAAGTGCTTTTGTCACCAATACTTTAGCCGATAAAAAAGATATTAGGGTTCTTGCTTCCAATCACCCAAAACGCGGCGGTATTACCGAATTTAATGACTTAATGGCAAACTTAGCGGCGGCAGGTATCGGCGTAGATTGGTCCAAAACAGATATTACAAAAGAAGATACTTTGTTTACTCCGTGCTTTAAAGAAGCCCTTAATTTGCCTAAACCTAAAGAGGAAAAAGTTTTTGACCTTAATACTTTAAAGCAACAATTCGGCGTTATAAAACCTGCTGAAGAAGTTTCTTTAAAAGATGACCAAATTGTTATAAGCGGTATCGGCGCAAAAGTCTTTGGCGCAAATTTAGATGAAATTTTGGAAGGTAAAAGTTTAGTTAAAGAACTTTCCTTATCCGAGCAGGAAAAACAACTTGAAAAAAACATAATAACATCTAAACAGGAAAAAATAACTTCCGTTGACCAAGTTATCAAACAAGCCGCACCTAAAGGTTCTTTTAGTTTAGAAAGAGAGTTTGGCCTTTCTTCCGAAATTGCTAAAACCTTAAATGATACGGCTAAACTTGCTTTTGCAAGCGGTCTTTTGGCTTTAAAAGATGCAGGTATTGCTTTAAATAACTTTGCTTTACCAGAAAATATGGCGCAAGATACCGGTGTTATTTTTGCCTCTTCTTTACCTGTTGCCGGTACTTGGGTTTATGAAGTTTCAACAAAAGTTGCCGATATTTTAAAAGGTAAAACCAAAAAAGAAGTAAGAGCATTTTATGACTCTTTTATAGATAAGATTTATGACGAAAATTTAAGAACGCAAATACAATCTTGCTATGAGGAAAACTTCGCTAAATATGAAATGCATACACCAAGAAGTTTTACGCAAGATTTTCTTACTAAAGCCTTGCCTTTAGCCCATACCCAGTTTGCCCGTTTAATCGGAGTAAGCGGCCCTGCTTTAAATATAAGCGGCAGCGGTATTGCTATTGAACAGGCTTTATCTGTTGCTCAAGATTGGTTAAAACTTGCTAAAGCAAACAGAGTTATTATTATTGCCGCAGATGAACCTTCCGGCGAATATTTGCAAGAATGGCTTAACAGCGCATTTGTTGCTAGAGATAATAATAAAATTGTTTTAGGAACGGCTGCTTCAAGTATAATTCTTGAAAGAGGACAAGATGTTTTAGCACGCGGTTTAAAACCTTTAACAAAAATGGTTGCTAGCGGTTTTGCTGTCGTAAAAAATAATCTCAGCGAAACTTTGGTAAACTTATTAAATGATATTTTTGCAAAAGAAGGTTTAAATAAAGAAGACTTTGCAAAAGAATTACTTGTTTTCCCAAGCCATGCAGTAGAAGAGGAAACTTCCGCATTAAAAGCCTTTTTCGGTCAAAATGCAAATCTTATTATTAAAGATACGCAAAAACAAACAGGTTGTACTTTAAGTTCCGGTTTAGAAGAAGTTTTGGCTGTCCGCTCTTTGAATACTGGCAAAACTAAATATGCTTTAAGAATTATAAATGCATTTGATATGCTTGCTTTAACTTTACAAGAAAAAGTTTGGAGTGATGATACTCCGCGTATTGTTGACGGAACAAAATATCAAAATTCTTTAAAAGAAAATTCCGTAGTTAAAGAAGTTAAACAAGAAATAAAACCCGAAGTTAAAGCGGAAGAAAAATCCGAACCTGCAAAAACAGAACCGGCCAAAGTTGAACCTGCACCCAAAGCAGAAATATCGGAAGAAGAATTAACAAAAGAAATAGTTAATCTTGTATCTGAAAAAACAGGATATCCGCAAGATATGCTTGAACTTGATTTGGATATGGAAGCAGACCTTGGTATAGACACCGTTAAACAAGCGGAACTTTTTGCACTCTTTGGCGAAAAATATAATTTGCCTTTAGATCAAGGTTTACAACTTAAAGATTACCCGACAATCAGACATTGTATAAAATATGTCTTAAAAGAAATGGGTAATACTCCTGTAAAAGAAGTTAAAGAAGAACCAAAAGCAGAAGTTAAACAAGAAGAAAAACCTGTAATAAAAGAAGAAGTAAAAACAGAACAGGCTCAAGAAAAAAAGCAAGATTTAAAAGAAAATAAAACTGAAGAAAATAATATACAAGATCAAAAACTCCGCTTTGTTCCGATAACCGCTCAAGCGCCTTTAACACCGCTTGAACCACGCAAATTATCGGCTCAAAGAGTTGTTTTAATAATGTGTGATAATGGTTCTATAACCAAAGCCTATGTTGATGCTTTTAAAGAACAAGGTATCAAAACGCATGTTTTTACTACTTTAAGAGCAAGAACAAAAAATACAACAATAGTAAATTGGGATAGTTTAGAAGAAACTATTGCCGCTTTCAAAGATTTTGCAAATAATAATCCTTTGGCGGTGCAAGGTATTATTTATGCTTTACCTTGCTCAATTAAAAAGTTTGATAAAAAAATTAACCCCAATAATGAACTTACCAAAAATCTTATGCCGCTGTTTAATGCCTGTAAGATTTTTATAAAAGATTTATCAAAACGCGATGATGCCGATACTTTTGTTGCGGTAGTTTTCAAAATTGACGGCAATTTGGGTTACAAAACAAAAGAGGCGATAAATCCTATTATTGGTGCTGTTTACGGCGGTGCAAGTTGCTTTAGAAAAGATTTGCACGAGATTGCCGGTGTCTTAACTAAAATAATTGACTTTAGGGAAGATATTGCGCCGGAGCAAATGGCCCAGCAAACTTTAAGTGAAGTTCTTACGGGTGATGAAAGAGGTTTAATCTGTTTTGACGGCCTTGAAAGAAAAACGATTCTTTGTCTGCCAAGGAAAGTCAAAAAAGATATAAAGAGAACGGATCTTGCCGGCAAAACAATTGCTTTTACCGGTGCAGCGCGCGGAATAGGTGCAATTTTGGCACAGAAAATTGCCAAAGAATATCAAAGCCATATTCTGATCTTAGATATTATAGAATTGCAAGAAAAAACTTCTTATTATGCAACTTTAAGTGAAGCGGAACTTGCCCAGTTAAAACAAGAATTATGGCAAAAAATGAAAGCAGATACTGCTATAAAAGCAACCCCTGTTTTGCTGGAAAAAGAATTTGCCAAAATAACAGATGCTGTTACGCTTTATAAAAATATTCAAAAATTAAAAGCACTTGGCAGCGAAGTTGATTATTATCAATGCGATGTTACAAACAGCAGTATGCTAAAAGATGTCGTAATGAAAATAAAAAAGAAATACGGCAGACTTGACGGCCTAATTCATTTTGCAGGTCTTGAGCATTCTAAACTTTTAACCGATAAAACCATTGAAGAATATTATAAAGTTTTTGCAGTTAAAGCCACCAGTGCGGCTGCTTTCCTTGCACTTAATTTAATTAAGGAAACAGGTTTTTATGCTTTTGCATCTTCAATTGCCGGCAAATTTGGTAATTTGGGGCAAAGTGATTATGCAAGCGCAAGCGATTATCTTGCAAAACTTGCAGTCAGTTTGCATAATCAAGGGCAGCGCGCAGTAAGTATTGCCATGAGTGCTTATTCCAAAGTCGGTATGGGGGTGCGCCCGGGAGTGTTTGATTTCTTAACAAAACAAGGTCTTAAATTTGTTGATCCTGAAGTCGGTATGCAAATTTTCCTTGATGAAATTGTTTACGGCAAAGTGCCCGATATTGTTTTGACCGATGATTTAGGTTTACTTGATACCGATAAACAAATTTGCTTTGACGAACCTAATTTAGAAGAAGATTCTCTTGAAGAAGATAAAACTCAAGATATTCCGGAAGATA
>Ga0310696_10005764_pt1 | contig 14860 bp, 20 predicted proteins | sample AusTroGonzalo_MG_4_FD_203885 | JGI IMG/M metagenome (GOLD analysis project Ga0310696, IMG submission 203885) | Bovine rumen microbial communities from tropical cattle in Woodstock, Queensland, Australia - Gonzalo_02 (v2) (version 2) | ecosystem: Host-associated > Mammals > Digestive system >...
AAAAAATTCACTTACGCCTTCACAAGAGTTTAAAAATGCAATGACTACTCCATTCGCTATAGCTAAATACTTAGTGTTATTAGTTCAGCAAAAAGAAGCAATAGAAAAAGTGAAAAATGTGTTAGATATTTTGCTTGCACAAACAAAAATTTCTTATACAATTTACGAAGATTTTTCAAATCAGATCTGTTTTACAAAAGAATTAGAAATAAACAGTGAAGAAAAACCTCAATGTTTAGTTTTAAAATATCGTATAGATCAAGAACAAGATAAAGTAGTATTTATATTACCAGGAAATAGTTGGGGATGGGATATTAATAATACGCAACTCCTTGCTATTCTTACAAATAAATATGCAGATTATACAACTATTGAAAAACCTGTACAAAAATCATCTAAAGAAGATGTAGTGTTAACCTTCAATGGTGTTGATGTTATTCTAAAAAAGCATTATTAAAAAATTTTTAAAATAATTCATTTTTTGCTTTACTTTTTTTCGGAAATATTGTTATATAATCAATGTAACAACAATATTTTATAGGAGAAAAGTATTATGGGTACAATCAAAATAAAGCTAAACACCTGGAATCGTAAAGCAAATCGAGATACAAAATTCAAAAGAAATGTAGCAAGTCGTGAAGGATACGTTGATATTTGTCCAAAAACAAATGTTATTTTTATAAAAGAAGGCTCCAAAAAGTGGAAACCTTATGATATCGGATTATCTAGAAAAAAAGATAAATCTTATATTGAAGAAAGAAAGGAATTGTATTCTGGTTTATGCTTTGAAACTAAAAAAGATGCTAATTCTTTTATATTAAAGCACAAAAAAGAATTAGATAATTTAGCAAAAGCTAATCCTCTTTTTTGTAATTATTCAATAATGAATGTAATAAGCAGATTTGAACCAAAAAGTAAAAGAGTTTATGGTAAAGATATAAAGAAGGAGGATTAGCAATGAAAACTGTTGGATATAAACAATTTACAGAATATTTTAATAAAGTTCCTGAAAATTATAAGCGTATTGATAGTATTTCTGATTTAAATACTTCTTATTATGATCCAACAGCTAAAAAAGCAACAACTATTCAAGAAATTCATAAACGTAAAAAACGATACTGTTTTAATTTAACTATACCTACAAATAATACAAGTGCAAAAAAACATATTTATTATTATGATTCAAAAGAAGAAGCACAAAAACATCACAAGCAATTAAAAGCTCAATTATATGATCAACTTACTAAACCATATTTAAAGAAAATTGAACGCGGAAGAAAGTTAACAATTAAAGATGAAGAAACTTTGATAGAAATTATGAATTCTTTTTAATATGTCTATTTTGTTCACGCTTACGTATTTTTTCAAGAAAGGCTTGTTTATTTTTTGGATTTTTATACCAATTAGTACGAGCCTTTCTTGCTTTTTCTATGGAAGCTTTACCTTCTAGAGTTTTTGCAAAAGCTTTTTTCATTTTTCGTTGCTTTTCTACTTGTAATGGATTTTGTTTTGTGTGTGCATACATATCATGACGCAAAAATATTTCATCTTCTGTTTTATTATTCTGATAACGCGCTTTTTGTAAGTCACCAAAGGTTTTAAATTCTGTATGCATTAAAATATCTAAAGCTTCATCTAACACATCCTGTAATCTCATTCTTTGCTCCTGTTTTTATCATTTTTTATAAACCATTTAGCGAAAAAGTATTTACATCTAAAACATTGTTTAAATATTGATATTATTTTTGGGCTATTATATAATACTACTTCTGGTAAATTATCTATATCTTCTTTTATTTTAAGCTTATTACCACAATTTGGACAATTATCTTTCATTAGTGCATTTCTCCCTATATAATAAGAACAATACACTATTTAATATAAGTTATCTCCAGCTCCTCGATAATAACGTCCTAAAGATTTACCACTTCTATATTCATCTTCCCACACAAAGAATATTTTCCATCCAATTGACTTAAATAAAGCATATCTTTGTAATGTACCATAGTATAATTCATTTGGTGTTTTTCCTAACCATGGATCTTTTACATCTCTATTTTTAGGAAATATTTTATGTGAGCCATGAAAACGTAAGCCATTATATTCATAACAAGTATTTGTTTTAGGATCAAATCCATCAAGTACATAAGTTTTACCAAATAAAATAATTACTTTACTTTTTTCTGGTACACCAAGTCTATTTAGCCACTCTAATTCAGCTTTAGAAACGCCGTGTCTAATTTTTCTACCATTTGTAGCTATACAAAATGTTTGTTTAGGTTTAGAGGGCATATGAATACGTCTAAAAGCAGCTCTACTTAAGATTGCATGATGCGTTTTAGTAGTTTTTTTAGTTTTTGTTTGTGTTATTGATTTTGCTTTTTTTATTATTTTTTTAGGCATATGTATTTACTTTTTATTATTTTGTTCTATATATATTATAGAACGTTTAAGAAAAAATATGAAAAATATTAAATTTTAGATGTTCTATATAAATGTAGGTGCTCATGGTGAGGCTTACAAGAACAAGAATCTTGCTTAATTATTAGGAGATTTTATCATGAATAAGCAAATTATGCCGTTGATGCGCGGTTCTCTTTCTAGCATCATTGATTCCCCGTTTCCAACTTTTATTGATGAATTTTTTAGCAATGCATTGCCGTTTAATTTAATTGAACGACAAGATACATTTCCTAAATATAATATTTTCAGAGATAATGAAAATGTTAATGATGAATTCACAGTAGAATTAAGTTTGGCAGGCTATCCTAAAGAACAATTAAAAGTATATACTAAAGAAGGTAAACTTGTTGTAGAAAATGATCACGAAACTTGTAAAGTTGAACGTGATTATTTATATAAAGGTATTGCCGCTAGAGATTTTACTTGGTCTTTGAAATTGCCAGAATTCTCAGAAATTAAAAAAGTTTCTTATGAAAATGGTTTACTTCAAATTAAAGTAAAAATTGAAGTGCCAGAAGAAAAGAAACCAAAAGAATATACTATTGAATAATATTTCCAAATACAGTGCCCTGCTTTATATAGTAGGGCATTTTTGGCTTTACTTTAGTTCTGATATAATGTATAATAATTCAAAAATGGTGAATAAATGATAGCGATAGATTTATTTAAAAAATTATTTAAAAAAGATAAAAAAGTAGAAATAAAACCCGATCCAAAGTTTGAAGAACAAAAAGCTTGGTTTATTAATAATATGCCAAGGTCGGCTGTTTCTAGAGCAGATGAAAAATATTGTTCTGAATTTATTGCGGCTATATCGGATCATTTTAATCCTATTGAATTAGAAAATTTTCCATTAAAGTTAGATCCAAAAGAGGGAATGGCTATTAGTACTCATTTAGCTAATTTAATGCAATCATATATCAATTATAGAAAAAGAAATGCCATTTTATTAAAAGAATTTTTTAAAGAAGTAAATGGAAAATTATCCATGCAAACAGTACAAGTGATATCTAATTTTTTAGAAAATGATGATGAATATGGCGAAAAAATATTTGTTACATATAGTAGATTATCACATTTGTTATTAAAAGGGGCAGAATTAACACAAAAAAGAATGGAGGAAAGCAATGGCAAAAAACGAAAATAATAATCCACCACAAAATCCACAAATAATTAGAATAAATGTAACAGCAGATGGCAAATTAGATAGTAGAATTGCTGAATTTTTACCTCCAGAAGTAAGAGCTTTAATTGAACAAGATCTCGGCCATACTATGCAAAAGCCAGAAGAGCCAGAAGAACAAACCGAAAGAAAAAAAATTACTTATGATTATAAAATGATTAATTGTAATCAAGATTTAAAATTATTAGTACAAAAACTTAAACGATCAAAAGTTAAACAATTTGGAATATTGCTTTATGGTGTTTCGGGTTCAGGTAAATCATATTTGGCAGAATGGCTTGCTCAAGAGTTAAAATTAGGATTTGTTAAAAAACGTGCATCAGATTTACAAGCAAAATTTGTTGGTGAAACAGAACAAAATATCAGAGCAGCTTTTAAAGAAGCAAAATCAAAAAAAGCAATCTTAGTGTTTGATGAAGCAGATTCATTTTTATATGATAGAAAATTTAGTCAAAGAGAATTTGAAGCTTCTTCTGTTAATGAATTGTTAACTCAAATGGAAGATCATCCTTATCCATTTGTTATGACGACAAATTTAAAAGATAGAATTGATAATGCCGCTATGCGAAGATTTATATTTAAAATTAAATTTGATTATATGACGCCAGATAATATTAAAGCTGGAATTAAAAATTATTTCGGTAAAGAATTTAAATTAGCAAAAGAACAACTCGAAAAGCTTAAATATATTACAGCTGGTGATTTTGTAGTAGCAAAGAAAAAAATGGATATTCTCGATGGGGGTAAATATAGTTCACAACTTATTTATGAATATTTATTACAAGAACAAGAAGAAAAAGATATTAAACAAGAAAGTCCAGAAATATCGTTGTAAAGGTTATAATATGTCTAATCTAGAAAAAGGTGTAGATTTAATCTCTGAAAAGGATTTATCTAAAGAACAAAAGGCTGCTGCAAAATTAGTACTAAATAAAAAACAAAATATTTTTATTCAGGGTTCTGCTGGTAGTGGTAAAAGTACTTTTATTAAATATCTTCAAGTAACAAGTAATAAAAATATTGTATTGTGTAGTCCAACAGCTATTGCAGCATTAAATATTGGTGGTACAACATTACATTCATTATTTAGATTACCTATTATGGACTTCATTACAGATGATAGACTTTTTAAAGCTAATAGAAAAAATGTAATTAGTGTTATACAGTCGATGCAAATATTAATTATTGATGAAGTTTCTATGGTACGTCCAGATGTTTTAGATGCAGTAGACAAAGTATGCAAAAGAATTAGAGGAAATAACAAATTACCATTTGGAGGAGTACAAGTTATATTAATAGGTGATTTGTATCAATTACCACCGGTTATTAATAAAAGTACAATTAAATTATTTGAAGATGAATATGGAACAAATGATCCATATTTTTTTGATGCACATGTATATAAAGAAGCAGATTTTAAAAATATACAATTTACTAAAATATTTAGGCAAACAGATAAAGAGCTATTAAATAATTTAAATAAAATTCGCAATATGACATCTTTATCAAGTGCAATTAAATATTTTAATTCTTGTAAAATAACTGATAAAAAAATATTAGACTATGCTGTAATAATTACGCCATATAAAGATATAGCAGATAAAATTAATAAAGCAAAATTAGATAAAATAAAAGATAAAGAGGTACAATATAAATCTGAATTAGATGGTGTTTTTGAAAAAATGTCAGAAACTTCTTATCCGGCACCAAAAGTATTAAGATTAAAAGTAGGTGCAATGGTTATTTTTAATAAAAACGATAAAGATAAGCAATGGATAAATGGTTCTGTTGGTATTATAGAAGATTTACAAAGAGCTTATATTGTTATCAAATTATTATCTTCTGGTAAAACTGTAATTGTTGGTAAAGATGAATGGGAAAGCAAAGAATATTCTACGGAATTTGTAGAAGAAGAAGATGAAATTACACATATACCTGTATTAAAGAAAAAAATAACAGAAACTGTTATTGGTACATTTAAACAATATCCTTTACAGTTAGGATATTCTATGACTATACATAAAGCACAAGGAAAAACTTTAGATAAAGTAAGTATTGATTTAGATAGAGGAGCTTTTGCGCATGGTCAATTGTATGTAGCGTTATCTCGGACTAGAAGTAAAAATGACATAAATATGTTAAGTTCTATATCGGAGAGGGATGTTATTTTTGATAACAGAATTAGAGAATTTCTAAATACTATTAGTAAAAAACAATCCACAAAAGTTATATAAATGAGTAAAATTGCAATAATATATGGTAAAAAATCAGAAGAAATACGTTTACTTCCGATAATAAATGAATTACATACAAGAAAAATATCTATTATTCCTGTTCAGACTGGTGAACAGGAACTTCAAATGAAAGAAGATTTTATTTATACAAATCAAATTTTAGCAAAAAGTACAACCGAACAACAAAGCAAAATAATGCAGCATTTAAACTCTGTTTTAGATAAAGAAGACTTGGTTGCTATACTTGTAATTGGAAATACACTTTCTGCTTTCTGCGGAGCATTATATGGTTATTTACGCAAAGTTAAAATATTACATGTCAATGCTGGTCAAAGAACATATAATTTACATAATGCATTTCCTGAAGAAGGATTTGGACAAATTATAGATAAATTATCAAGCTTATATTTTGTTACAACAAAATTTAATTATAAAAATTTAATAAAAGAAAAAGTTAATAAAAATAAAGTATATATTGTTGGAAATACATTATTTGATATTATTAATGATATGAAAATTCCAAATAAAGATAATACAGATGAAGTATTAATAGCTATACATAGAAATGAAAATACAAAACACTTAAAATGTATTTGTATGGCCATAAACAATTTAGTAAAAAATAAGCAAGATCATGTTTTTAATATTATTTTGCCAAACAATATTAATATGTCAAATGAAATGCTGCAATATTTATTAATAAACACAAATATAAATATTTTAAAAGATTTATCACACACAGAAGTAATTAATTATATAAATAAAAGTAAATTAATTATAACAGATGGTTTTGGCATTCAAGAAGAAGCTACAATTTTAAAAAAACCAACATTTATAATAAGAGAATATCTTGAAAATAAAGAATCATTAAAAACGGGTGCTGCTAAAATAATAGAAATAGAATATATGAAACTCTTATCGAGCGTTGAAAGTTTTTTAAATAATAAATTGAAATTTAAAATAAAAGATTGTAAATATTATAAAAAGGATTGTGCAAAAAATATAGGTGAAATAATAGAAAATACAATTTTTAAAACTGTATAAGTAAAGGCTCCAAATTATGGAGCCCTTATTTTAATTCTTTAATTGTTCATTTAATGATTCTTGACTTGTAAATTTTCTATTTGGCCAATCATATTCACGTCTTGGTTTTGACCAACCACCAACTCTTGAGAAGTAACCAATAATACGACTATAAAAATCTAATTCTTCAGATCCACAATCTGGGCATTTTGTAAATTTGCCTTTATGAACATGACCGCATTTTTTACATTCAACATAAGTGGCATTCATAGCAAAATGTTCCATACCGGCTTTTACAGCTTTATTAATTAAAGTTTTTGCTTGTGCTGAAGTAATACTTCCATCAATATTATTATGTACAATTGATCCACCAGACATTAATGAATTAATTTGACCATCACGTTGCATTTTTTCAGCTAAAGTATGATCTTCCCACAAACTTGTCCATTGATTCGCTAAAATATTAGGCATTTTAAATTTACGCATTTTCTTTTTTCCTTTTAAATATTTATAACAAATTAGTCAATTATATAATCACCATTTTCATCAGCAAATATAATTTTATTTACTTGTGCTAATTTCGGTGCCATACCTTCACCAGGAATAGCTTCAATATTCCAGATCATTTTAAATTCTTCACCAATTCTTGCACATTCTGAATTAAAATATACTAAGAAATCTTTCATGTAATCAAAATCAGAATGATTAAATTTAAATTTAAGAATTTTATCTGCTTCTACGTAACCAATACAACCAAAAGTAGAAAACATATGTGACATATTAATCCAACCGTTAGTAATCCAAGGTTGAGTTCCACATTTTTCTAATTTATGAATCAAAACACGATGTGCTTTTAAAATTTTAGCCATTTCTTCAACACGATCTGTTATAATAGATTTAAAGTCATCATAAGATTCTGCTTCATATGCACATCTTGAAAAATCGATTGTAATAACACGATGTGAGCCTAATGAAACCTGTGAACCACCAAATGAATTAACTCCAGAACCCATACCAAGCATTTCTGCATCAGATAATAAACGACAACAAGAAGCTACTTTTGTACCAGATGAACAGAAAATGTTATACTTTGAAATATCTTTATGTGAAATATATTCCATAAGTTTATTATCAGATCCTTCTAACATTAATTTACGCTGTCCATCTTCCGTTCTTTCTGTAGCTAAATTAATTGTAGTTACTGGAAATGGAAATTGAAGACTATTACGTAATGGATCACCTGCATCAAATACATCAATATAAATTTCTTGTAATTCTTCAATATAATCTAATACAAAATTTTGCCATGCTTCTTTGCTGTTTTCTAATTCATTATCTTCAATTACAGCTGCTTTTTTTGGAAAATACCAACCATAATTATCATCATTAATTAATCCGCGTAATTTTTCTCTATCAAATAAAGAAATATTTGTAAATGGACTTTCAACAGCATTTCTAGAATAATGATTTACCGTATAAATAAATTGTTGCATATGATTAGACATAGCTTTACGTACTTTCTTATCATTTTGTAAATCATCTAATGTAATACGTTCTCTATAAATAGCTAAATTTGCAATATCTAAGAAAAATGTACCAATAGCGACAGCTCCAGCAATATTGAAACTAATTTCGCGAATTGTATCACCTAATGTAGTTACATAAGTTGCAATTCTATGTGCCGGTCCAGAATGTAATTGACCAAAATTACGACCTTCTATAACAAGTTTTGAGGCATCAATACAATAACAATATGGTTTTAAAATATTTGTACTATCATTTAAGGCTAATGAAAAATCATACATAGATGCACAACATCTTTTTGCTTCGGCTTTTCCATATAACTCTTTTAAAGTTTGATATAAATAGTCATAACCAACTAATTTTTTAAATGCTAAATTTGCTTCTGCACAAATACCTTCCATATTAGTAGAAGTTTTATTTGCATTTGGGTCAACAGATGTATCATTTACTGTTTGAAGATTACCAAAAGTTAATTTTGAAATAACAGCTAAAGGATCAAAATTTTCATCACCTAAACCGTGTACTTTCATTATAGCATCTACTTTTGATTTTAATTCTTCTTTATCAATAATACCATATTTAGATTTTAAAGACTTTGTTAAACATTCAATGATATTTTTACGAGTACGTGTTGTACCAGCTTGAGTAAGACTAATATCAACTAATTTATCCATTTCTTCTTGATATGGATTTTCTTCATTTACATTAAATTTAGGGTAAGTAACCTTTAGGGGCTTTTTTTCGTCCATCGCGATTTCCTTCTTTTTTGATTTAGTTGTTATTAAATATTAATACACCATTTTCAGAGATTTGTACATAGTTTTCATCATAAAAATTTTGATTTTTACTAGCCAAAATGTATTTTTCGTCTGTTTTACCAGGCACTTGATATTGTTTTATATCAAATTTTCCACATTTATAATATTTTGCTCCTTTTAATTGTAATTTTTTTACTATTTCTATTGGATATCCAGTAAAAATACAAATATCAAATTTTGGAGATAATTTATTTAATATGCTTCTTGTTAAAAATAAATTAGATAAATGTAATGGATCACCACCCAATAATACAATTTTATTTGTACCTGCTCTATTTGCATATTCTTCAATATTATCTATTATAATATTATTTGGTAATGAATATTCACGAACTTCTTGTAATTCTGGACTATGACAACCTTCACAATGATGCGCACAACCCGTCATATATACTATAATAGCACTTCCTTCTGGTGAAGGATAATCTAACCATGTTTCTTCTAAAACAATATCATATTTATCCATTTTTTATCCATTCTTTTAAGTTAAACGTAATAGATAGAACGCTATAATAATAGTGATTCTACTAGATTAAATTTCCAATTCTACTAGTTGTAAAACAAGCCTAATTTTTGTTAGAATAGTATGATTTTACTATAACTTTAATAAAGCTTTATTAATTAAGCATTTTGTGTTTTTGTTTATTTCGGTTTAGGCCCAGAAAATAGAAAAAATGGTCTAATTTTTGGATTTTTTTGCTGAATTTTTTTATTATTTTTTTCAGTTTTTCTAGTTGTCTCTTTTTTTTCAAAAGTAATCTTATCTTGTACAATTACTTTCTTTTGTTTAATTTTTAATAAATTTATAGGTTTTAACAACGTAAATGCAAAAACCTGTAAAGTTTTATTATGAATTATTTTATCTTTTAATTTAAATAATTTACTTTGTAACTTTCCTTTTATTTGTATGGGTGCTACATTGGGATATATTTGTGTATAAGTTTTAATTATTTCTTTTAGTTTGTTTTTTCTAGTATTAATAGATAAAACTATACAAATTTGAAGATAATCTGTGCCTATAATTACTAATAATATAATAAGAGTTAACGCATCTTCAAAATCTGAATAAGAAGTACATTCTTTATGTGTTAATTTACATACAGTGGATAAAACACTGGCTATTTGACTTTGGTTTGTAGAAACAGCTAAACTTGTTTCTTCTGTTTTTACCATTGCTTGTTTATTTTCTTTTAATGAAGCTTCATATTTGGCTAAAGCACTTTTATCAAGCCTGCGTTTTGTATTATTACATTTGTTTTCAGCTTCTGGTATATCTTCTGTTTTTTGAGCTCTCTGTATACAGTTTGAATGGTCATTTTTATTCCATTCTAAAGCTGTTTCATATTCATTTTTGGCTATACTTATAAAATCAGTATTTTGTGATTGTAAAGCTTTTGCATTAATATCTGCAAGATTAGTACTCGACATTGTAACCATAGCTTGTTTTGTTTCGGCAGATATTAATGAAGATAGTTTTGCGTAAATACCAACACCACTATATATAAATAATATAGTTAATATTAGAATAGTAAAATATTTTATTTTTCTTAAATTAGCCCATTCGTCTACTGTAAAATTAAATAGAATAAAACGACCTAAATCGATTGTAATGAATAAAATAAGAATTAACCAACCAGAAGCCAAAAATAACTCCGACATACCAAAAGCTGTTAACAACGAGCTTAAAATAGCCATAAAAAAAGCAATTAGGAGCATAAACTTATATTTCATAGTAAATACAACCTTTCCATTAAAAAGTATATATATTTACTTAGAACTTAGCTCTATAATTGCTAGTTTTTATATCAAAAATAGGTAGACTATTCTTCTACTTTTACTTTTAAGAACCTTTGGCAATGACACAAACCCGGCTCGTCTTGATCTCTAAATGCTTTACACATACATTTTGTATCTGGATTCTTTTCAAATAAACAAGGACAATAACCATCATTATCTTTAACAGCTTTTGTCATTTCTTCATATTTTTCTTTATCTGGATTCTGAACAATTTTCAATTTTTCTGTCATTTTCTTTCCTTTTGTTAAATAATAATTCTTGTTTTTGCGCTTTTTTAATAATATCTTCTATATAAACAGGTGTATAATTATTTGTATCTAAACCAATATGAAAAGCTATAAATTTAAGCTTCTTATAAATTTTATCATAATTTACAGTATTATGAATATGTCCATATAAATGTATACACCAATTTATTCTATGAGCATTATTAAATTCTAGAATAGGATAATGTGATAATACAAATTTATAATCTCTTCCTTCTTGAGTTTTATATTTTAATTCATAATAATCACGTACAGATTGTAAAAGATTTTTATTTAATAATTCTGTTAATTCTTTTTTCCGATCATGATTTCCAAGAATAAGATGCTTTGCACCGTTTAATCTTTTAAAATATTCAATTAATTTTTCATTGGGACAAGATAAAGCTATATCACCTAATATATAAACCAAGTCTTCTTTAGCTACTACCTTATTCCAATTGTTAATAATTGTTTCATCGTGCTCTTCAACTGTTGAAAATGGCCTACCTTTCCCTAATTTTAATAAATTACGGTGATTAAAGTGTAAATCAGATGTAAACCATATTTTCATGAATAATATTATATTCTATTTTGTTTATTTTTTAAAGCCTTTTTATGACCAAATATCCACTTGTCAACCCAAAAGAATATTAATCCACCAATTAAATTACCAATAATTGTTGCGAATATAGTTCCATATTGGGCTAACCAAGCAAAGCATATCGCTAAAACCGGTGTAGATAATTGCCATCTTAAAAGATATAATATATATTTTTTAATCATTGTTTATACCGCTATTGAAAATGAAACTTTTTCTTCATACTGATAATCTTTTAATTTAGCCATATCTGGCATAAAATTAAATACATTTGCATTCGGATCAATATCTAAAATTGGTAAAGGAATATTACAATTTCTCCATTTTTCAAAATGCTCTTTCACAGTATCAATATGATTATCATAAATATGACAATTACAAAACTCTAAAGTTAATGTACCAACTTCCATATTAACCGTTTGTGCCATTAAATGTAATAATAATGCACCTTGTACCATATCAGCAGGAACACCCAAAATAGTATCTGCACTACGTTGTAAACCAGTTAAATGTAATCTATTACCTACATAATTGAATTGCCATGTATGTAAGCAAGGAGGTAATCCCATAGTATTCAAATGTGCAGGATCCCAAGCAGTAATAATCATACGCCTATCATAAGGATTTTTCTTTAAAGTTTCAACAACTTGTTTTACTTGATTTATACCTTCATCTTCATAATCAGTTCCACATCCAACATAATCGGCTCCAAAATGAAGCCAATTAAACCCATAAATATTTCCTAAATCATTTTCAGCTTTCATACCTTCTTTATCTGAATAAGGTACTTTTGTTGGATTACACCAATCATTCCAGTAATTACAGCCTCTTTCTTGATAAATACGTTTATCTGTTATTCCTTCTAAAAAACAAGATACTTCACCTTTAGCACCTTTAAAAGGAATTTGCCTAAAAGTCAGAATAGGAAAACCTTCTTGCAAATCCCAAGTTAAACTCTTATTTAATCGAACTAATACATTATTTCCAGTACGACAAGGTGCTTCAATACCTTTTGTTAATATTTCTTCTACTAAGTCTAAATATTGTTGATTATATGCATTCATTATTTAATTCCTCCTTTTTATAATCCAATTGTCTCTTCATATGTATAACGATGTATTAATTTAACAGAACTAATAGATTCAGCATAATATATAGAATAAATATAAGATCTATTAAATTCTTTTTCATAACGCTTTTTAATATAGTTTAAACAATCTTCTTCTGATTTAAATGCACATTTTTCAGACCAATAATATTTGGTTGTCCATTTTTCACCTTCTTCTGGAGAAATTAAAGCAATTTCTTCTATACCTTCGGAATATTTTACACGAATAAAATACATACCAACACTAGCAATTTTGTTTAAATATTTTTGAAGACTAATGCCTTCTTGAAAATTAATAGCTTGCCCATTTAATTCGACATAACGTACTAATAAATTTTCAAAAGGTATATCTTTATCTGAAATTTCTTCATGATGTGTTGAATAAATAGCATAATTATTTGAACCTGCTAATTTTCTAATAATTTGCCATTGTTTTGTCTTTATTATTTCATCTGTAGTATGATTTAAAGTATCTTTTTTAAATTCATGTAATACTAGCCTATCATTTGAAAGTTCAGTAACCATATCAATATCTGTATAAAATTTAGATACTGTATTGGCTGATTCCATGTTATATTTTTGTCTGAATGCAACTTCATCTCTAATCATATTAAATTTACCTTTTTATTAATTATTTAAATTAAAATATTGAACAACTTCTTTTTCTAAAACGTCTAATGTATCATTATTATAAAAAATATGTTGTGGGTTATTAATTCCAATCCAATCTTTTTCTGATGGATGAATGGCTATTAATTCTTGTGGTACTGCTTTTCCTAATTTTTCATTATTATATTCTTCTGCAATATTCCACCATGCTGGTCGGTTACCACGCTCTACTTGTATAATGATTCCACCAATACTATGAATCATATTAATTTCATTTGCAAAACGACAATCTGTAATAACATAATTTATATTGGGATTATCTAAAATAGTTTTTTTAACAATAATTGCCCAAATATTATTAAAAATTGTTCCACGCATTATATCAGTACCTACAGCGGTAAGAGCCTTTCTTGGTGTAAAATCTATATTTAATTCTTTACTCCAAAATTTATCTTGTTTTTCACGCCATTCTCTAGATTCTGGAAAACGCCCACTGAGCATATCTCTATTCCAATCAAATAAAAGCGCACATAAATCTTTTAATCTATCCGCAAAGGCAATTGTTTTGAAACTAGAATCATGTTTACAAATAAAATTTGCTACTGTATCTTTTCCAGAACCTTTTAATCCTGTTATTGCAATAATTTTTTGCATATTTTTATCCTCTAAAAAAGTCGTAAGACTAGTTAAAAATATCAAAACTTTCTAGTCTTACGACCAACTACTAAAACCAAATAATATTAATATAAGGGGAAAAAGGGAGTAATTATTTAGTTCCAGTAGATCCAAACGCACCAGTAGATCGTTTTGTTTTTGGACCTTTTTCATACTCTACATTAGAAATTTCTATAGCAGGCTCATTTGAAATTTTAAATAATCCAAATTGAAGAATTTTATCACCAGCATTAATAACTGTAGCCCATTCCTTAAAACCTAATAAACCTAAAATACCTTTTCTACGTACTCTAATATCTTCTGATCCATGTACTACCTTCATCATATCTAAATGAATTTCACCACGATATCCACTATCAATTACATGTGCTCCAAAAACACAACCACGTTTAGTTGCAATACCAGACTTATTTAATCCAATCAAACCTAAATCTTTATTAAATAATGTTTTAATACCAGATGGAATATTAACTTGCTCACCAATTCTTAATATATAAGGTTTACCATTATTCCAATCGTTTGGAACAAAAAAATCAAAACAAACATCTTCATCTCTATTTCCTGCAATATCTTTTACTTGCTT
>Ga0310696_10005766_pt1 | contig 14856 bp, 6 predicted proteins | sample AusTroGonzalo_MG_4_FD_203885 | JGI IMG/M metagenome (GOLD analysis project Ga0310696, IMG submission 203885) | Bovine rumen microbial communities from tropical cattle in Woodstock, Queensland, Australia - Gonzalo_02 (v2) (version 2) | ecosystem: Host-associated > Mammals > Digestive system >...
CTGTAAGTGGTGTTGACGCATTGTCCGCCAGGTCCTGAAGCTGCGCAGTAAACCTCTTTCTTGATATCTTTATCGAGCAGTTCCACATCGAATTCCTCAGCTTCCGGTAAAACCACCACTGATGCTGCCGATGTGTGGATTCGTCCTTGTGTCTCTGTCTTCGGCACACGCTGCACGCGATGCACTCCTGATTCAAATTTCAGGATGCCGTAGGCTCCGTCGCCAATGACGTTGAACACTATTTCCTTGAAGCCGCCGGCTGTTCCTTCATTGGCGTCAACGGTTTCGACCTTCCAGTTTTTAGCTTCACAGAATTTGATATACATTCTGTAGAGGTCGCCTGCGAAGATAGCAGCCTCGTCGCCGCCAGTGCCTGCACGGATTTCCATCACGGCGTTTTTGCCGTCGGTAGGGTCTTTAGGTATGAGCATCAAACGGATGTCTTCCTCGAGTTTGCCCACTTTTTCTGTGGCTTCATCAAGTTCCTCTTGCGCCATCTCGCGCATGTCCTCGTCTTTCTCAGTTTTCAGCAATTCCTTTGCCTCGCTGATGTTTGCGAGATATGTCTTATACTGATTGAACGCTTCAATCACAGGTTCAAGGTCTTTGTAATCCTTGTTCACCTTGACGTAACGCTTCATGTCGTTCATCAGTTCCGGGTCGTTGAGCTGCTCACGCAGCGCCTCCCAGCGTTCTTTAATAGCTTCTAATTTGTCAATTATTTCCATTAGTATTCAAAAACTCCGTATTTACTCTTGATTGTAAGTTGTTTTCTGTCGGATGCTTCCACGTGTCCGATGATTTGTGCATTGATATTGAATGAGTTGGCAATCTTAATCATCTCTTCTGCCGATTTCTCGTCAGTGTAAATCTCAAGACGCGAGCCCATGTTAAACACCTTGTACATCTCTTGCCAGTCGGTGCCTGACGACTCTTGAATCATCTCGAACAATGGTGGCAACTCGATCATGTTGTCCTTGATAATGTGTAACTTATCAATGAAATGGGTCACTTTTGTCTGTGCGCCGCCGCTGCAGTGGATGATACCGTTGATTTTCGGTCTCAGATTCTCCAAAATCGGCACCATCATCGGCAGATATGTGCGGGTAGGGGCGAGGATGAGTTTTCCAACGTCTACGCCTGGTACCTTTGTCGGCTCCGTAAGTGTATGATTGCCAGAATAAACCAAATCCTCAGGAATCGAGTGGTCGTAGCTTTCTTTATATTTCTCTGCCAGATAATGTCCCAACACATCGTGACGTGCTGATGTCAAGCCGTTAGAGCCCATTCCGCCGTTATATCTGTCTTCGTATGTCGCCTGTCCGTATGATGCGAATCCCACGATGACATCGCCTGGTTGGATATGATTCTCAATGACTTCCGAGCGTTTCATTCTTGTTGTCACGGTGCTGTCAACGATGATGGTTCTCACCAAGTCGCCAACGTCAGCGGTCTCACCACCAGTGAGGTAGATGCCTACACCAAGTGAACGCAGCTTCGCTAAAAACTCCTCTGTTCCATTGATAACGGCTGAGATAACCTCACCTGGAATCAGGTTTTTGTTGCGACCTATGGTGGAGGAGAGGAGCATCTTGTCGGTGGCTCCCACGCACATCAGGTCGTCGGTGTTCATCACCACTGCATCTTGTGCAATGCCAGCCCACACTGACAAATCGCCGGTTTCTTTCCAATAAAGGTATGCCAACGATGACTTAGTGCCTGCGCCGTCGGCATGCATGATGTTGCAATACTCGTCATCACCGCCTAAAATATCAGGTATAATCTTGCAGAAAGCGTTTGGATACAAGCCTTTGTCAAGATTTTTGATGGCATTATGTATATCTTCTTTCTCAGCGGAAACACCGCGGAGTTGATAACGTTTTTCTACTGGCATGTTATTTGAAAATCAATTTGTGTTCGTCGGTATTAAAATCAAAGTTTCCGAAGGTCTTCAAAGCCTTCTGTCCAATAACCCAATCGTATTTCTGGTTGTTGTAAACTGTCACTTTTATATTCTCAACGCTACGGTCAGCGATACGCATCTCCTTGATAATGAACACGGCACGGTCTTTTACGGCGCCTGCGGTGATTATCCTGTCGATGTTGTCGCCTACAAAGTCGTCTTTAGTTATCGAGCCTTTTGTTAACAACTCCATGACTTTGCTCTGCGATACTCCGAAGTCGTATGTGCTCATATAAGCCACGGTTTCAGTGTATGCGTTGACGTATGCTTTGAATAAGAAATTCCCGCTCTTGTCTTGTGAGAATCCCACTTTATTGTCTTCTGGATTTAACCTGATGTTGGCCATCTGATCGTCGTTGATATCCTCACGTGTGACATAATCCTTGCTCAAAACCCTGAATTCTGTTCGACGGTTGAGCTGGTGTGCTTTTTCTTTCTGCTCCTCTGTTGGCAACGAATTGATGTATTCCTCGGTGAGTTTCTTGCCGTCGACAGTTCTCGGGACACGCTCGCCATAACCTTTTGCTGTTAATCTCAACGGGTCAATGCCTCTCACAACCAGGTAATCGCACACTGCCTGAGCACGTTTCTGCGACAAGATATCGTTGCTTGCATCCGAGCCGCGGCAGTCGGTGTGTGAACCGAGCTCAATGGTGATGTTAGGGTTGATTTGAAGAATCTCAATCAAACCTTGCAATGAGTCCTCAAATTGTGGTTTAAGATCCCATTTGCCCAAGTCATACTGAATCTCCGGAAGAACGACTGAACCGTCAGGAATCATAGCAATTTCGTAGTTTGGCGTAAAGTCTTTGCTGAATTCCAAACCAACGGTACTGATGGTGTCGGTGGTAGTGAAATAGTTGTTCTTGTCAATAGTGAGAATGTATATGTTGTTGAGATTCAACACTCCTTCATTAAACTGGAAAGCTCCGTTGTCGCTTGACAATGTGGTGGCTTTTGTTCCATCTGTGCCGATGATGCTTACGTTTGCGCCGCTAACATATTGCAGGCTGTTTTTGTCTTTGATGGTTCCGTTGACGGTGAACGTAATCGGAGGCTCGATGAAGTAATAAATATCGTCATCCATTCCGTTACGGCTGTCTCTGTTCGATGCTAAGAAACCGCGTTCCTCGGTAGGGTGGAAGATGATGCTGAAATCATTGCCAATCGAGTTGATTGGATATTTCATGTTTACCGGCTTTGACCAAACTCCTGTTGAATCCATCGTTGTCATGAAGATGTCGAGTCCGCCCATGCCGCCATGACCGTCAGAAGAGAAATAGAGTGTGGTGTCGTTGCGCAGGAACGGGAACATCTCATCACCTGGACTGTTCACTATATCTCCAAGGTTAAACGGACGACCGAACTTTCCGCTTTCGTCTTTCATCGTCATCCAGATGTCCTTGCCACCGAATCCGCCTTGACGCTCCGACACGAAATACATAATGCTCTCGTCGGAGTTTAACGTAGGATGTCCGACAACGTCGAGACTGTCGATACCAGCAATCTCAACAACAGTTGCTTCTGAGAAAGAAGTACCCGATCTTCTTGACTTCATAATCTGGCATCCCGACTGACGTTTCTTGTCGTTAGGGCATCTTGTGAAATAAACATCTGAGAATGATTTTGTAAAGAACGGCATGCCTTCGCTGCCATTGCTGTTGATTCCGCCTTCTTCGTCAACGAGTTCCGGCTTGTCCCAGTTGTCGTTTTTATCTTGTCTTGTGTAATAAAAATCCGAGAAATGCTGTCCTGTGATGGCGTCTTTTTCTCTTGCTACACCGCCTTCACGTGTTGATGTGAAAATGATGTCGTTGTAGTTGTTCGATATCCATGCCACACCGAAATCCGATGACTTGGAATTCAATGCTTTTACACGTGTAACCTCATATTTTGAAGGATTCTCGAGCCATTCCTTGATGTATTTGATGTCGTCGGCAGCACGTTGTCCGCGCGGATCATCCGGAACAGCCTGTGTGTAAAGATTGTAATTGATAAGAGCCTCGTCGTATTTCTCAGTACGCTTCAAGACATCTCCGTAATGGAGGTAATAAATCGGAGTACTCTTAGGGAATTCACTCTTTCCAACACGTTTGTATTGCACCGCCGCCTGACGTACGTTGTCGGTCAAACGGTAACACTCGCCGAGCTGATAGGTGATACGCATACGTTCATCTTCGAACTTTTTCTTGCGTGTCTTCTTATAAGCTTTTTTATAGCGTTCAATGGCTTGATAGTATTGCCCTCTTTCAAACGCCATGTCGGCATTCTTTGCAGGGCTGCGCTTTTGAGCGTTAATTGGCAGAGCTAATCCGAATAATATTGCAAAAACTATAAATACTGTTTTCTTTGACATAACTTCACTTTTTAAGATAACGTTGATTACACCTTTCTATTGTGATTTCAAGGCCTAATCGATGATTATCTTTCTATATGCCTCACCTTTGTTTGTCATAACTTTTATGAAATACACTCCTGACTGTGGGAAGCAGTTAAGTCTTACCTCATCATTGAATGTCGTTTCATATATCTTTGTTCCAATGGCGTTGAATACCAATGCTTTAGAATTCTCTGTGCTTGTTGTTACCAACACACCTTCACCGATGTTCGCTGGGTTAGGATAGATGCCGACGAAGATATTGTTGTTGTCAATATTGAGCATGTTGTTGAATTCCAATTCATAAGCGTTTGTTAACGAGCCGAGCATCATGTTGGTGCTGAAATAAACGATATTCTCAGCTTGTTCTGAAATCACCTCGCCGGTCGATGTGTCGTAGAGTTTGAATGTTATCTCGTCGTCGTCATCGCCGTAAACTGTGATGAACGTGATGTATCTGTTGAGTTGTTCGACAAATATCGGTCTTGCGCTGCCTCTGCACTCGCCATTGCTGAATGCTCCGACTTCAAATCCCTTCTCACTCTGGTCATAACCGTCTAACTTGATGATAGCCGTCACGCACATGTTGAATGGATACTTGTGGATGTTTGGCACCCAGTGGTTGTCTTTTGTAGTGACGTTGGCATCAAATCTGTTGCTTCTCTGGTTAGTGTCACCAGTGTGATAGATAAATGATTTGGTTGCGTTGCTGCAGTTGTTGTACATATATCCCTGACCTGGTACCAAAGTGGTGAGTGAACCAACCCAACCGGTGCTGTCGTTATATTCAGCATAGTTTTCCATGGATTTGAAGCAGTCGCCGTTTGATGCATGAAGATTTGACAAAGCCTCGTTGATTTCGAGTTCTTCATGAACAGGATATCCAATCCAGCTCCAACCTTTTGCCAAAGTGATAGGGTGGCTGTTAGGATCTGCTATGATGCCGTGGATGCTTAATGTGTAATCTTCAGTCATGTAGATGCTGTACATCTTCTCGTTGACAATTCTTGTCAAGGTGCCGTTCCACTCATTGTTTGCGTATTCGATATACTGTGTGCTTGATCTGATGTATGTGGCTTTGCCTGCAAGTCTGTCTTTTATCATTCCTAAGCCGTCGATGCCGTTCATCTCAATGTATGTTGAATACCAGTTCCATCCCTCAACTAAACCGGTGTTCTGACCGTGGTCGAAGTGTGCCACGAAATTCATCGACTCAGTTGCGGTGAAGGTGTAAACAGGTTCTGTCGAAACTATTGTGCCATTAACACTCCAGTTTACGAAAGCGTATTCGTCAACGCCTGTAGCAACCAATGTCACTTCTGAACCGACCTGGTACATACCTGCACCTGTTACTGTTCCTGCGAAGTTAGGCATTGCTACTGCTGTGATCTCAACAGCAGGGGCGAAGTTCAAAACATATGGATCCAGTACTGTTCCAGCAGCAGTGTTGTGTAAGAATGTCAGTGTCTGTCCTGCCACATACTCTGATTCCAATCCTGTTCTGTGGTCGTAAAGTTTGAATGTCAACTCCTCGCCGTCGTTGCCGTAAATTGTCATCAAAACGATGTATCTGTCGATTGATTCTATGTAAAGTGGCTTTTGGCTGCCTCTGACTATGTCGCCATAAAATGCGCCAACTTCAAGAGAATCATTACGTTGCTCGACACCACAAATCTCAATGACTCCCATCAAATCCATGGTTTGTGGAGTTTGAACCGGAATCCAGTGGTTGCCTACACCGAAGTTAGCTGTGAGAGCTCTGCTTCCTTCTGCGATGAAGGTGTATACAGAGTTTGTTGAAACCACGTTGCCGTTTTCTGTCCAGTTGAAGAATGTGTATCCCGGGTTAGGTGTGGCTGTCACAGTGATTTCATCGCCAAAGTTGCAAGGTCCGCTACCAGTCACTGTTCCATAGTTGCTTGGATTTGCATTTACAGTGATGAACAATTCAGAAACAAAGTTCAACATATACGGATTGTTTGTCGTTCCGATAAACTCATCTTGAACAAATGTCAAAGTGCTCAAGCATTCAAGGTCAAGAACGGTGTTTGTTTCATGATCAAACAATTTGAAAGTGATTTGGTCATTGTTGTTACCGTATATTGTCATGTAAATCAGGTATCTTCCTGTTGAGTTTACAAACTGTGTTCTCTGGCTTCCGCGTACTTCATCGCCACAGAATGCTCCAACTTCATACTGATTTGAAGCAATATCTACACCGTCAATCTGTACAACACCGGTAAGCATCATTGTGTAAGGATACAGAGTGTTGTTCGGAATCCAGTGGTGATTGTTTTCAATAGAGAAGTTTGCTACAAAGTTTCTGTTGCTTTCAATGTCGAAACTGAATGATGTTGATGATGATACGATTTCACCGTTTTCTGTCCAGTAGTTGAACACAGAGTGGGTGTAAGGATATACCGACATCGTGACTCTTGAGCCAGCAGGATATGTGCCTTGACCGTAAACGATTCCTACATTTGGTATGTTGGATGAAGCTGTTACGATATAGTTGTTAAGCTCAAAAACTGCTGTAAGATATCTGTCGCCTGTCACCAGGAAACTGTAGGTGGCGTTAGTGCTCACGATGATAGAGTCATTATCCAGCCAGCCGGCGAAATGATAATGCTCGGCAGGTGTAGCAACCAATGTCGCTGTGGTGTGATATGCATAAATGCCAGCACCTTCAACGGTTCCGGTTTCTTCTTCAAGCACGTCGGCGATAATTTCAAAATTATCAGGGATGTATGTCGCTACAAGATTTCTGTTTCTGTCAATGTTGAAAGTGTAATTCGGATTTGTTGATACCACCTGGCCGTATTCTTTCCAGCATGAGAAGTTGTAGTGCTCGTAACCTGTTGTCGTCACAGTGACTGGACTGTTGTAAACATAGCTGCCGTCACCTGTTGTCTCACCGGCTTCCGCAATATTCAACGATGTGTTGACATTGTAATTCATCGGCTCAAAATGAGCGACAAGTGTTCTGGCGTAAGGCACTGTGAATCTGTATGTTGGCTCTGTAGATACCACGCTGTCGTTCTCAGTCCAGCTGTAGAATTCGTAATGTTCATTCGGATAAGCCTCAAGTCTTGCGACATCGCCATATTGGTATTCTCCTCCGCCTAATGCTCTTCCGTATGCTGCAGGTTCTGCCAAAGCTACGATATCGAATGACTCATAGTCGAAGTTGGCAGTTAAAACTCTGTCTTCCAACGCGACAAATGAATACATCGGAGATGTTGACACGACTGCGTCACCTTCTGTCCAGTTTACAAACACAAAATGTGTTCTCGGTGTAGCGATGAGGGTCACTGTCTCATCTGTGGTGAAGTCACCGTCGCCTGTTACATAGCCGCTGTAATCGTAAGGAGATACATTCGCAACAATGCTGATGTTAGGGTCGCACCAAATTGTAAACTGATTCCATGGTGTCATCGCCATATATGTTTCGATTGATGAACAAGGAACGTATACTATCATGTTTGACGGAACTCCTTCAAAGCAGTTGTTGCTACCAGCCATCGGAGGAATCTTGGCATAGCATCTCAACTCTGAGAGGCTGCTGCAGTTTTTGAATGCCTCAGCTCCAATGCTGATTGTTGTGCTTGGCAAAATCACATCCTCGAGACCGCTGCATCCGACGAAAGCCTGTGCTCCGATTGTTGTCATTGATCTTGGGAATTCAAGAGAACTTAATGCTGTGCAATTTCCAAATGCGTATGCGCCAAGATATGATATTGTGTTAGAGAAGTTGATTTCGTCAAGCATGGTGCAGCCTTCGAAAGCATACTCGTCAATGTAGTTGACACCTGAGTTTGACATATCCACTGTCTCCAAGCTGGTGCATCCGCTGAAAGCGTAGATTCCGATTCTTGTCAACGAAGTAGGGAAGTTGATAGTCTCAAGACTTGTGCAGTCGCGGAAGGCGTATGATTTAATTTCGTTGAGAGTGTTCGGAAGTGTTACTGTTGTAAGGCTTGTGCAGCCTTTGAATGTATCGTTGTCAATTTTAATCACGCCAGATGGGATGGTGATGCTTGTAAGTCCTGTACATCCTTTGAATGCGCTGTAACCGATTGATACAACTGAACCTGGAATGATGAAGCTTGATGATGTCAAAGAGGTGCAGCCTTCAAATGCCTGCCATGCAATGCTTATCAGAGAGTTGGTCGTTGTAACTGTTGTCAAGCTTGTGCAGCCCTTGAAGAATGCTTCCGGAATCGATGCCATGTAACGTGGCACATTGAATGAAACCAGACTTGTGCAGTTCTCAAGGATGTTGGTTCCGAAGCTGATTGTTACGTTCGGGACGATAATCGATGTCAATTCTTCGCAACCTTTGAATGCGAAATTACCAATTCTTACGACGCTCTCGTTGATGACGACAGATGTCAACTCAATGCAGTTTTCGAATGCTCGGTCAGCGATTCCTGTCACTGAATACACCACATCGTTGTCTGTTGCAGTTGCCGGGATGACAATATCTCCATCGTATAAATCGTCAGCATTGTAAGTAACTTCAACGGTTTTATTCGATGTTGATGTGATGTTGTAGTATAAGGTTTTGCCATCTTCGTTCTCTGCGGAAAAATCATAAGCCATCACATTGAGTGATGCTAACATCATGATAAACAGAACTGATAACTTCCTTCTCATATAGCGATTTTTTTTATTTTTATGCGTAATTATTCAAGAGAACAAAAATACAAAAAAAATAAATATAAACAATATTTATTTTAATTTTTAAATAAAAAAATGTAGAGACGCCATATAATGACGTCTCTACACATTTTTGTATCGTTAAAACGAATTACTTTCTTTTCTTTTCAGGTGTCTCAAGCAATTTTTCGTCTGCCTTCTTGCCTTTGAAAAGCATGTATGCTACAGGTGAAGCGATGAATAATGATGAGAATGTACCTGCGAAGATACCGACGAGCAATGCGAACACGAATCCACGGATGGTCTCACCGCCGAAGATGAAGATGGCGAGCAACACCACTAATGTTGAACCTGATGTGTTGATTGAACGGAGCAATGTGCTGTTGACACCGTCGTTCATTCTCTCATACCAGCTTCTCTTTGGATAGAGGTTCACGTTCTCACGGATACGGTCGAAGATAACCACTGTGTTGTTGATTGAGTAACCGATGATGGTCAAAACAGCGGCGATGAATGACTGGTCAACCTCCATTGAGAATGGTAAGATGTTGTAGAACAACGAGTACATACCAATCACGATGATTGTATCGTGTGCCAATGCGACGATTGAAGAGGCACCATACTGCCATCTCTTGAAACGGATAGCGATGTAGATGAAGATTACAACCAATGAGATGACAACTGCCCATACAGCCTTACGTGTAACGTCGTTTGCGATAGTAGGACCGACCTTCTGTGATGACATTATACCGAGCATCATATCGCTCTTCTCGCTGTCAGATGTGAATTGGTCGTATGTCATATCTTTGCTGTAGAAGTCTTTCAAACCACTGTAGAGCATGCCCTGAATCTTAGCGTCGATTTCAGGATCGTTGCTGTTGATTTCGTACTTGGTGGTGATTTTTACCTGACGGCTTGGACCGTATGTCTTCACCTCTGGAGCGTCGTCTTTGAACTCTGGGACGTTGGCGAGAGCTTCACGAACCTGAGCGACTGTCACGTCCTTGTCGAAACGGACCACGTAGTTACGGCCACCCTTGAAGTCGATACCGAGGTTGAGACCGCGTGTTGCCAATGAACCGAAGCTGATGACAATCATGATACCGCCAATGATGAATGCTGTCTTACCGAACTTGATGAAGTCGAATGTGGTGTGCTTCAAGAAATCACGTGTCATGTTGGTTGAGAACTTAATCTCTTTGTCTTTATTGACCCAACCGTCGAGGATAAGACGTGTGATGAAGATTGAAGTGAACAATGAGGTGCAGATACCGATCATCAATGTGGTAGCGAAGCCCTGGACAGGACCTGTACCGAACTCAAACAGGATGAAACCTGTCAAGAATGTGGTGATCTGACCGTCGAGGATAGCTGAATAAGCTGCCTTGAAACCGTCGGCTATGGCGAGGCGGAGGCCTTTACCTGCTGCAATCTCTTCCTTGATACGTTCGAAGATAATAACGTTGGAGTCAACAGCCATACCTAAGGTAAGGACGATACCAGCAATACCTGGCAGTGTCAACACTGTTCCGAATGATGCGATAACACCGAAGAAGAACAGGATATTGACGAGCAATGCGATATCGGCTGCGACACCTGCTTTGCTGTAGAAGAACAACATGTAGATGAGCACCAAGCAGAAAGCGATGATGAATGACCAGAAGCCTGATGTGATAGCTTCCTGACCGAGTGATGGACCGACGACGTTCTCTTCGAGGATACGTGCTGGAGCTGGTAACTTACCGGCTTTCAAGATGTTAGCCAAGTCTTGAGCCTCTTCCACTGTCATGTCACCACCTGAGATCTGTGAACGACCTCCAGGGATTTCGTCGTTGACGACAGGGTAGGAGTAGACGTAGTTATCAAGCACGATAGCAACCTGACGGCCAATGTTGTCGCCTGTCAAGCGTTTCCATGCCTTTGCACCTTCTGAGTTCATCTGGATTGTAACCTCGACACGGCCGTTCTGGTCGTAATCCTGACGTGCCTCTGTGACGACTTCGCCACCGAGTGAGCACTTGTTGTCGCGGTTGGCTTTCAATGCCACGAGGTCGATGAATTCGACATTGCCGTTAGCGCTCTTGTTAGGTTTCACGCACCATGCGAACTTGAGGTTACGTGGGAACACTGAAGAAACCTGTTTCAACATTCTGTTGATGTTGGCGGTATCTTTCACCATTGCCATACCAACGCGTGCTGTCTCAGCTGGTACAAGCTGACCTGCGTTGTTCTGGTAGTATGATGGTGAGAGGACCACGTACAATGGGTTGTTCTCCATGTATGCCTCACGTGCTTTTTCCTGAGCTTTCTTCAATGAGTCTTCTGCTGTCATCTGGCCGAGAAGAGCGACATCGCTGTCGTCTTTAACTTCTTCAGTCTCAGCTTTTTCAGGCTTTCCGGCTTTCTCGAGCTCTGCCAAACGTGCGTTGGCTTCGTCGAAATGCTGATAGATCTCGTTGAATTTGTATGTCTCCCAGAACTCGAGCTGAGCTGTGCCTTGCAAAAGTTTGCGTACACGCTTCGGGTCTTTGATACCAGGAAGCTCGACGAGAATACGTCCTGAGCCTTCAAGTTTCTGGATGTTAGGCTGTGCAACACCGAAACGGTCGATACGTGTTCTCAAAATCTGGTAAGAACGGTCGATGGCGCTGGTTGTCTCTTCCTTGATGACCTTCAACACCTCGTCGTTGGTAGAGTTGACGGTGATGCCTTTGTCTTTGAATTCATATAAGAAAATAGATGCGAGACGTGCATTCGGATCGAGTTTTGCATAAGCTTCGCCAAAGAGGTCAACGAAGTCCTTCTGGCTGTTGAGATGCTGCTCGTTAGCTATGCGCATAGCTTCTCTGAATGTTTCGTCATTGCTATTTCCGGCGAGAGCGTAGATGATGTCAGAAACAGACACTTCCATCATAACGTTCATACCACCCTTAAGGTCAAGGCCGAGGTTTAACTCCTGCTCCTTGCACTTGCGGTAGTCTTGCCACATGTAAATTTTAATTGTACCTACTGAATCGAGATAATAGGTCTCTTTGGCTGTCTTGATTGAATCAAGATAGTACTCGTAGGCGTTTTGGTCGCCCTTAGCCATCTCTGTAGCTAAAGCGACAGTCTTCGGACTTTCAGCATAGGCTTTTGCTTTGCTTTCCACGTGCCTTGTCACGAACGTGAATGACAACTGATACACTGTGAAAAGTGCCAATAATAATGCCAAAAGCTTAATAACTCCTTTGTTTTGCATTGTAAATCAATTTTTTATAATATTAAACTTTTTAATTAATTTCAAAAAATCAATTACTAAAATTTTTAGCGTGCAAAGATACGACATTTTTCAATGCCGACAAAATATTTTTTTATTAATATTTCATCCATCTGAATATTTCCTTCCACGACACTTTTTTGCCGTACATCAGAATGCCGGTGCGGTAGACTTTGCTTGCCAACCAAGTGAATACGATGAAGGTGATGTAAAGTATCGCGACTGACACTGCGACCTGCCAAATTGGCACGCCAAATGGTATCCTGAGCATCATGCCGACAGGGGAGGTGAACGGTATCATCGATAACCATAGTGCGAATGAACTGTCGGGAGCAGTCGCTATGAGCGATGAACTGACCATCGGTATCACCAAAAGTAAAGAAATAGGCGTGACAAACTGCTGAGTGTCTGTCTCGTTATCGACAGCAGCGCCAATGGCTGCAAACATTGCCGAATACAAGAAATAACCTCCTATGAAATATAGTATGAAACACCATAAAATATCTTTGAAGTTGATGGAATTGATGATTTCGAAGATCTCGGTCAATGTGCCGGAATCTGTCGTCTCAACTCCCATCTCAGCTATAGGTTCGTTCATGATTGTGCCTGCAGAGAACACGTCCTGCGTCGGAAGGAATGTCGAGGCTATGCCGGAAATGGCAAGCGTCAAAACACCCCAAAGCAGGAACTGCGTAAGCCCCACCAGAGCGATGCCGATGATTTTTCCCATCATGAGCTCGAAAGGCTTGACAGAACTGACAATGACTTCGATGATTCGATTCGTCTTTTCCTCAATGACACCACGCATAACCTGCGCGCCGAATAGGAAAATCACGAAATAAATGATGACCGCGAGGAAAAGCCCGAGAAAGAACTCAAACTCACTGAAACTCTTCTGTTCGCCGTCTTTTTCGCTCATGCGTATAGTCTGCACGTTGATGCTTGTCGCCGACGCCTTAACTATCTCTGGGTCAATACCTGAAGCTAGCATTTTCTGGCGTTCGACAACATTTTTCATCGATGAGCGTATGTGTGAGGTTACCGACATTGGAATCTGTTTCTCACTGTAAATCTCTGCATTGGTAGGCACTGTCAGCGTGGTGGCAGGTATGTACAGGACTCCGTCGTAAATGCCTTCTTTAACAAGGCCTTTGGCATCTTCAATGTCGTCGTTTAAATATATAAAGGTGTTGAAATCCGTGTCATCAATCTTACCGATAAACATCGTCGATTCGTCAACTACCGCGATGGTCTTCTTCTCGTCGAATTTTTCGGCTTGCGTCATCAGGATGGCCGGAAGAAACATCAAGGCGGCGAAAAATATCGGCGCGAGGAATGTGATCAACAAAAATGAGCGCTTTTTTACGCGTGTGAGGTATTCTCTCTCAATAATGATGCCTATTTTCATAAGTTATTGGTTTGACGATGAAACAAGATTGATGAATATTTCGTTCATCGACGGTAGAATTTCGTTGAACGATACGAGTTCGCCTTTGCTGATAATGTCGCTTATCAATTCATTTGGATTTTCCGAATTGACAGTGAGATGTGTCTCGCCTGTGCCGTCGAAAGGTCTGTAAACAACGTCGTATGAATGGTTCTTGTAACGTTGTTTGATGTCGTAAACGCTGCCTTCCAGGATTTTCTCACCTTTATTAATAAGCATGATGTTGTCGCACAGCTCTTCCACTGAAGACATGTTATGCGTTGAGAACAGAATCGTGGCTCCTTTGTCGCGCAACTCCAGAATCTCATTTTTCAAAAGGTTCACGTTGATTGGATCGAAACCCGAAAACGGCTCGTCGAAAATCAGCAGCTTCGGCTCATGAATCACCGTGACGATAAACTGCACTTTCTGCTGCATTCCTTTGCTGAGTTCCTCGACTTTCTTGTCCCACCAGCTGGCGATGCCGAATTTCATAAACCAATGACGCAGACGTTTGTCGGCTTCTTTTTTCGTCATGCCTTTGAGCTGTGCCAGATAGATGGCCTGCTCGCCGACTTTCATTTTTTTGTACAAGCCGCGTTCCTCCGGAAGATAACCGATGTTGGCTATGTCGTTTGGCGTTAGCGGATTCCCGTTCAGTAACACCTGTCCTGTGTCGGGCATGGTGATTTGGTTCAATATCCTGATGAGCGTGGTTTTACCCGCTCCGTTTGGCCCCAAAAGTCCGTAGATGCTTTGCTGTGGCACCTTTATTGAGATGTCGTTGAGCACTTTTTTCGTTCCGTAACTCTTGGAGACGTTGTTTATTTCAAGAAAATTCATGTTTTATTTAACTGAAGAAATCTCTTATTTTATCGAACACGCTTTTGTCGTTAGCTGTCGGCTTTGGCTTGAAATTCTCGCTTTCGAGGAGATTCTGCATAATCTTTTCCTCTTCTTTCGACAGTTTTTTCGGTGTCCACACGTTTACGTTGATGACGAGTTCGCCCACTCTGTAGCTGTTTATTTCAGGCAGACCTTTGCCTTTCACTCTGATGATGTCGCCGCTTTGTGTTCCTGCCGGAATCTTGATGTTTACCGTTCCGTTGAGGCAAGGAACATCAACGGTGCATCCGAGCGCTGCTTGAGGCACGCTGATATACAGGTTATAT
>Ga0310696_10005767_pt1 | contig 14855 bp, 17 predicted proteins | sample AusTroGonzalo_MG_4_FD_203885 | JGI IMG/M metagenome (GOLD analysis project Ga0310696, IMG submission 203885) | Bovine rumen microbial communities from tropical cattle in Woodstock, Queensland, Australia - Gonzalo_02 (v2) (version 2) | ecosystem: Host-associated > Mammals > Digestive system >...
CCGAAAAGGTTTGTCCTGTATTGGATATCCCGATTCAGGCTTTCATGATCTTCATCCAGCCGCCGGACTCGTAGACTGCGAGCTTCCTCTTTGCGAGGATCTTCTCGAACTCGTCCCAGCTGATGACATCGAGTCTGTTGTTGGTTCCCTTGGTGAACTGAATTCCCTCGGTTCCCTTAACCTTTCCGGGCTTGAGACCCTTCTTCTCAGCAATCATTTTCGCCTTTGCAAAATCGATTTTTTCCATGGCCATTTTTTATCCCTCTGACTTGCCTTTGGCAGAGCCAGACATAAATTTGTGTAATCTGTATATAATGTTTTCTTTTTTCGACTCCGACCCAGACTGTTTTCCAACCCTATGGGGTATATAAATGGTCGAAAATTAATCTAAAGATTTACTATATTTTAGTTTATAATTAACCAATGAAGAGAACAAGATGATGCCACGATATCTGCCCGCTTTCGATAGCAAATATCTTTAATAACGATGCATCTAGCGATGAAACATGCCTTCCAAGGATGAAGCTGTAATCCAGGGGACGATCGATTCCGAACTCACCCCCGAGAACGTCCTAGAGATAGGCAAGACCCTAGGCATGCAGTACAAGCACATCACCGTAGGAAGGAACCTCAATCCCACCAGCACCATGGTCTTCAGCAGCCTTGTGGCAGGTATGACCGGCGCAGGGGCGGATGTCCGCAATGCCGGAATACTGCCCGTACCCGCACTGCCTTTCGCATCGGAGAACACCAACTGCTGCGTCATGATCGGAAATCCCGACGACAAGGACCGCGCAAGCGGTATCAGCCTGATCAACGTGGACGGCAGATTCTTCAACGGACCGCAGCTCTTCACATTCAGGAACCGTCTCAACGGCGCCAAGGTCCTTCCGGAGTACTCCCTGGTAGGTAAAGTCAGATCGTACAACGGAGCGGTGGACAGATACTGCAAGAAGGTCGCCGAGTACATAGGGACTGCGGACTGTCAGATCGTGGTCGACTGTGCATCCGATTCCCCGTCATCCGCTACCCCGGCCATCATGAAGATGATCGGTGCGGACGCTCTTATCGTGAGCTGTCAGACCGACCTCACGCCCCGCGGCACATGGGCCAACCCCGAGGAGTACAACATCAGGCTCCTCTCCAGGATCGTCAAGGCCAACTACGGGAGCATAGGGGTGGCACTCGACAACAACGGTACAAGATTGGCGGCGATAGACGAGAGCGGCGAACCCATCGGCGGAGAAGCGCTTCTGCAGATGTTCATTGACTATCTGCAGCCCAGGAAACTCTCCGTCCCCATCGACACGTCGATGGCGATCACCAGAGGATTCAAGGGATCCGTAAAACTGTGCAAGCTCGGATACGAGGCCATCGGAGAGGCCGTGATGGTCGGCGATTCGGATTTCGGCGGTTCGAGCAACGGTACGTTCATCTTCAGGAACATCTCCTACGCGCCAGACGGTATCACCGCAGCAGCACTTCTGGCCAAGATGGCCACCGAGACCAGCATCAGCGACCTTGTGGACGATCTTCCGACATACAGCCGCGAAGAGGAGAGCATAAAGTATCCCGCCAACCGCGAGGTCATCGCCAAGAAGATATCGGCGAAGATCAGCGAGATGGAATACAATGACCTCAACGTCGCCGACGGATGGAGGGTCGACATGGAGAGCGGCTGGTTCCTGGTCAGGTTCTCGGATTACGAGAATGTGATAGACATAAAGGTCGAAGGGACCGACAAGATCTACACCGTCGGACTGATGGAGATAGCCAAGGACCTGGTGACCTCGGCCATCAGAGAGAGTCTATGATCTCCAGTTCCACTTCTTCTCCCTTGGAATTGTAAGCCTTCCAGCTCTTCCTGTCGTAGGGCATGCAGGTTATGAAGTGAATCCCGCCCATGTTGGCGAATAGAGTGAGATCGTCATCGGATGCCTCGTTGCTGTAGCCGGGGTGGGAATGCGCCGTGCCGGCTATGCTGAAGTCGATTGGCGACATCCATTCCGAGAGGAAGCTGTGGCTGTCCCCGTAGACCGTACCCGGAAGCAGGACCATCTCATCGACCACGCCGTCGGTCTGTCTGACCATGCAAAGGAACTCATCGGGAAAACAGGATTTGGCGGATTCATTGAATCCGTCGATGAAATCCACATCCACGGCGTAGATCTTCTTCATCTCACTTCTCCAGCTTCTCCTTCACGCGCTTGTAGAAGTCCGTATCGAAGACTATGAACGTTGCCGGTCTGGAGGACTTGGTCATCTCTATCCTGGAACCTCCGTCGATATGGATCTCCTTCTGACCGTCCATTACCAGGATGCATCCCTTGTTGAGAACGGCTTCAACGGTGACCTTGGTGAAAGCGGGGATGATCATCTGACTCGATGAGAACTTGAATGCCGCCATAGGGATCATGAGCCATGCGTCAACCCTGTGGTCCATGATGGGTCCGCCGAGGCTCATCGCATAGGACGTCGAGCCTGTGGGTGTCGACAGAAGTATTCCGTCTGAACGTACATCCGCGGACAAAGTGTCGTTGACATAGACCTTGAAACGTCTGATCTTGGCGACGCTGTCCGTATGGATGACGACTTCGTTCAGCGCGTCTCCGAGAGCCTCGCCGTTCAGGGTTGCTCTTATCCTCGCCCTCTTGAGTATCGTGTAATCCCCTTTGACGAGTCTCTTGATGCCGCTCTCGATGCTGCCCAGACCGATTTCGGTCAGGAATCCCACGCCGCCGGCGTTGATTCCGATGACTGCAGCATCGGTATCCTGGAGGGCACGGAGTATGGTCCCGTCGCCTCCGATGGTGATCAGGATGTCCACATCCATCTTATAGATCGGTACGCCTTCGCCGCCGACCGCATGTGCCAGATCCTCATCTAGAACATATGTCTCGTTGCCGAGGGCCTTGATCACCCTGCGTGCGATGTCCACAACAAATGGTATGGTCATGTTGGCGGTGATACCGTATTTCAGTTTCGAACCGTCGGAACGGAGTATGGTGTTGCCGTTCATCACGAAATCGAATACCGTATGACTGCTGACAGCCACGAAACTGGACCTATGGCTGAGATCGAAGGGCATGTCCAGCGGCACGCCGTCCAAAGTGTATACTTCACCGCCCGCCTCTCTCAAAATAAGAACACTAGCGGCGATGTCGACAATCCTTATCGAACGCTCATAGTTCTCGGAATCCATCAGGAAACCGTCAGCGGAACCGTCGGCGACATACACCATCTCTAGCGATGCGCAGCCCAATGTCCTCGCGGATTTCACTCTCTTCGCCAAGGAATATGCGAGAGGCGTAGCTCCGAAACCGAGATGGATCATCATACGGGACTTCTTCGGATTGAACGATGTTTTGACGTTCATCTTCTTTCCGTCGTGATAGGCACCTTTGCCTTTCTCGGCGGTGAACTCCTCGCCGGTGACGAGATTCCTGACCAGTGCCGTGTGGACGCTGCCAAGAGTGTCCTTTCCGATGGCCATGGATATCGTGTAAAGAGGGATCCCTGCCACAGAATTGTTGGATCCGTCGATGGGATCGAGAACAAGGACCTCGTCCCCGCCGTTGTCCACGAATCCGATCTCCTCACTGAGAACGTTCAGCTTGATGCCGTTGGCCTCGATGTATCTGAGGACGGCATTCTCTGCGATCTTATCGATCTCATCGGTAGGCGTACCGTCCGCTCCTATGCAGACCTCTCTGCCTATATCCGTGCCCTCGGGAATGAGTGCGATGGTCTTCGCGACCTCGTCCGCGATCTTCCTCAGTAAATCGATCATCGCGGTCTTATCGCGTTTCTACTAATTAAGAGGGCGACAGGAATTAGTAGAGAAATGCTTTAGAGAGCCTCATGGAGCCTATGGAATTCACGAACGGAAGGGTGTTCTCCGAAAGGAAGAACATCTACACCGTATCCCGCTGCCCCGGAAAGAGGGTGTACGGGGAACGCCTAGTGAATTCCGACGGTATCGAATACCGCGAATGGAACCCCACGAGGAGCAAACTGTCGGCATTCATCATGTGCGGCGGGAGGACATTCCCGTTCAGAGAGGACAGTAAGGTGCTCTATCTGGGTGCGGCCAGCGGTACCACGGCTTCCCACGTCTCAGATATCTGCGACAAAGGGAAGGTTTACTGCGTGGAATTCTCACCCAGATCCTTCAGGGATCTGGTCAGGACCACCGAGAACAGGGACAACATGATCCCCATACTGGGTGACGCCACCAATCCAGACGAATATGCGTTCCTTATCGAGAACGTGGACATAGTCTACTCGGATGTTGCTCAGAAAAGACAGGCGGACATACTCGTAGACAATATGGAGAAGTACTGTGCCAGATACGGAATTGTGAGCATCAAGGCACGCTCCGAGGATGTCACCGCCGACCCGCAGACTGTCTTCGAAAATTCAGTCAAGAGACTGAAAGAAAGGGGATGCAAGGTCCTTGAGGTCAGGGAACTGGAGCCGTACGAGAAATCCCATGCGATGATCGTCGCCGAGAAACAGAGGACGGCATACTGCGTCGCCATGAAGGACGGTAAGTTCCTGATGGTCTACAACCCCAAGCGCAAGGGATGGGAGATGCCCGGCGGAAGGATCGAAGCGGGGGAGACCGTGGAAGAGGCAGCAGCAAGAGAATGCCTGGAAGAATCAGGCTATTCCGTGAAGGTCATCGCGAAACGCAACATCGGTTACTGTGACGTCTGCGCCTGCGAACTCGGAGAAAAGGAAGCAGATTGCGAGATGGAATCGCAGCTTTTCGATTCCCTGCCTGAGGAATTATCATTCGACACTGACGAATACGAAGGTGTCATCGCGTGGGCAAGGTCTGTCCTATAATAGCGCGTACAGTCGCACGTGACTGCGTCCTTTATATAGGAGTATAGATTAACGGAGAGACAGCCTCGCCGCCTGAATTAATCAGAGGATTAAAACATGGCAAGAATGCACGCAAGAAGAAAGGGCAAATCGTGTTCGAAACGCCCCCTGATCACCGAGAATCCCACATGGGTCACTCTGTCAGCCACCGAGATAGAGGACATCATTGTGAAGATGGCAAAGGACGGTAACGGATCTGCAAAGATCGGACTCGTCCTCAGGGATCAGTACGGAGTTCCCGACGTCAAGCTCGCAACCGGAAAGACAGTGACGGCCATCATGAAGGAGAAGGGTGTAGCACCCGCTCTGCCTGAGGACCTGGCCAACCTGATGAGACGCGCTATCGACCTCAACGTTCACCTCAAGGAGAACCGCGGAGACATCTCCAACAGGAGAGGCCTCATGCTGATCGAAGCGAAGATCAGAAGGCTCGAGCGCTACTACAAGGCGAACGGCGTCCTTTCTGCGGACTGGAAATACTCACTCAACACAGCGGAGCTCATGCTCAAGTGAGGTAATATGGACGGTAACGTCCTCCCTTCCAAACTTCTTAATCGTTTATCAAAAGCTGCGGACATCGTCCGCAGCCATGATTTCGTTCAAGTGTTCTCGCACTACGATGCCGACGGGCTTTCTGCCGCTGGTATCATCGCCAACGTCCTGCTGAGAGAAGGAAAGGAATTCAGGGTCACCACCTTCACCACTCTCGATGAGGAATCGATGCAAGAGATCAGGGACTGCGAGTACGACTGCATGATAATCACCGACCTCGGAGCCTCCTACATCCCCGAGATCGAGGCCCTGAACAAGGATGTCGTGGTCCTGGACCACCATACCGTTCAGAGCGATTCCGAGAAGATCTGCTACGCCAACCCCCATCTCGTGGGCATCGACGGTTCGTTCGGAGCCTGCGGAGCCACCATGGCATTCCTGTTCGGAATAACCATGAACGAGAAGAACTGGGATCTCGTTCAGATCGCCTTCGGAGGCATCGCCGGCGACAAACAGCACATCAAGGGCGTCACCGGACTGAACACATATCTGCTGGAAGAAGGGGTGAAGAGAGGTTACATCACAACCTCGGAAGGTTCACTGATACCTCCCGGCCCCATTTCCAGATCATTGTACTATTCCACCGAACCCTACATCCGCGGAATCACTGGAAATCAAGCAGCGGTCGACAAGCTGCTGCAGGATGCCAAGATACCTGCGGACAAGATCTCGATGAACTTCACCGATGACGAGAAAAGAAAATTATCATCGTTGATCGCGGTGAAACTCACCGAACAGGGCGTCAGCATCGATTCGATGACCGAACTCTCCAGAACGAGATACTACCTCAGGGACTGGAAGATGGACGCGGAATCCCTGGCAGAACTGCTGGATGCCTGCGGCCGTACCATGACCCAGGGTGTCGGAATCGCAATGTGTCTCGGCAGCAAGGACGATCTTCTTAGGGCGATGGAGCTCAGAGACGAGTACAACAAGAACATCATGGAAGCTTCCGTGAAGCTCGACAACGACGGTCTGAAGCACATGAGGAACATGCAGTGCTTCGATTCCACCGAGACCGGTTTCACCGGTATCCTGTGCGGAATAATCATGCGCTACATCGGAAACCCGTCGAAACCCACCATCGGTCTGAACACCGCCGAGGATAAGATCAAGGTCTCGGGAAGAGCGACATACAAACAGCTCGACAGGGGGATCGATCTTGCCGTCGCACTGAGGGATGCCACCAAGACCGTGGGCGGAGAAGGCGGCGGACACAGCATCGCAAGCGGAGGTTCCATACCGTTGGGAACTTCCGAAGAATTCCTGAAGAATTTAGATACGATTCTGGGAAGCCAGCTCAGTTCCGCCAGGTAACTTCTACCTCATCGGTCCTGAATCTCTGTTCCACAGTCGTCTCGGACATATCCATGCGGACGCCCGAAGAATACATCAGATTGCCTAACCAGGCGATCATGGCACCGTTATCCATGCATAATCTCCTGTCCGGGACGAACATCTCCGCTCCGCGCTCCTCGGCCATCTCGCCGATCATCTCTCTGAGACGCATGTTCTGAGCCACGCCGCCTCCCAGAAGGACCTCGTCCTTCCCGACGTGCGCCATGGCCCTTTCGGTGACCTCGGCCAGCATGGCGAAACAGGTCTCCTGGATAGAATATGCTATATCCTCAAGACGGTGGCCCTTCTTCCTAAGTGCCAGCGCTGCGGTCATGATGCCCGAGAACGATATGTCCATGCCCTTGACGGAATACGGCAGTTCCAAGAGCTTGTCGCCTTCCTTCGCCAGTTTCTCGATGGTCGGCCCTGCGTAGTATCCCAGACCGAGCTCTCTTCCGAGCTTGTCCAGCATGTTCCCGATGCCGACGTCCAGCGTCTCCCCGAATATGCGGTACTTGCCGTTGGCGAATGCAATCACCTGTGTGTTTCCTCCTGATGCATAGAGGAGTGCTGGATCGGTGCATCCGGTGGTTGCACGGCCGATCTCCACATGTGCAACGCAGTGGTTCACACCGATTATCGGCTTGTCCAAAAGTAAAGATAGAGATCTTGCCGCCGTTGCGGCAACCCTCAGACACGGCCCCAGACCGGGACCTTTGGAGAAGGAGACGACATCGATCTCCTTCATGGAAACGTCGGCCTCTTCCAAGGCCTTAAGTATCAAAGGCGTGACGACATCGGCATGATGGTTGGCCGCCTCCCTCGGATGCAGCCCGCCCTCGGGCGGTCTGTACATGTCCAAGACGTTGGCGAGGACCTTCCTCTCGCTGTCAACGATGCCGACGCCCAACGTATGGGCGGTACCCTCGATACCGAGCGTTATCATCTTACTGACCGGCGAGTTCCTTGAGCTTCTTGACGGTGGGTGCCGCTCCTTCGGAGACCCTCTCATCATCTACCACAAGGACGGGGAATCCCTTGTCCAGGACCTCGTAGAATGCTCCCTCCGCGAGGTTGTCCGCAGACTCCTCGACATTGATGATCTGAACGTCCAGACCCTCGGGGATCCTCTCTTTGACGAATACGCATTTCTCGCAATTGTTCTTGGTGAACAGTTTGATCTCGACCATGAAACGTCATGCTGATTTTGGGTTAATAACTTAGCGTTAACGGCCGCCGAGACGTACATACTGGGGCCTGTCAACAGGATAACCTATAATAATAAGGAGTGTATCAAGGACAATATCGGGCCCGTGGTCTAGGGGTTATGACGTCACATTGACATTGTGAAGGTCGCCGGTTCAAATCCGGCCGGGCCCACCATCCTTCTCAGTCATTCACCGTTCAGAGCGAACTCTGCCGATTTCTGCACCAGATTGGATCTGTCATTCAGAAGGAAATTCAACAGTGCCAGCATCTCATCGTCTTCCATTCCGAGCCTGGTCCTGAGCCTTCCCGCCGCCCATGCGGCCATGGCCCTGACGCCGCTGTCGCCGTCCTTCATCAGCGCGTTTATCACCGATAGCGAACGTTCGTCTCCGATCCCTGCGCCTGCAACCTCGCCGATGCCCCAGGCCACGTTCTCCCTGACCTGATCGTTGCCGTCGCCCTTCATGGACACCAGTATGTCCAGTATCCTGGTGTCCGGGACCTTGTTCTGACCCATCTTGGCGACGCACCAGGAGACCTTCTCCCTCTCCTCCTCATCACCGAGAAATGACAATTGGAACAGTTCGTCCAATTCCTCGGACCTGTCCTTCTTCTCCCTCAGGTCCTTCTCCAGGGAATCGAGATAATCGCTCATGTCATCACTTGGGAATGTCCGGTTTCTCCTTGAAGAACTCGCAGGTCTCGTAGTCCCGCTCCTTGATGCACATCTCGTAGTCCGGGATCTTCAGTACATCCAGCCTGATCCTCTTCGCCTTGCAGCAGGCGCACCTTCCGTCCGGTGCATGCCATAGACACTTATCTCTCGTCATTGACCTTCCTGAAATCGACCACGTTCTCTTCTACTTCCTTCGCCAGACCCTTGGACATCATACCGGCCTCCAGCCATGCGGCGTTGATTATCCCGTTGGGTGCGAGACAGGTAGGAGTGACGCGTTCCAGATTGTCGTAGGAAAAGATCTTGCTGTTGCGCATGTCCGTAAGGTCCTCCATCGTGAGGGTATCACCGATCATCTTCGCGTAATCCTTCACTTCCGGACAGTCACTGGCGACATGCAGATAGAAATCCCCGTCATCCTTCTGTTTCACTGTTATCTTGTGAGTCTTCTTGCAGAAGTTCATGTGGACGACAACTATTGCCATGATTACGATATCTCCCTACCAGCGATAAATACCCAACCGAAAACGTAAATGGCAAATCGTCGATTATGCACACATGGCAATAAATTTCGACGACTATCCCTGCGAATTCTGCGGCAAGAAATCCACCAATGTCGTGTTCGCGGCATTTGTGTGCGATGACCCCGAATGCATCGAGAAAGCAAGGATAGCGAGAGGCGGTCCGGGCGGACACCTGAAGAGGAAGGCCCAGGGAAAGCCCATCATCCCCGATGAACTGCTGGAAGAGATCGACGAGAAACAGCAGGAATCCATCTCCAAGATCCAGTAATCACAGCACGTCCAAAGTGCTCTGGCCCCGTACACGTGTATCGGCCAGCAGGCTCTTCTGATTACCCTGTGTTATTATGTCGGTATCCTTGATACATCCGATGATTATCGGAGATTTGGGATCGTGGAGTCTGTAGTTCTCCGTCGCCTTCTGAGGAGATTTGTTCGCATAGCAATACCTGCACCCGTTGGGACAGGTGTCGTATGCGCCTATGTCGCGGCTCTCTATACAATGGCAGCCGTTCCTCATGCCGTTGTGCTTGACATCGCGGAATCTCACACCGTTGGCCTTCCCGATGGCTTCCAACGTCATACATGCGGACGGCATTATCCCGTATCTCGAGTAATCCCCATTGTTCCCGCAGGTCTGTATCCTCAAATCGTGTTCTTTCGCGATCCTTCCGAGACCTTCGGCCAGCTTATCCTTGTCACGATCGGATATGGGGAACAGATCGGGCATGTTCACTTCCAGTTTCCTGTACATCTCCACGAAGCTGAAGATGCATCTGTCCACGTGATCTGACAGTTTGGCAGCCATGTATTCGAACGTCTCCAGATGTTTTTCAATCGTGTATCTACCGGTCAGCAGTACGGGATCGTAGCGCCAGCATATCCTCTGCTTTCCGACCTGTTCCTCCAATTCTAACAATGTCTGGATGCTCTCGTCTATCGATGGGACACCTGGTTCGATATCCTTTCCGTAAGCGGTTATGGTGTAGAAGAAATAGGTGTTGAAACGGTCGGTGATCTCGTGCAGATCCTTCAGTATGGGACGGTAGTTCTTGGAACAGAAGACGACACAATCTATCTTGTCTGGCACTATGTCATATCTTGTTACATTGTTCGGAAACAATGGGTTACGGGTATAGACATATCCTTCCCTGAAACGCCTTAGAAGCCATTCGGTGTAATATTGGACGGTATCGGTCCTCGCACCCGTGTTGAGAATCAAAGACCGCACCCATCCGTAAAAGGAAAAAAGGTGCCGGACTTGCCGGCACCATTGGTTTCATTCATCCGTGCCTGAACACACGGCAGCCGGTGAAGACCATGGCCATGCCGTACTCATTGGCGGCATCGATGACCTCCTGGTCCCTGATGGATCCGCCGGGCTGGATGATGGCTGTGACTCCGGCTTTTGCGGCCTCATCGACACCGTCCCTGAATGGGAAGAACGCATCGGATGCCATGACGCAGCCCTGTGTGGGCTCGTTGGCCTTCTCGCGTGCGATCCTTGCGGAATCGACACGGCTCATCTGACCGGCACCGATACCGACCGCACGCTCGCCCTTGACGTACACCACACAGTTGGAGGTGACGTGCTTCGCGAGCTTCCATGCGAAGAGCATCGCATCGATCTCTTCATCGGTGGGTGCGCGCTTGGTGATGACCTTGAGGTTGTCGCGGGTGACCGTGATGTTCTCATCGGTCTGAACGAGGTATCCTCCCTGGACCCTCTTGACCTTGGTCTCCCTGACCCTGTACTTGGGTCCGATAGGTGCGTTGGTCCTCATGAGACGGATGTTCTTCTTCTGCTCAAGGAGTTCCAGAACGCCTTTGTCGAAGTCAGGCGCGATGACGACCTCCACGAAGTACTTGGAGATCATCTCCGCGGTCTTCATGTCGCAGTTCCTGTTGAGACAGATGACGCATCCGAATGCTGAAAGGGGATCCACATTGTATGCTGTCTCGAAAGCCTCGAAGATCGTGTCTGCCGATGCCAATCCGCAGGGGTTGGTGTGCTTCATCACAACTGCAGTAGGCTTCTCGAAATCCATACAGATGTCCAGTGCCTTGTCCATATCGAGGATGTTGTTGTATGACAGTTCCTTTCCGTGGACCTTCTCCATCTTGGCAACGGTGTTGCCGGGCGTGAAGGGATCGAGATAGAACGCGGCCTTCTGGTCGGGGTTCTCTCCGTATCTCAGCTCCTGTACGAGTTCAGAGGGCATAGGATAGGACTTGGGGAACAGGGTACCGAACCTTGCGTTCATCTGGCATCCGATCATCGCATCATAGTTTGCGGTGGTGATGAATGCCTCTGCCATGAGTTTGGACAACAATGCCTCATCCAGCTCTCCCTTGGATTTGAGCTGCTCGAGGATCGGGGGGTACTGGTCCGGCGATGTGACGACTGCCACGGACTTGTAGTTCTTCGCGGCCGCACGGATCATGCTGGGTCCGCCGATGTCGATGTTCTCGACGATCTCGTCGAGCGTCGCACCCTCCTTAAGAACGGTCTGCTTAAACGGGTAGAGGTTGATGACCACCATATCGATGGTATCGATCCCCTTGTCCGCGATGGCCTTCATGTGCTCAGGTACATCTCTTCTTGCGAGGATTCCGGCGTGGACCTTGGGGTGAAGCGTCTTCACACGTCCGTCCAGCATCTCAGGGAATCCGGTGACCTCGGAGACCTCCTTGACCTTCAGACCGTTCTCTTTCAAAAGTCTGTACGTACCGCCGGTCGATATCAACTCGATACCCAAACCGGCCAGTTCTTTGGCGAAATCAACGATTCCGCCCTTGTCCGACACACTGATAAGTGCTCTTTTGACTGTCGCCATCTGAACTTTCCTGCGATACGCAGTGTATTGCATTCAAAGTAGTATTCATCCCTTATTAAAGGTAATCATAGGGGGACGGACGGTGACGTGAAAACCGCAGTTCCGTCACTTGAAAGCTATGATACCTATGTCGGAACAGGTCGACCAGAACACCTTCGCATCGGAGAAACCGCATACTTTTAATAGTTCTATATTCGCGGATTCTGTGAGCGGGAAGTATTCCCTGTCGCGGCGCATTATCATCTCTTCGGCGAACTCCTTCGGGAGTCCCGCACCGGTCATGAACGATATCCATTCCTTGTCGGATTCTTCTTGATCGTCGTGCCTCACATGCTCCGCGGTGATGAAAATCCCGCCCTTCTTCAGCATCCTGAAGCAGTTTGTAATTGCCTTCTTCTTGTCCTCGATGTCCTCGTAATAGTGATGGCAGAACATCGCCGTGATTACATCCAGTGTGGAATCCCCGAAGTTGAGAGCATCCGTAGGATTCGTGACGTACAGACATCTCTGCTCCCCGTGCATGAGCTCCTTGGCAATCGCGATGTTATCGGAGGACGGATCCGCAAGGACGAACTGGGCCTTCGGGAATTTGCTTAAGTTGTTCCTGATTAGGCCGCCGGTACCGCATCCCGTATCCAGCCAAATGTGAGGATCTGGCACATTCTCGGAGATGAGATCTGAAACCTTGTCCGTCAGTTCCTCGTAACCGACAATCCTCTTGGCCATTCCCCTCTCGAGATCGCTCTGCATGTCACGGTGATGATGATGGAACGATATGAAACAACCGTTTCAATCCGAAATAAATTAAATAGAAGGAATGTTTGGGTGGAATCGAGCCGAGATGGCCCAGCCCGGTAAGGCGGTGGTCTCGAAAACCACTGGTCCGTGACCTCGGGAGTTCAAATCTCTCTCTCGGCGCCATTCCATTCTTCTGTTCCGTTCTTCAAAAAATAGTAAGAGGTTGTACCGGCCCCGGGAGGGCCCGGGACCGGCTGATATGAGTCGATTGTGGTTTCAGTTGGAGTTTTCCGATTCCATTCCCTCGGAATCGTAAGCCTGGTTGTACACGAACGCTGTGGCTTCCTTCTTCTGTTTGGGAGTGGTCGTACTCTCGGCGAACGATCCTTCCGGCATGGGCTGGTTGAGGACGATCTGGGGGTACGGGATCGGGATGTTCATCTCGGCGGCCATCCTGTAGATCTCCCTGTTGAGGGCCCTCTTTGCAGGATAGTAGTCCACCTCTTCGCACTTGCCGAGGAACAGGAGAGTGACATAGCTGTCCTCCATTCCCTGAACTCCCTTGTAGTACGGTCCGTCCACGATGTAAGGGATCTTGTCCTTGATCTTGGGCAGGTACTTCTTGATCTTGAGTTCCACGTTCTCGAGGTTCTCATCGTAGAAGATGCAGAGCTCGCATTTGATGACCGAGAGGTCCTGGCTCTGGTTGACGACCGCCTTGATCTCGTTGTTGTTGACGTACTTGATGTTTCCGCCCTCGTCCTTGATCTTGGTGGTACGGATTCCGATCTCCATGACCTGTCCTCTCCATCCGTCGATGACGATGAAATCGCCGACTTTGTACTGGCCGTCGAACACGATGAAGATACCGGCGATGATATCCGCGATGAGCGACTGAGCGCCGAGACCTATGATGAGTCCCAGGATACCTACGCTGACGATCAGAGCCTGCGTGTCGACTCCCCAGGAGGCGAGGATCCATACGATGGCGACGATGAACACCGCATACCTGGTGAAGCTCAGGACGAGTCTCAGAGCGGTCTGGAAATGGGTGTGCGCCTTGATCTGTCTCTTGATCAGCTCAAGGAACACGAACAGGAACAGCGCAACGAACAGGATCTCGCATGTCCTTATTATCGCAGGGATGCAGTGATACATCCCGTCGATGACACTGTTGCCGGTCGGATTGTTGCCGAACGCTCCGGGACCGAATATGTCGTTGTCCATGATCACCGCTATCAGGGTGATGATACCGAGGATGCCGAGGACGATGAGGATCGCACGGTCCTCCCTCTGCTGATCCGTCAGCGGTTTCTTTTCCTTTGGTTCTTTTACAACCTTCTTCTCTTCGACCTTTTCGGTCTTGGCCTCGGCCTTTTCCTTGGTCTTCGGCCCTTGGTTTTGTTTCTTCTTTTCTGCCATTTTTATCAACTCATATCATTTTTCAGCCTAACTTAATTGTCTTCATCCGGTAATATCCGGGAAGTTAAACACCTGCGAAGTATCCTTGACAACCCCGTCGTAGGTTACTTCAAATTTCATCTGCGCCCCGGATAAACTTAGGTAATAATAGCCAACGGTGAACACATTTTCATCTGTTGTAACATCAAGGTAATCTGGTTCCGGACTTAACAAATCCCACCTGCTACGATAGTCATCATACAAGTAGACGTTTATTCCATATCCTGTGAGATCACTGACACTGGCGACCACTGCATGAGCTGTCATAACTTCACTTCCACCCTCTCTTTGAGCATCGTATGAGACAGAAAGCGATGCTATCGTGACAGAAACCTTGTACGCTTCTCCGGGACCAAGATCGTTATGATTCTCGTCTCCCGCTACCATATAATACACGTTGTACGAACCCTCTTCTGTACCTGTTGGAATCGATTCCGTGAATGTTCCGCCAAGTGACAAACTATACTTCACGGTACCATCTTCAGAAGATCCTGCATTGACCAGATTCTGGGCAACTCCTACGTAGGCCAAGGACCTTGCAGTAGGTGCTGTAACCGTGGCATCTGCCTTACTAATGGCAACATCGGCTACCTGAGTTGCTCCGACGGAATTGTAATTGTCAGTATCGGTTGG
>Ga0310696_10005768_pt1 | contig 14854 bp, 8 predicted proteins | sample AusTroGonzalo_MG_4_FD_203885 | JGI IMG/M metagenome (GOLD analysis project Ga0310696, IMG submission 203885) | Bovine rumen microbial communities from tropical cattle in Woodstock, Queensland, Australia - Gonzalo_02 (v2) (version 2) | ecosystem: Host-associated > Mammals > Digestive system >...
TGCTGCGGGTCCAGGCCGCCTCCTCCGGTTATGCCGAGATCCAGAAGCGGCAGATGATGTTCCGCCCGCTGTTCGCCCTGTGCTTCGTCTCCCTGTGCCTGAGCGCTCCTCTTTCGCTGAAGCCGCTGAGGTTGCTGCTGGGCAATCCGGTAACGAAGTTCCTCGGGGGCATCAGCATGAACTACTACCTGATCCACCAGACGGTGACGGTGCATCTGAAACGGTTGGGAATCCCGTGGGCCGAGAGCGAGGATCCGAACATGGCCGGGGAACTGCAGTGGCAGATGAAATACACCTGGCTGTGCTTCGGGATCAGCGTAGCGCTGGCGGTGATTGTGACGTACGCGGTGGAAAAACCCGCGGCGAAATGGCTGGACCGGCGCAGAAAAAACCGGCTGCCGTCGCAGCCGGGGGAGATTCGGAATTAGAGAAAAACCCTTTGTCCGCCCTTACTTTTTCTTGACCTTGGGCGTGACGCCGCGGATCGTGGCGGACGGGACGGACGCCTGTTTCATGAAGGCGCTGGGGCTGATGCCCACAATGTGCTTGAACTGCTTGGAGAAGTGATAGGGATCCTGCATCCCGACTTCGATCCCGGCCTGGCGGACGGAGCAGTTCTGGTCCCGCAGGAGCTCCTTGGCGCGCTCCATCTTGCAGTGGAGCACATAGGAAAGGGGCGGCATGCCGACCTCCGCCACAAAGCGTTTCCGGAAGGTTTCCATCGGCATGCGGGAGATGGCGGCCATGTCCGCCAGGGAGAAGTTGTCCTTATACTGATTGGCCCGGAGGGTATCGACCACCTTGGCGATCTCGTGGGAGAGCATGGCGTCCATGGCGACGGGCTGGCCCCAGTGGGAGGCGATCATCCCGTAGAGCAGGTGCTGCAGCTGATAGGTGGCGTCCGCGGTGCCGGAATGCCGGACGATTACCTGCACGATCTGCTCCGCCAGATAAATCTGGCTCGGCAGCGCCCCCTGCTTCAGGGGCATATGCAGCAGGGCGCCCATTTTGCGCACGACCATGGGGCTTAAGGGGCCTTCCAGAGCGATCCACAGGCAGCGGGTATCCTTATCCGTCGTAATCTCACAGCGCTTGTCGCCCCCCGGGAGAAAACAGGTGGACTCGGCGGGAAGCTCCAGCTCATGATTGTCCCAGGAGAGGATCATGTCCCCCCGCTCGACCGCGAGCCACACCCACTGCTCGTGGGCGTTCAGGGCATGGGTCCCCTTCTCCAGCACAAAGCAGCCGGCCGCGTGAATCCAGGCGCCGCTGGCCAGCGTAAGGCTTCCGGGCTTGTGGACCCCTTCCACGGCCAGGGAACTCAGATGCTCCGGGATTTCTTTCAACAAGTACGAAGTCATGGTTAATCCTCCCGCCAAATTGACCAAATATGACAAATCGCGAATTCAGTATACATCTCACCGTAGGGTTTGTCAATGCGCAGGGGGATTGATTTCAAAGGTTTTTCAATGGTTTTTCACAGTCAGAGAAAGACAGAAGGATGTAATTTCGGGAATGAACAGCAAAGCGATCGATCGGATTCGGGAATACCGGGAGAGCCACGGGACGGCCTACACGCTGAAACGGCTTGGCCAGAAGGGGAAACAGCTGCTGCTTGGAACCTATGACCGGCGGTGGAACCGGGAAAAGGCCACGGCGGCTGAGCTGAAGCGTCAGCGGGAAAACCAGCCCGGGGCCGGGCTCATCAGCCTGGTGATCCCGGTGTACAACACGGACCCGGGCATGCTGCGGGCGCTGCTGGACAGCATCGCCGCGCAGAGCTACGAAAACTTCGAGGCCGTGCTCTATGACGGCGCGAGCACCCGCGCGGAAACCCTCGCCGTGCTGGAGGAGGCCGCGAAAGCTGACCCGCGGCTGCGGGTAATCCGCGGAAACGTAAACAAAGGCATCAGCGGCAACACGAACGAAGCCGTAAAGGAAGCGAAGGGCGAATACGCCGTCCTGTGCGACCACGACGACCTGCTGGCCCCCGACGCCCTGTGGCGCGCGGCGGAATGCATCGCGGCAAAACATCCGGACGTGATTTACTCCGACGAGGACCGGATCACCGAGAACGGGCGGCGCCATATGGACCCGCATTACAAGCCGGATTACTGTCCGGACAATCTGGTCAGCGACAACTATATATGCCACATGGCGGTCATCCGCCGGGACCTGCTGGAGGAAACCGGGCTGCGCGGCGGCTTTGACGGCAGCCAGGATCACGATCTTTTTCTCCGCCTGTCGGAAAAAACGAGCCGGATCGAGCATCTGCCCTACATCCTCTACTCCTGGCGGGAAGTCTTTTCCAGCAAAAGCCACCTGGACCTCTGGACCTGCCTGGACAACGGCTGCCGCGCGTCGGTGGAGCACGAGGGCAAGATGGGGCGGAAAGCCGAAGCGGTGCCCGTGAACAAGGAGATCCGCCTCTGGTATGAGATTCCGGCGGACGCGGCGGTGGAAGCCATTGTCCACGGGAAAAGCGAGGAAGAGTGCCGTGAGTGCCTGGGCGAACTGCAGTTCCGGACAGACTGGCCGTACCTGACCGGGAGCATCGTGACGGGCGGGGAGGAAGAACGGATCAGGATGATCAACGAGGCCGCCGCCACCTCAAAGGCGGATTATCTGCTGCTCCTGGACGCGGGCGTGACCGAAATGAACCGGTACTTCATCCGGGAAATGCTCATGTATGCCCAGCGGGATGACGTGGCGGGCGTGACGGGCGTGCTGACGGATCCGAAAGGCCGCATCACCCACGGCGGCTTCGCCGTAGGCATGGAGCATACCGCCCAGTGCGTCAACGAGGGAATGTACTACCGGGCCGGCGGCTGGCATGACATGATGAACAAGGTGCACAACGTCAGCGCCGTAAGCCTCTGCTGCCTGATGGTAAAGCGGGCAAACTGGGTGCCGCTGGACGAAGGGTTCAAAGGCGGGCTCGCCGCGGTGGACCTGGGCCTGCGCCAGCGGCTGGCAAAGAAATGGTTCGTGTTCACCCCCCACGCGAAGGCGGAGCTGGCGCCGAACCGGCTGCTGCTCAGCGGAACGGCGCGAAACGAAAATGACACCGCTTTTTTTGAGCAGAAATGGGGCAGAGACATCCACGACCCCTGCTACAGCGGGCGTTTCAGCAAAAAGAAAGCGAATTATCATTATTAAGGCTTCTTTTGCCGCTTCCCCGGCGCTTCATCATCCCGTCCCAATCCCCGTCCGGTCTTCCATTCAGGCTTCCTTCCGTGCGGGAAAGGGATCGGGATTGTTTCATTTCTTAGATTGTGCTATACTTCATTCAATATTCTGAAGGATCAGGTGAGACGCATGGACCGTATTTATGACCCGAAGGTGATCGAGAAAAAGTGGCAGCAGTACTGGGAGGAGCACAAAACCTTCCATACGGACGTATGGGATTTCTCCAAACCCAAGTTCTACGCCCTGGACATGTTCCCCTACCCCAGCGGCGTGGGCCTGCACGCCGGTCATCCCGAGGGCTACACCGCCACGGATATCGTCAGCCGCATGAAACGGATGCAGGGCTACAACGTCCTCCATCCCATGGGGTACGACTCTTTCGGCCTGCCGGCGGAGCAGTATGCCGTGACCACGGGGCATCATCCGGAAGGCTTTACGAAGGAAAACATCCAGACCTTCAGCCGCCAGCTGAAGGAACTGGGCTTTGACTACGACTGGGACAAGATGATCGCCACCAGCGATCCGGAGTTCTATCACTGGACCCAGTGGATCTTCAAGCAGCTGTACCTGGACGGCTACGCCCAGTACATCGACATGCCGGTCAACTGGTGTGAGGAGCTGGGCACGGTGCTGTCGAACGATGAAGTCATTGACGGCAAGAGCGAGCGCGGCGGCTATCCCGTGGTCCGCAAAAACATGAAGCAGTGGGTCATCAACCAGCCCGCTTTCGCCGAGAAGCTGCTGGAAGGCTTGAACGAGATCGACTGGCCCGAGAGCACCAAGGACATGCAGCGCCACTGGATCGGCAAGAGCGAGGGCGTGGAAGTGAAGTTTGAAATCGTCGGCGGCGGCGAGTTCAGCATCTTTACCACCTGTATCGAGACCATCTACGGCATCACCTTCATGGTGCTGGCGCCGGACGGGCAGCTGGTGCAGGACCTGATGCCCCGGATTCGGAACAAGGAAGAAGTCCTGGCCTATATCGAAGAGACCCGGAAAAAGAACGATATGGACCGGACGGAGCTGAACAAGGGTAAGAGCGGCTGCCGCCTGGAGGGTGTGAAGTGTATCAACCCGGCAAACGGGAAAGAAGCGGAGCTGTTCATCGGTGACTTCGTCCTGGCCAGCTACGGCACCGGCGCGGTCATGGCCGTGCCGAGCCACGACCAGCGCGATTTTGAGTACGCCGTGGCCCACCACATCCCCATGGTCCAGGTCATCGACGGGGCGGACGTCTCGGAGCACGCCTTTGAAAAGGGCGACTACCTGGGCAAGGGCTGCAGGCTGATCAACAGCGAGGAGTTCACCGGCCTGACGGTGGAGGAGGCCAAGGAGGCCATCACCGCCAAGCTCGAAAAGATGGGCGTGGCGAAGCGCACCGTAAACTACCACTTCCGCGAGTGGATCTTCGCCCGTCAGCGGTACTGGGGCGAGCCCGTGCCCATGGTGCATCTGGAGGACGGCAGCATCTATCCCCTGCCGGACGACGAGCTGCCTCTGATCCTGCCGGAGCTGGAGGATTATAAGGGAAAGAACGGCAAAGCCCCGCTGGAAAACGCCGAGGAGTGGAAACACTACGACCGGAACGGCGTGAAGGGCATCCGCGAAACCAGCACCATGCCCGGCTCCGCCGGCAGCAGCTGGTACTACATGCGCTACATTGACCCGCACAACGACAAGACCTTCGCCGACTATGAGCTGCTGAAGCACTGGCTGCCGGTGGATCTCTACATCGGCGGGCCGGAGCACGCGGTGGGTCACCTGATGTACAGCCGGATCTGGAACCGGTACCTGTACGACAAGGGCCTGAGCCCCGTGAAGGAACCTTTCCGGAAGCTGGTACACCAGGGCATGATCCTGGGCGAAAACGGCATCAAGATGGGCAAGCGCTTCCCGAAGTACGTGGTGAACCCCAGCGACATCGTCGAGAAGTACGGCGCAGACACCCTGCGGATCTATGAAATGTTCATGGGCCCGCTGGAAGTGTCGAAGCCCTGGAGCCCGCAGGGCGTCGAAGGCGCCCGGAAGTTCCTGAACCGCGTATGGGCCTTCTTCACGAAGGAAGAGAATATCACCGAAACAAACGACGGCGCTCTGGACCGGGTGTTCCACCAGACGGTGAAAAAGGTCACCGGCGACTTTGAGACCCTGGGCTTCAACACCGCGATCAGCCAGATGATGATCTTCGTGAACGCCTGCTACAAGAACGGCACCTGCCCGAAGGAATACGCGGAAGCCTTTGTGAAGATGATCAGCTGCATCTGCCCGCATATCGGCGAGGAGATGTGGAGCATCCTGGGCCATGAGGAAACCCTAGCCTATGAGCCCTGGCCGGTATGGGATGAGGAAAAGATCAGGGAAGACACGATCCAGATTCCCGTGCAGGTGAACGGCAAGGTCCGGGCAACGGTGGAGATCGGCGTGAACGAGGAGCAGGCCGCGGTGCTGGAGAAGGCGCACGCGATGCACAACGTACAGGTCACGATCGCCGGAAAGACGATCGTCAAGGAGATTTACGTCAAGGGCAGAATTGTCAACATCGTTGTAAAATAACAGAAAATAATGAGAAGGCGGCTGACCGGCCGCCTTCTGATTTTCTTCAAAAATCCGAAATGTTTTTGTTGACATTGTAACATTTTCGTAATATAATGACCCTGTACAGTTGTACGCCACGTAATGGATTCTGAATGATTAAGACTGAACTGATGAGGTGAGCCATTCATGACAGTGTATCGCCGCCGCCTGGTGTGCTTCGCTCTGGCGCTGAGCCTGCTGTGTATGCTGATCCCCGCCGGGATCGGCCGGGATGCCGCCCTTGCGGAGCCCGTACGGCGGGGCATCACCCTGGATAAAGTGAACGTACGGTACGGGCCGAGCACCAGCGAGAAGATCATGTTCTCCCTGCCGAAGGATCATGTTTGCATCATCCGGGAAGAGAAGGTCAATGAAAAGATCCGCTGGTACAGAGTGGAAACCATCGACCCGGAACGGAAAAACAGCAATACCTATTTCGGCTATATCCACGGGGATTTTTTCCGTGAGCTGACCGACGAGGAATACTCCCTCTACACCGCCACCGGCACAGCCGCGACGCCGACCCCCGTTCCCCAGAGCGGCGGCGATTCCCCGACGCCGACCCCGACCCCAGTGCCCGCCGGCTCATCCGACCTGCCGGCAAAAGCCGGCACCCGGGGTGTGGTCACCGCGGGCGGCACCAATCTGCGGGAAGGCCCGGGCACCGGATATCACAGCCTGATGAAGCTGAACCGGAACGACCAGCTTGAGATCCTGACGATCCCTTCTGTCATCGGGCCCGGAGTAGAAACCTTTTATAAGGTCAGATTCGACGGCGTAACCGGCTATATCATGAGCAACTTTGTCTCCATCCTGAGCGGCGGCGCCGAGAACGGCTCGTCCGTGGTGGTAACGGCTACCCCCGCACCGACAAACAATAACTCTTCCAATAATTCTTCGGATTTCACGCATGTGAAGCTGATCCTGAGCAGCTGCCACCTGCGGGTTAAGCCGGGCGGAGACTACGACGCGAAGAACGACTGGACCGGTCAGGGCACGACGCTGCCCCTCGCCGGCAATTCCGTCAAACAGGGCGGATACGTCTGGTATCCGGTTTCCAAGAACGGAAAAACCTACTACGTGCGCAGCGACTGCGTACAGCCCTTCTCCAGCGGCGGAAGCACCCCGACTCCCGCAAATACAGGCACCCCGACCCCGGCCCCGACCGAGACCGTCAGCCCGGATGTGCTCGGTTGGGTGCAGACCATTGTCGGCGGGTGCAACCTGCGGGCTACAATAGGCGGCACCGTCATCAAGCAGATCGCGAAAAACGTAAAGCTGCCCTATCTGCTGACCCCCGTAAGTAAGAACGGATATACCTGGTATTTTGTCCAGGACGGCAATAACCGCGGCTATCTGCGCGGCGACGTGGTCAAAGTTATCAGCAACCCCGACGTGACGCCGACCGCCGCGCCGACCGGCAGCCCGGACACGCCGACCCCGGCGCCGACAGAGCAGCCCACCGGCTGGGTGAAAACCATCTCCGGCGGCGTAAACCTGCGCAAGAACGCGGGCTACAGCGACGTGATCGGAACCGTAACCAGAAACGTCGTACTGCCATACTACAGCACGACCACAGTGAAGGGCGTGGTATGGTATCAGGTGGTGCATCCGACCCTCGGCAAGGGTTTCCTTCACGGAAACTACGTCACCATATGCAACCAGGACGGCAGCGCCATCGCGACGCCGACACCCGATCCGAGCGTGACAGCACCCCCGGACGGCGGCGGCAACGGCCAGGAAGCCAGTTACACCACGCTGAAAACCGGTTCCACCGGCAACGCAGTCAAGAACCTGGTGCAGGAACTGATCAACCAGGGTTATTATTCAGGCTCCGTCACCAACAAGTATACGACAGCTGTCGCGGAAGCCGTGAAGGCATTCCAGACGGCGAAAGGCCTGACCGCGGACGGGATTGCCGGCTCAACGACTCAGCATAAACTGTACGGCACTGTGCCCATCGGTTCGGGTGATAAGAACAACCTGACCATGACCCTGTATCCCGCCGAGAAGATCGACTGGTACACCGGCGGGATCAACGAGATGTGGCCGAGAGGCGCCAACTACAAAGTCTATGACGTGAAGACCGGTATCGTCTGGTGGGCGCACCGCTGGGCCGGCGGCCGCCACGTCGACGCGGAGCCGCTGACAGCGGCAGACACCGCACGGCTGTGCAAGTGCTACGGCGTGAACAACAGTACCGAAATCGCCAGCAAGAACCTGTATCAGCGCCGGCCGCTGCTGGTCACCATCGGTACGCGGACCTTCGCCTGCTCGCTGTACGGCGTGCCGCACAACTATCCGGACGGCGACACCATCTCCACGAACGACTTCAAGGGCCAGGTGTGTATCCACTTCACCAACAGCCGGACTCACGACAGCAACAAGGTCGACAGCGGTCACGAACAGGCCATTGAGTATGCGTGGGAGCACGCTCCGAATGGTCATAAATAAGAAAATATGATATGATTCAGGGACAGGGAAAACCCTGTCCCTGATATTTATGTGCGAGGAAACAAGATATGGCCAAGAGCAGATCGGTTTATGCCTGTACCGCGTGCGGATACGAAACCCCGCGGTGGGTGGGGCGATGCCCCGGGTGCGGCGCGTGGAACACGCTGGAGGAAAGCGTTCAGACTGTGCCGGAGAAAGCCGGCAGCGGAAAGATCGCCGCGAACCAGCGGCCCGGCACCGGCGCGAAACCCCTGCCCCTGAAGGACATTCCGGAGGATATCACCCTGCGGACCGGCACCGGCATCAGCGAACTGGACCGGGTCCTCGGCGGCGGCATCGTCGAGGGCGGGCTGATCCTGATCGGCGGCGATCCGGGCATCGGCAAAAGCACGCTGCTCCTGCAGGTCTGCGACCATCTGGCAAAGACCGGGAAGCGCACGCTCTACATCAGCGGTGAGGAAAGCGCACGTCAGATCAAGCTGCGGGCCAACCGCCTGGGCATCACCAGCGACATGTTCGTGCTGGCGGAAAACGCCCTGGACGCGGTGGAGGAAAAGATCCGTGAAATCCAGCCGGACACGGCGGTGATCGACAGCATCCAGACCATGTACCGGCCGGAAATGACCAGCGCTCCCGGCAGCGTCAGCCAGATCCGGGAAGGCACAAGCCTGATCATGCGCCTGTGCAAGGAGACGGGAACCAGTGTCTTTCTGGTCGGCCACGTGACAAAGGACGGCGCGATTGCCGGTCCCCGGATGCTGGAGCATATGGTGGACGTGGTCCTGTATTTCGAAGGCGACCGGCAGCAGGACTACCGCCTGCTGCGCGCGGTCAAGAACCGCTTCGGCTCGGTCAATGAACTGGGAGTGTTCCGGATGACCGGGCAGGGCATGCAGGTGGTTGACAATCCCAGTGAGGAACTGCTGAGCCACCGGGCCAAGGGCGCCAGCGGCAGCACGGTTTTCTGCGGCATGGAGGGCAGCCGTCCGCTGCTGTGCGACGTGCAGGCGCTGACCAGCCCGACGCCTTTCGGGACGCCCCGCCGTTCCGTAAACGGGGCGGACAGCGGCCGGGTCGCGATGCTGCTGGCCGTGCTTGAAAAGCGGGCAAACATGCGGACCTATAACCAGGATGTATATATCAATGTGGCCGGCGGCCTGGAGCTTTCCGAGCCGGCAGCGGATCTGGCCCTGTGCGCGGCCGTTGCTTCCAGCCTGCGTGACAGGGCCGTGGGGCCGGAAATCGCCGTCATGGGCGAGGTCGGCCTGGCGGGCGAAGTGCGGACCGTACCCCAGTGCGACCGGCGAATCACCGAATGCGCGAGGCTCGGTTTCACAACGATCGTTGTTCCCCGCTCCTGCGCGAAGCGGGCGCCGAAGCCGGAAGGTGTAAATGTGGTCGGTGTGGACACGGTAGCCCAGGCCTTAAGCGTGATCTTCTGAAATATGTACAGGAAGACTCAAGGGAAGGAGGGCGTGATCGGTGACCGCACAATTTGAAACCCTCCGTTCATTCATCGCGCATTCAAAACGCATTGTCTTCTTTGGCGGAGCGGGTGTTTCCACCGGAAGCGGCATCCCGGATTTCAGGTCTGCCGCCGGATTGTATCGGAATGAATTCGAAGGATTGTCACCGGAGATTATCCTCAGCAAAGACTTCTTCTATTTACAGCCGGAGAAGTTTTTTTCCTTCTACCGACAGCACATGCTGTTTCCGGACGCGAAACCGAATGCGGTGCACAGATATCTGTACGCTCTGGAGCTTCAGGATAAGCTCCGGGGAATTGTCACCCAGAATATCGACGGTCTGCACAGAGCAGCGGGCAATATCCGGGTCTATGAACTGCATGGAAACGTCCATGAGAACGAGTGTATGGAATGCGGGGAGCATTACCCGATGGAAGCGGTTCTCCGGTCCTCAGGCATTCCCCGCTGCTCCTGCGGCGGCGTGATCAGGCCGAATATCGTTCTTTACGGAGAACCGCTTCCAAAGTATGTGGTCATCGGCGCCAGACGGGAGATCGCGAATGCCGATACCCTGATTGTCGCCGGAACATCCCTTGCCGTTGAGCCGGCCGCGGGTTTCATCGATGACTTCCGCGGCAAAAACCTGATTGTCATTAACAGAGATGAAACAAAAGCCGATAAACAGGCGACGCTGGTGATCCGTGATCCTCTGACGGATGTATTTGAATGGTTGGAGAAAAAGTAAAAGGTTTTTACTGCAGGATTCCTTTGGTAGCCTCGTCCTCATACTGACGGGTATAGAGCCGGTAATAGGGACCCTTCGCCGCGAGGAGTTCCTGATGGGTGCCCTGCTCGACAATCTTTCCGTCGTTTACAACCAGGATCAGATCGGCGTCGCGGACGGTCGAAAGCCGGTGAGCGATGACGAGGGAAGTCCTGCCGCTGATCACAGTATCGATAGCGGACTGGATCTTCTGCTCGGTCAGGGTGTCCACAGAAGCCGTCGCTTCATCCAGCACCAGGATACGGGGATCCGCAAGGATCGCCCGGGCAAAGGAGATCAGCTGCTTCTCCCCGGTGGAGAGCAGATCGCCGCCCTCGCCCACGTCCGTATCGATACCCTTTTCCATGCGGGCTACCACCTCGTCGGCCGAAACCAGTTTCAGGGCCCGGTCAATCTCTTCGTCCGTTGCGTTCGGGTTACCGTAAAGCAAATTTTCGCGAATGGTCCCGGAGAAGAGATGGGGCGTCTGCAGCACATAACCGATAGCGCTGTGGAGCCAGAGCTGGCTCCGTTCCCGGGCATCCCGCCCGTCGATCAGCACACGGCCCGAAGTCGGCTCAAAGAAGCGGCAGACCAGGTTCACCAGTGTGCTCTTGCCCGCACCGGTCTCGCCGACAATGGCAATATTGCTGCCGAAGGGAATTTCCAGATTGAAATGTTCCAGCACATACTCGTCCCCATCCGGATAGCGGAAGGAAACATCCTCAAAGGCAATATCCCCGCGGATGGGTTCCCAGTTTTCCTTCTTCGGGTTAAAGGAATCGCCGTATTTCTCAATGACTTTCGGCGTGTCCGTTACATCGGACGGCGTGCCGAGAAGCCGGGTCAGCCGTTCGATGTTCACCTGGGTGGTAATGATATCCGAGATCGCGTCCACGATCCAGCGGACCGGTTCCATCATGCCCTGGGCATAGGACATGAACATCGAGAAGGTTCCCACTTCCTCCGCCGCGATCAGCCCGCCCTGCCACAGGACGATAGCCAGCGCCATGGACGAAGCCAGGTGCATCGTGACGGAAAATCCGCCGCGTAACCTTGCCGCGTGCACAGAGGTGTTCCGGTACTCCTGGGTATCCGCCACAAAATCTTTTGCCATCCGATCCTCGATGGTCAGGGTCTTGATCGTCCTGGCGCCGGTGATGGCTTCATTGAAATCCCCGGTAATCCGTGAGTTTAGTTCCCGGATGTTCCGGTTCGCCACAATAAGTTTTTTCTCAAAGAGGGAGAAGAGGATCACCAGCAGCGGCAGGATCGCCGTAACCATCAGGGCCAGGCGGGTGTTGATGATCATCATCACTGCCACCGCGCCGATCAGATAACTCATATGCCAGACGCAGTCCATGAGCGTCCAGGAAACCAGCCCGCCGATGCGGGAGGTATCCGACATGATGCGCGAATGGATATAGCCGACACTGTTCTGATTGAAATAGGAAAAGGACAGGGTCTGCAGATGGCTGAACGCCGCATTCCGGAGATCCCGATTCATGGAAACTTCAACGGTCATGGCGCCCTTGCAGGCAATGAAGGTCGCGCCTGCCGCCGCAAGAATAGCCACCGCGTAAATCACGATGAACAGAGGCAGGGTATCGAGAGTGCCGCCGGCAATGAAGTGATTCAGGGCATAACGCTGGAACAGGGGCAGAGCGATATCCATCGCTGTGCCGGCCAGACCGCAGAACACCATGGCCGTCAGCGTACGGCTGTACTTTCTGGCATAGGGTACAATACGCGGGATGCCAAAAAAGGGCAGGGAAGCATGATCTTTTCGGGTTGCTGCTATCGTCCGGGTCATGCCGGGGTCACCTCCCTCCGGTCCAGGGTCTGAATCTGTTCAATCTGTTGATACAGTCCGGGCTGCGCTCTCAGTTCCGCCGGTGTGCCCAGCTGCGCCACGCTTCCGCGGTCCATCACCAGCACCTGATCCGCTTTGGAGAGAGTCATAATCCGGTGAGAAATCAGGATAATCGTGGCGGAGCCGAAGCGCTTCTCCAGCTCTGCGCGGATCTTCGCATCCGTCTCGGTATCCACCGCGGAAAGGGAATCGTCAAAAATCATGATAGGCGTGGGCCGGGTCAGCATCCGGGCGATCGCCGCCCTCTGCTTCTGCCCGCCGGACAGGGTTACGCCCCGTTCGCCCACAAAAGTATCATATCCCTTGGAGAAGGAATCAATCGTTTCCTGCAGGCAGGCGGCCTGCACCGCGGCGGCCAGTTCCGCCTCCGGCAGATTTTCCGAGGTAATCCCCAGGTTCTCCCGCAGGGTACGGGAAAAGAGATAGGGTTCCTGCAGTACGATACTGATATTACGGCGCAGATGATCCAGGCGGATTTTCGCGATATCCGTTCCGCCGATGGTGATTCTTCCGCTGCTTTCCGGCAGAGGATAGAGCCTGTCCAGCAGATACATAAGGGTGGACTTACCCGAACCGGTACCGCCGAGAATACCGAGCGTCGTACCGGCGGGAATGGTGAAGGTCACATCGTGCAGCATCTCCCGGCTGCCTTCATAGGCAAAGGAGACATGATCAAAGCAGATGTCCCCGGTCATGGGCGGGGTCAGAGCATCCTCCGGGTCCTTTTCTTCTTCCGCGTCCATGATATAACCGATCCGGTCAATGCCGACGCCGGCCTTGGACATTTCGCTGATCATCCGGCCCAGCTGGCGTACGGGCCAGACCAGCATGCCGTTATAGCTGATAAATGCAATGAACTCGCCGCTGGTCATGCTGCCCCGCAGGCAGAAAAGCACGCCGAACACAACCACCAGCATGATCTGGATTCCGGAAAGCACATCCGCCGAAGACCAGAAAAAGCTCATAAGCCTTCCCAGGGAAACCCAGAGGCCGGTATAGGATTCATTGTGTTTTTCAAAGCGGTCCCGCTCATACTTTTCGCGGCCGAAAGCCCGCACAACGCGCACGCCAGTCAGGTTTTCCTGCGCCATGGCGGAAAGCCTGCCTTCGCTTTCATCACAGCGCTGGAAACCGCTGCGGAACTTCCGGTGGAAAAAGACGGAATACCAGAGGATGATCGGGATCGGGATCACAGCAACCAGCGTCATGGAAACATTCATGGACAGCATGAAACTGATGCCCATGATCAGAAGGATTGAAATCCGGATCAGATCAGTCATCTGCTCCGAGATAAAACGGCGGGTGGTCTCAATGTCGCTGGTACAGCGCTGGATAATATCCCCGGTATGGTGCCTCATATGCCACTGGAAGGGCAGGCGCTCAATATGGCTGAAAAGCGTGTCCCGCATGGTCTTCACCAGGGTCTCACTGGCTTTGGCGTTGAACACGCGGAACCCGTAGCGTGCCGCAGCGCTGACCAGGGCCACAATCATCACGCCTGCAGCTGTAAGCCAGAGCTTCTGCCGGAGGATTTCGGTTCCGCCGATCGCCCTGAGCATCGCCTGGACAGGACGAGCCAGATCCTTTACGGGGGCGCCCCCGATCACGTTGTCCACGGTCACGCGGATGATCTGAGGGATCACCATGTCCGCCAGCGCGGACAGGGCCGCGCAGCACATACAAAAAATGAATAAGGCTTTGCTTCCTTTTAAGAAACGCCAGAGCAGTTTTCCCCGTCCCTTGCGGAGCTGGGCCTGTTCCTGCGGAAGTTTCATTTCCATCGTCTTTCTTCTCCTGTGAGTCGTTTGTCCGCTCACTCCGAAGGAAGGCATAAAAAGAGCCTGCCATCGGTTCCCCGACGGCAGGCATAATTCGCACTTGTTCAGCTTGGGGGCTTTCCGATCGCCCCCAAACCCCTTCGGCCATTATTTGAGTTCGGCGAAGTACTTGATGGTGCGGACCATCTGGCTGGTGTAGCTGTTCTCGTTGTCATACCAGGACACGACCTGCACCTGATAGGTGTCGTCGTCGATCTTGTTAACCATAGTCTGGTTGGCATCGAACAGGGAGCCGTAGGTCATGCCGATAATATCGGAGGAAACGAGCTTTTCAGTGGTGTAGCCGAAGGACTCGGAAGCCTGGGACTTCATCGCTTCGTTGATGGCTTCCTTGGTCACGTCCTTACCCTTGACGACGGCCACGAGGATCGTGGTGGAGCCGGTGGGCACGGGCACGCGCTGGGCGGAGCCGATCAGCTTGCCGTTCAGTTCCGGGATCACCAGGCCGATCGCCTTGGCAGCGCCGGTGGAGTTGGGAACGATGTTGGCGGCGCCGGCACGGGCACGCTGCAGGTCACCCTTGCGGTGCGGGCCGTCCAGGATCATCTGGTCGCCGGTGTAGGCGTGAACAGTGGTCATGATGCCGGCCTGGATCGGGAAGGCATCATTCAGGGCCTTGGTCATGGGCGCCAGGCAGTTGGTGGTGCAGCTGGCAGCGGAAATGACCTGATCTTCGGGCTTCAGGGTCTTGTGGTTC
>Ga0310696_10005769_pt1 | contig 14854 bp, 5 predicted proteins | sample AusTroGonzalo_MG_4_FD_203885 | JGI IMG/M metagenome (GOLD analysis project Ga0310696, IMG submission 203885) | Bovine rumen microbial communities from tropical cattle in Woodstock, Queensland, Australia - Gonzalo_02 (v2) (version 2) | ecosystem: Host-associated > Mammals > Digestive system >...
TAAGTTTTTCTATGTCCGCTTGTCGCTTGTTTATCTCTTGTCCGTCTGCTTCGTATCTTTCTCTCTTTTCCACCCAAGTCTGAATACGCTCCTGAGCTATAGTCAGATTGCTGAGCAATCTGTTGGAATCATCGCGTTGCTGCCGGACAATAGGCAACTGCATGTCCTGCAACTCCTTGCTTATCGCTGTTTCTTTATCTTGCAGTTCCTGAAGCTCACTCCTTGCTTTGCCGGCTTCGGCTGTCAGTTTTTGATGTTCGGGCGCGAGACTGCCGCTGATTAGTTCTTCTTTGCTTTTGATTGATTGTAGCCGGTCGGCAATCTCATTGCGGGCATTGATGACAGTGTTCAGGTGTGCCGTTATGGTCTGCGCATTGGCATAGACAGAAGTTTTTTCTTTCTCTGTTTCCAACTGTTGTCTGACCTCATCCAACTGCCTTCCGATATCCGCTGTCTCATTGTCCAAGAAAGCTTTTCCACGGAGCAATGCCATAAAGGTCTTTTGGTATTCCTTTAATGTCAATTGATTGTTAGCTATTGTTTGTTTTGCTTTTGTCTGCTCATTGAGCCATGTGCGCGGTTCAGTGGTGGCATCCCACAGGCTCACAATAAGGTTCTTCCGTTTATGCTCATCGCTTGCTGTTGTTTCTTGAGCTTTCTTGTAATTCTCTTGTGATGTCTGCAGTTCAGCGTTCAGACGTTGCTCTTGCTCTATCCACCCGGCTTTGTCCGTTTCCGCTTGTATGAGTTTCTTTTTTTCTGCACTCTCGTTTTCTAATGTTTGTATCTGTTCTTTTTTTTCTGCAATTTGCTCATCGGTCAAGGTTTTTACGCCTTTTGTTTTCTCATTGGCGGCTTCCCATTCCTGCTTGTGTTGTGCCATTATCTCAAACACCCTTGCGCCTATGCGTGAGTAAATCTCTGTCCCCGTCACTTTTTCCAAAATGGCGGCTTTCTCTTTGTCGTCGCTGTTGAGGAAGCGCGTGAACTCGCCCTGCGCGAGCATAGTGGTGCGGCAGAACTGCTCAAAGTCCAGTCCGATGGCTGTTTGTATGGCATTATGTATCTGCGTGTCTTTCGAACTGCCTGATCCGTTGCCTTCATCGGGTGATGCCTCAGGATGGGTAAGGTTGGTCAGTCTCCATCGGCGGGTGAGGTTGGTGCGTTTTTTCTCAATCGACCATTCAGCCTCATACTCGTTGCCGTCATTCCCCCTGAATGTCAGCCGCGCAAAAGCCTTGTCGGTATGGCGGCGCATCAACTGGCAGGTGTCGGTGATTGACATCTCTTTGTTGTAGTCTTTGATTCTGCCCGCGCTCTTTATGTTTCTCATTCTCGGTGTGCCGGCATAAAGAGCCAGACAGATGGCATCCAAGATAGTAGATTTGCCGGAACCGGTCTCTCCCGTGATAAGAAAAAGCTCACTGTCGCCCAACGGAGCTGACGTGAAATCGATGGTCGCCTCCGCTATAGATGCTATGTTGTGTATGGTAAGTGTCCGCAGTTTCATAGTTCCGATTCGTCTAAAGATTTAATTACCTCTTTCATCATCTCCCGCATTTGGCCGTCAAACGCCTCATCCGTGTCCTTGGCAAACATCTCAGCCACCTCTATCGGATCCATCTGCCGGAATTCCTGAATAGTGACCTGACGTGCCGTGTTCCGCTCCGTTTTTCTTTTCACCACGTTAAGCAGACAAAAACGGCACTGCTTGTTTTGGGTTATTTGCATGGCTTCCTGCTTTGCCTGAACAGGTATCACCCCTTCGCCGTCAATGTTAAGACGGATATAATCAGGCAGGTCGTCCGGAAAGTCCATCAGCATCTTTTTTGCCTCTTCCCACGATGCCACTCCTTCCAAGGGCAAAGTGGTCATCGGACGCGGATTGTCTATCGCTATGGTTTCTACTGCGGGTGTACCGCCATGACGGTCGATTTCCACCAAACTGACCGTATGTCCGTAGCACTCGTCGAAACTGACGGGCAGGGGCGAACCCGAATAACGGGCGTTATGCCTGCCCGTGTGTACGAACTGCGGGCGATGGATATGTCCTAAAGCCAGGTAGTCGTAGCCTGTACCAATCTCTTTGATATCCACCGCGTCGATGCCGCCGATTGTCTTTTCTGTAGCGTTTTCATGTCCTGTGAAGTCGGCTCCTGAGACAGATGTATGTGCAGTCAGGACAACGGGCAGATTATCGGTGTTCATCTCGCCCGCCTTGTCTATCAGATGTTGCAGCAAGCCCTCTTGCAGGTAGCGCTCGTTGGTATAAGGAACGGCTATCACATAACCTATGCCCGCTATCTCAATGATATGTCTTTCAGGATTATTCCTGTCGAATGTCCCGACCATGCGGACATTGAGATATTCCCATGGTGTGCGGAAAATCTCGTGTCTGCTTCCGCTGTCATGGTTGCCTGCGGTGACGATGACAGTCATTCCGGGGTGGGCATCGTGAAGGCGGACCATCGTTTGGTTGAACATCCTTTGTACGGCCGTAGCGGGTTGTGAGGTGTGATACACATCGCCTGCAAGCAGGAAGATGTCAGGGCGATGCTTCCGGACTATTGCCACCATCTGGTCAAGCATTTTCTGCTGTTCCTCCGTCCGGTCGTAACCGACAAGAGAATGTCCTAAATGCCAGTCGCTTGTGTGTAGTATTTTCATGTTCCGTTAGTGGTGTTATGTCAGTGGGTTGTAACATTTTTGCGGCGCAAAGGTACTGTTTTTTTTGAGATAAAGAAGACAAAAGGGAATAAAGTGAACGCGAGCCTGACGACTCGCGCTTTTATGGAAAGATATGCCGGATAATATCCCGGCACAATGAACGACGTTTATATTAAACCAATAAAGTCAGAGAACGGTCGGATTTTGGCGCTGACCATAATTCTTTGTTAACACTCCCATTATGCCAGTACTTTCGATTCAATAATTCTCGGTTTAGAGGATGCCGTGCGCGCTGCTCGTAAAGATGTAATACGTGCCACGTGACCTTTCTGCCAAGGTTCGGCCTCCACTATTGTAGTAAAAATCGGAAGTTCTTTTCTTCCTTCGGTCGAAGGACATTTTTCATTATTCATAGTTTGAATATTATTTTAAATTCGCCGCAAAGATACGAAGATTTGTTGAATTAACAAAATATCACGCAGACAAAATACATTTTGTCAGTTATTTAGATGGGCAATTATTCATCAATATTCATCAATGGCCATCAATTGGTTATAAATTTTCCACGAATAATTTTTGGTCATCAATGTCCATCAATTAGTCATCAATAGTCATCAAGGGTCATCAATATTCATCAATTAACCATAAATTTACCACGAATATATTTGGTCATCAATGGTCGTCAATGGATCATCAATGGGGCATCAATTATTCATGAGCCGTTCCCATTGTTCCCATAGGTGAGGCGCACGCGACCATAACATGTAGATGGGTGACTGACAATCAACCTTTTTCGATATTGTGTTCATTCGGTGATGTCTGCTTAATATATCATTTATATATCATTTATCTAACGTATATCTAACGTATATCTATCGTGTATCTAACGTGTATCTAACGTATATCTAACGTAAATCCAACGTTTATATTACGTAGTTGATAGCGGATTATTAGCGGCAAGGATGCGGTTTTGTCGCAGAAAGATATGATGAAAAGATGATGAAAAGATATGATGGGGAGAAGGTGGAAAGAAAGAGGGAAGAAGGTGGGGAGAAGGTGGAAAGAAAGAGGAAAGAAGATGGAGGAATTGTAGAAAGAAGGAGAGGAGAAGGTGGGAAGAAAGAGGGAAAAAGGTGGGAAGAAGATGGGAAGAAGGTGGAAAGAAGGTGGGAAGAAAGAGGGAAGAAGGAGGGGAGAAGGTGGGAAGAAAGAGGGAAGAAGGAGGGAAGAAGATGGAAAGAAGGTGGGAAGAAAGAGGAAAGAAGGAGGGGAGAAGGTGGAGGGATTGTAGAAAGATAGTAGAGAGAAGGAGGATGGATGGCATGTCGGATAGCATTTGTACAACAGTACGGATTGGCGAAGATGAAAAATCTTGGATTGTGGGGATGGATACGGGATTTTTTTTGCTATCTGAAGATTACGATTTTTAAGATGAAACGAAGAAATGAATAAAAATTCCGCGAAAAAAATGTACTTTCTTTAAGATTTGGTTTACTAACTTTGCGAAAATGCCAATAGGCTTTGTCGGTTTGTATAACTCATACTATTTTTGCCGTGTCCGAAATATGGGTCTTTGTCAAAAACACAGTTTTTCAGACCCCAAAAAGGAAAAAAACAAAACCACGAATATTAAAACAAAACGGTATATGAAACGTTTTAACCATAATACTGAAAGTATCAGTTTCAAGAAGATGACCAAGGTGATGAATGTCAAATTGCGTTATGTATTGCTCATTTGGGCAGCATTAGCATTAAACTTACCCATTAACGCCGCTTGGACGGGCAGCGGTCAGGGTACAAAGCAGGGTGGAGTATGGTATGTGCTGTATGAGACGGGCGAAAGTTCCATATTCACTGTTAATGAGAAGTCGTATAATCTTTCAGGTCCCGGTGCGCAATTGACATTTGACACCAAGCGAAGTTCATGGGCTGGGGCAGGCTCACTGAAGGTAACAGACGGGACAACGACGTTTTATAACGAAAATCCCGGAACCAGTTACGCATCAAAGGGACCGTATTCTGTCAATATAAATGCCACAAGCATAAAATTTTATACGGAGATTGGTGCTACCTTGACAAAATACTTCAAGAACATCAAGGTTACGATGGCGCAGTATATAGAGAACCCGTCATCGAGTTCGTTGGCGTTCGGTGAAAGCAAAGTGGACGATGCCTCCACGACCAAGACGTTCACCATCGCGTGGTGCAACGTGCCTGCAATGACTTATACGGTATCGGGTACGGGCAGCGACAAAGTAAGTGTCAGCATCGCCAACAACTCGGAGGCGGGCAAATACAACACCGCCACTGTCTCGGTGACATACAGCCACGACGAGGCAAGCACGCTGGATGCCACTCTCAATATCGCCGACACCTACGGCTCGTATTCCAAGAATATCTCCCTGACGGGTTCGACAACCAAGTATGACCAGACCATCACGTGGAGCAACAAGGATGATATGGTTGAAAACCTGATGGTTGGTGCAACTCCTTCCATCACGGCTTCCACCACCAGCGGACTGGCTATTACCTACACATCTTCCAATCCGTCCGCATTGGGCGTGGACGCAAACGGTCACATGAGCGCGCTCGCGGTCGGCGAAGCCACCATCACTCTTTCGCAAGCCGGCAACTACAAGTACAATGCCGCTGCCAACGTGACCAAGACCTTTAATGTGAAGTCCAAGGACACCCCCATCTTCACGCCCGACGGTTTCACCACTGCCACCAAAGCTCTGAAAGTGGGCGACATGGTGACATTGGACGTGGCGTATGTCAGCGGCGGGCTGACGGGCGACTTCAAGGCGGCATACGATTCGCAGTATTTCAATGTTACCCGCAGCGGCAACACCATCACCATCGAAGCCACCAACGCAGGACTCGGTAAGACCGTGCAGTTCACGCAAACCGAGAACAGTACCATCTTCGGGGCAAGCGCGACATACACATTTGATATAACGAAGATAGAAAACACGTTGGGTGTCGGTTCTACAACATACGAAATCTATGTGGGCGAGCAGGCTACGTCCGTCATCAGCCAGAAGAACAGCGATGCGGAGGTGACGACCACCACCACGGACGGGACGGTTGCATACTATGATGTGGAAAGCAACCGGATAGTGGCGCAGAACACTGGCAACCAGTCGTTCGTAACCAAGGACGTGACCATCACCATCAGTCAGGCCGCTACGTATAAATACACCGAATCGACGCACACTGTTACCGTTACGGTGAAGAAACACGTGCCTGTGTTCACATGGCGCAGCGGGGATGTGTATTTCGACAACATCTATACCGACTACCTGACCAGTACGGGAACCAACACGTTCTCCGTTTCGTCCACTACCGATGCGGAGGTGGCGTATCTGACGAACGGCACGACCGCCACCCGCCTGACGCTGAACACCCGCTACAAACAAGGCTCCACCACGCTGACCGTAACGCAGTCGGAAAGTTACAACTGGGCGGAGCATACCGAGACCAAGACCGTCACACCCGTCTTCGCCTCCAACCATGTGCCGTTCACGTTCACGCAGGCGATGTTCAACATCGGCTCAATCAAAGTGAACAGTGTCGGTGATAATAGTTGGGACGAGGGCATCCGATTGGGCAAATCAACTTCTAACGGGGATGACAAGTATGTGGATATTCATTTTGAGGGTATTCCCGACAAGTTGTCGTTCACTTTCTCCAATTCGGACGCTGCAGTGTTAGGTTGTGACGAACGTGTTATGGAGAGTGCCAACGGATCAGACTGGACAGAGATATGGAAAGACACGGAGAACCGCAAAGACGGAGTTAGTAAAACATTAAGTCTCTCACCCAACACACGTTATCTGCGTTTCTTCTATTCAGGATATTTTGCAGGCTATTTTAAGAACGTGCAGGTGACGCAGCGCAGAGAACTGCAGGCGGTACGTTCCGCATCCGACTGGACAAAAGTGACTGTGCTTGACTTCGGCGAGAACGAGATCACCGTGCCGGCTGAGGATCGGACGTTCTATCTGTTCTACGCCTCCGCCGGTCACAACGTGACACTGACAACGAACGACCCCGCTTTCACGGTAGTTCCTTCTTCTTTGACCACCATTGGTGGCGACCAATACGGAACGACTGCGGTCAAGGTGTCGTACAGTACCGCCGCGCAGCACAACAACCAGAGCGCGACCCTCACCATCACTGACGAGAACGGAACCGGTTCGACCGTGACGCTCAAAGGACGGACGAACAAGAAGGTGCCGACCGTTACATGGTCCTCGGAAGCTGCCTCGTTCAATGCGGGGGATGTCCTGTCGGCCACGTCCGCAGAGGGAACGACCGTCACGCTCTCTGCCGCAGGCTTTGAGGAGTATGTCGCCTGCGAGGGGAACACGGCTACTATGATTCAGGCATGCAACGAGGATGTGACCGTTACGGCAAGCGTTGCCGAGAACGCCACGTTCGCTGCGGCTTCCTATACCAAGACCATCCGCGTCACCAACAAGACCAAGCAGACCATCACGTGGAATCAGACGTTCAACCGCCTGAAAACAACCGATGACACGAAATCCATTACCCTCAATGCCACCGCCTCGTCGGGACTGCCTGTCACCTATTCATTAGCAGGCGACCAGACGGGTCTGACGCTGACGCAAAGCGGCAATGTCTGGACGCTGACCTATACCGCCACGCCGTGCGCCAACACCACCATCACCGCCATGCAGGCGGGCAACGGGGAATATGCCGAGGCGACACCCGTCTCGCTGCCCGTCAAAGTGATTGACCCGACGGCTCTGTGCGGCACGAGCGAGACGCTGATTGACAGAGCAGACGCATTCAATCTCAAGTCTGATGCCTCTTATCCACTTAATATACCGCAGCAGATCACTTTCAAAGTGCGCAAGAGCGACATAAAGGTGCTCGGTATAGCCGTGGTCTATACGGGCGACTTCAAGGTCAAACTCTACAACAAGAACGGCAACGAAATTTACTCTCGCACCATTTCGCACAATGACATCTCTGTGAACAGCGACTATACGCTGACCATCAACACGTCCAATGTCGCCAACCTCATAGAGGCAACCTCTATCAAACTGATTTCCGAAGCCACGCGGTGGGGCTATGAGGTGCAGTCTCTGGCCTATACGCAGCAGCAGTACTGCACGACGGACAAGAGCGCGCTGTCGTTCACAGGTTCCGCCAATGCGGAGACCCCGGCGCAGACGTTCACCGTCTCCTACTGCAACTACCCGATGGAGGTCGAATCGACCAACCCGAAGTTCCATCTGACGAACACCTCTTTCGGCGACTGCGGCGAGTACGGGACAGCCACTGTTTCGGTCATCTATGCCCCGGGCGACTTCTCCGGCGAGGAGAGCGGCACGATACAGATAAAGGACAATACGGGTGCGGTGCGCGCCACGGTCAATGTGACAGGCGTTAGCGCGAAAGTGGGTCAGTCCATCACCTCGCACAATGTGACAACCGCTTACCAGACCACCGACCAAGTGACGCTGACCGCAGAGACGAGTTCGGGTCTGAACAACTTCACTTTCTCGGCTTCGCCTGCTGATGTGGCTGTATTCGACGGCAATGTGATGACTTTCGTACGTTCGTGCGCCAACCTCTCCATCACTATCTCCGAGCCGGGCAGCAACGGCTACAACCCCTGCTCAACCACCATCGAAGGCATCGTGGTGACGAAAGTGACTCCCGATGTGGTAGCTCCTTCTGGTTCTGACATTCATTACCTCGATAACCTCGCGGAGAGCACCATCAGCGGCGGTTCGGCATCCGCAACGTATCACGGAGCGGCCAACACCAATGTTCCGGGTTCGTTCGCATGGACCACAACGCATGTCATAACCGACGGGCAGGGAACGCACAGTTATCTTGCCACGTTCACGCCGGAGAACACCGACCTTTACAACTCAACCACATGCTACGTTGAAATCAATATACTCCGTGCCACAACGCCTGATATCGCTTTCAACAACGCCTCTATACTTCTTTCAGATGCAACCAACAGCCGTTACACGTATCAGACGCTGACCGACCTTGTCACCACCCTGCCGCAGTACAACCCGATGGCTAAAGAGACGTTCACATTCGCCGTCAAGTCGGTTGACCATTCAGGTTACCTTTACTCATCGGCTACTACCGGAACAGGCATTATTGACAACATAGCGCATACGTTCTACGCTACCGAGGCGGGTGTCTATACGGTTACAGGCACATCTCCGCAGACCGACTACTACGAGTCACGCTCCATTGACTTCACGGTGACTGTGAACAAGCGTCCGAACGTCATCACTGTTCACAATGCAACGTCCGCCGCTGCCGGTGACGTGGCTTATTCGACATCTATTTACACCGATGCGACAGAGAACGGTATGACCATCAGTGCCACCAACACTGATGAGGTGAGCGCACCGATTACCGTGACCCAGACAGCGGGAGCAAACATTGTGGCGTTTGACCGTGACCAGGCTACGGTTACATCGAACTCGCTTCTCGGCGAGGCGAGATGGCTTGTGGAGCAGCCGGAGAACGCCTATTATGCAGCCACCAATACATATTTCACGGTTGAAGTTATTCTCAGGCCATCGGCTACCTGCAATCTTTACTACGATGGCACCGAGTATGACGTGAACAACGGAATAACCGACTTCCAAGGACAAGTAGGACATACATACAATATAACAGAAGGCCAGTATGCCGAAGCAGTATATCTGACCGCCAAGAGGGCTTTTGCCGGAATTGACAGATTTTACATTCAGTACTCTACAGACAACGGAAGCACATACACTGATTTGACAGGTGAACTTGATTTAAAGACTTCGTACAAGACTTTCGGTCCGTATAATTTCCCCGAAGGGGCGATTGTGACCAATGTAAGAACCATATCCAAGACAGGCGGCACGTTGAGTACGCACTTCAAAGACCTCCGCGTCACCCGCAGAACCGTTCTGGAAGCCGAGCCAATCAATATAACCACCACCGCCGCGTCACTGCCAGTCTATGTCAATCAGCAAGGCGTAGGTACGCTCACGATTGACTGGAGTTGCTCCAACGGCGGTGACATCCATATTGTTTCCGACAACAGCAAGTTCACCTTCGAAACGGAAACTATAGAGAACACCGAATGTGCCAACGGACACACTCTCGTTAAGGTTTATTACCGCTCCAACCGCGCAGGAACAGACAACGCTACCGTTACCATTTACAACGAAACGCACAATATACAGGTAGCCGTATCGGGTACAACCCAACGCACTCCGCAAACCATTGAATGGCTCGTCAATGATGAACAAGTGCAACCTAATGACAACGGTTATATAGCCGTACACGTTGGCGATGATATACAGGCGCGTACCAACCGTGGTCACATCGTTCTCTTCCAATCGACTTCGGATGCCGAAGTACTATCTATCAGTGATAACCAACGCAAACTTATTCCTAATACCGTTGGTACCGCTGATGTTAATGCGCACGGACTTAACACCGACGAGGAGAGCGAATACACCACCGTTGACCAGACGATGCGCTTCGTGGTAACAGAGGACATCATACAGACCATTGTCTGGGACCAGACTTTCCTCACTCTCGTCTATGACGAAGAGAACAATGCCATCAGTCTCAACGGCTATGCGACTTATACAGACAGCAAAGGTAAGACCAAGAATCGTGCCGTCACCTATACGGTTGCCGACCCCACTGTTGCTTCAGTAGAAGGTGACGTACTCACCCTCCTCCGTCCGGGACAAACAACCATCACGGCTCTTGCTTCCGGAGGCGAAATAGACGGTGAGAATTTCCTTGCCGCCACCATGACACTCAAGGTTGTTGTCCGCGACCCCAACGCGCCTTGCGAAACCTATATCTATACGCAGACTGAAGAAGAAAAACGCGATCTCGGCTGGAACTGGACCCAGGAAGACAAGACGGCAACAGTAGTATATGACTTGCAGGCATACGGTGAGCCGCGCACCTGTAATTTTGACTATTGGGGGACTTCCCAGAAAGACCTTGCGGGCGTGTCGTATTTTGCTCCCGGTATAGTCAAGGTGGAAGAATACTACAACGGCGCATGGCACTTGGTTGCCGACAATCTGCCGCAGACCAAGCAGGATCAGTCGCAGAACTCAGGTGACCTGCAGCTCTCTGAAAAAGCCACCAAAGTGCAAGTGACAGTCTATGGACCGCTTGAGGACAAGATAGCGTTTGTCCCGGTGAACAAGTGGCCTACTGGATACTTCTATGTGAACAACATGACCATCACTCTGGCCCGCTACCTCCACCCGTCTGTTGACACACTCCGACTTGGCGAACAACTCATCTTCGCTCCGTTTACCAATGCTGAACCGATTACGCTCAATTATAGCAATATACACGGACCGTTAACAGTTACGTCCGACAATCCGAAGTTTGCCGTTTCGCCTCGCACCATTCAGGGCGAATGTGGTGACCACGGCTCATATCCTTTGCAAGTCACATACACACCAGACACCGAGCAGATACCCGACACCGCCCACATACGCATCACAGACGGACGTATAGACACAACTATCCTTGTTACGGGTATGGGACGCGCTATTCCCACCTATACATTCACAGGCGATGCAGGCACAACCGACAAAGCTGATGCCGACAACTGGGACGAGGAGGGTATTCCGTCCGTTCGTGACTGGCGTGTGGTAGTGGAGAAAGATATGAAACTGACCGAAGGACAAAGCCTCGAATCGAACATATTTGTTATAAAACAAGGTGCCACCGTCACTGTAGGCGATGGCGCGACACTGACCATCGGCGGTGGCTTCCCGTCTAACGAGAAACAAGGTAACATCATTGTGGAAGAAGGTGGTATTCTCAATTTCACTGATGTGAAAATCTATGGCAAGGCCCAAGTCAATGACCTTACGCTCTGCTCCTCAATAGGTGATAGAGACGGTTCGGGTAAGTCAGGTCAGATTCACAACATTGAGCAACTCGATCTGAAAGGCGATGCATACTTTGAAATAGCTCTTGATGCTTCAGGTGCTTGTTCCAAAGGTTGGTACGACTTTACCGTTCCTTTCATCACCCACTCAAAGACTGTGACACGCCGTGACAACACAACTGGCGAGATAAAGCAGATTGTTGAAGGTACCAATTTCTACTTTATGAACTACAGCGAAAGCCGCAGTCTTGACGGCTGGGGTTGGCACCGTTACGGTTCAACTTACCTCTATCCGGGCGAACTCTATACCATCACCATCGATGATGTGGACAATGTATATCGGTTCAAAAAGGCTAAAAACAAGTCATGGTCCGACTCAAGCCGTATGTCAATGGCCTGCTCCGACATAGATGATCCGAAACGCGGCTGGAACGCTATAGGTAACGGTACGTTTACATATACCAATGTGGCTGCCGATACTGATAACGAGGACAATAAGATTCAGTATTTGCAAATCTACGACCATCCGACCAATACCTATATACCTGTCAGCATTGACGAATATACCTTCGTTGTAGGTTCAGCCTTCCTCGTTCAGACTCCTGTGGCACAATCGATGCTCTTTACAGAGCCAGCCACATCAGGCTCATTGCAGGCTCCTGGTCGCGGTCACGATGAGAAAGCCCAAGCATTCACACTTGTTCTGAATGATGAGAATGGCGAACAAACCATTGACCGGCTCTTCGTCAGCGCAACCGAAACGGCTACAGGCAATTATCAGATTGGTCGCGATGTTTCCAAACTCGGAACAATGAGCGAGTCGAAAGTGGCACGTATGTGGGCTTCGGCATACGACTTCAAACTTTGTGCCGTTGAGTCACCGCTCATTAACGGAAACGCCCGCATTGCGCTTGGTCTGTATGCTCCGGCCAAGGGTTCGTACTTGCTTGATATAGCCAAGGCTTCGGCAGACGCTTCGCTCTATCTCACATACGACGGGAAAGTCATCTGGAATCTCTCGTCTTCTCCATATACTCTATATCTTAACCAGGGCGAGAACAACCACTACGGACTGATGTACATCCAAGATATGCGTCCTGTCCCGACCGGTATTGACCAAGCGGAAACATCCGGTGAAGTGCAGAAATTTATCCACGAAGGCGTGCTTTATATCAACCAGAACGGAGTGATATATGACACAACAGGCAAAAAAGTGAAAAATGTTAACGAATAATTTGGTCATATCGTAAATAAATAAGACCTTTGCCGCCGCTATGAAGAAGAACTATACAATGCCGCAAGTGGGAGTTATAACCCTTCAGGCAGGGGAAAGACTGATGTGGGAGTTGGAGAACTCATCGAGAAAGGACGATCCGGCGCAGGATGATGCCCCCGGCAGAAGGGGAACATTCAGAAGTTTGCGCCTGCAGTGGTGATATAATGGGAATGGTTGTTACGTAACGAATGTTTATATTGATCGCTACGTTGCAACCGTTTTTTTGTGTAGTTGTTTCTTTATGAGATTAAACAAAAAGCAGATATGCGTATGATAATAGATAAATCAATGTAACTAACCATATTACAAATACTTAAATCTCTAAAAAATGAAAAAGACACTTTTATTGTTCGTTATGGGACTCTTCACTCTTGGCGCAAGCGCACAGTTGAGTATGTCCTCTCGTACCGGTCAGGAAATTATTGACAAAACCGATTATTACATTGTCGCATACGAGGACAATATCTATCAAATCTTCTTGCAGGACTACTTCAAGAGCCGTGAGATATCTGTAAGTCTCGGTTCTGATCGTACACAAGCCGCTAAGACTGTAGGCGACATACTCATGTGGATGAAGAGTGCCAAAGCAGGTGAAGTTAACCGCATTACAGAAGCAAATGAGTCATATAACTTCGTAAAGGCGGATGGCAAAACACTGCTCGTTTCAGTAGGTGACAGCGAATATTGTATGGCTGCATACAATGTACTCGTTCCCGCATTGAAAAAATACCGTCGTTTTATCACCGATGCAACGGCTCTTCCCAACACCATCGGACACATCACCGTATCTGATCTGAAAAAGATCCAGAAGAAACTCAGCAAATGATTGACTATATTCGTGGTTCACTGACAGAACTCAATCCGGCTCTGGCAGTGATAGATGCAGCCGGTGTGGGCTACGCGATTAATATCGCGTTGCCCACTTACTCCTTTCTGCAACCACTCGAAAATAAGGAAGTTAAACTCTTTATCACAGAGATTATCCGCGAAGACACGCATGACCTATACGGTTTTCCATCTAAAGGCGAAAGATCTTTGTTCGAATTGCTGCTTACCGTTAGCGGTATAGGGGCCAATACCGCACGAATGATTATGTCCGCTTTCAGTGCAGGCGAAGTGCGGCAGATAATAGCCACAGGCAATGCACGCCAGCTCAGCCAAGTCAAAGGTCTCGGTCCGAAGACGGCTCAAAGAGTAATAGTTGACCTCAAAGACAAAGTGCTGAAGATTGACCTCGGTATGGCGGACAAACCCGAAACAGGAATAAGCGATTCAGGTACAGCCGGTCATAGCCCTGTGCGCGACGAGGCTGTCAGCGCACTCACTATGCTCGGCTTTGCGCAGTCGCCTACCGCAAAGGCTGTGGACAAGATACTGCAAGACAGTCCTGCTTATACAGTTGAACAAGTTATCCGTCTGGCTCTCAAAATGCTGTAAGAGATGTTTTAGCAAGGCAACTGCCTTAATGAGGCAGTTATAGTATAGCAACAATACAAAAATCAAGCAATCGGTTAAACCTCTCGTGAGACGACACACACTAATATTACTCCTGCTTTTGCCGCTCTTGATAAAAGCGCAGACTCCCCAGCAGACACCTCAACAGATGCACTCTGACTCAGTTCAGCGTGCCGACACAGTAGGCAGTATAGTGTCGCCTTCGCTGCCTACACCGGACCAGACGGTGCAGACAACAGTTGAGTATCAGCCATTGCAGAACACATACCTGCTCAGAAACAAGATAGGTGAGTTGGACATAGAGTCGCCTTATCTGATGTCAGCTGAAGAGTATAAGCAATATCAAGAAAGGCAGTTCATACGTAAGTATTGGCAGCAGAAAATAGGAGAAGTGGAACACAACAACGAAAGGAAGTTTGACATCACCGATATGAAGTTCAATATCGGTCCGGCTGACAAGGTTTTCGGTCCGGGCGGTGTGCAACTCAAGCTGCAAGGTAGTGCCGAACTCATTTTCGCTTTCAACCACCAATTCGTGG